>ERZ1026874.332-NODE-332-length-31063-cov-7.740841_pt1 | contig 31063 bp, 28 predicted proteins | sample MGYA00380167_ERZ1026874 | MGnify/ENA primary metagenome ERZ1026874 (study PRJEB33269, sample SAMEA4719803) | human gut metagenome | biome: human-associated habitat; feature: organic feature; material: feces | place: Cameroon | collected 2013-10 ...
ATCGTAAAAATTTACGATTGTTTTTTAACCTACTGGAATACAGTTTCTGCTGGTGATAACCTTCAAAGCACTTTTTGTGTATTTTTTGTTGCAGATTATACTCACATTTTTATCTGTAAATGGCAATTCTCTAAGATATTCTGCACGGTTGTTCTGTTTGCTCTCTACCTGTGTTAATTATCCTGCACACAACTCCACCATCTACTACGAATACTACCTTTCCTTTCGCCTTATCTCCGATCTTGTCATAGAGCCTGCCAGCGCTCATAGATTCACCTTTAACAGTATAAGGACTATTCGCAACATACCCTATTTTGCCAAGTCCTTTGACCTTTACCTGTATTGCTTCCTTGTCGTACGCATTATCCGGCTCTTTCTCAAGTTTGACTTTCATTCCTTTTTCTATAAAATCACTGCCAAAATAATGGCTGCAGCCTGCTATTGTAAAATAAAGTTCTTCCATAGTGGTCTCCTTTCCGCAAAACTTTATCAGCTTTACCAATCTTCTCCGTACTCATCCATTGCATCATCTACACCATCTGCATAATCGCTATCTCTGTCATATCTGTCATAGTCATAATCACCATCCATATAGATATCGTCATAGCCATCATCATAAGAATCATAGGTACTCTTCTTTGTCGTTGTACTTTTCTTTGTGCCGCTGCTATAGGATGACTTGTTTGTAGAATTTGATTTATTATTGTAACTACTGCTTGAGCCAGAGCTGCTTGTACTACTCTTAGAAGTACTGCCGGATGATTTATTGCTATATGAAGAACCGCTATGAGATGTACTGCTTCCCGTATATGGTTTATGCAGATAACAATAACTGCTTCCACTTGCCTGCTTATTATCACATCCTGCCTTAATGCACTTAGGCTCACTTGCTTCACCTATTGAACCTATTACATACAGAATCCCTATTATCACAAAGAATATTGCCAGTCCCTGTCCAAACGAATTCTCTCTCATACCAGTCAGCCTCCTTTAAAATAACTCAGTCAAAATCATAATCATCCGGATCTAACCCTGCTTCTTCCAATACCTCTGCCCTGGTATCTGGATCCATAAATTCTAATTCACCAATATCAAGTCCTGCTGCCATAGCATCCATCTCAAAATCCTCTTTTGTGTCATCCCCAAAGTCTCCGGCATCTCCAAATAATGCTGTATGTTCTTCCCTGCTGGTGCAAAGCATTTCTTCTGCGAACATCATTTCTGTGCTATCTATTTTGCCATCTCCATCTAAATCCATCCAATTTTTCATTTCTATACCTCCTTATTTTCATCCAACCAAATCTTCTACTATAGGTATATTCTCTTTCTGATCCAATACCATAACCTTGCCACTCTGTTACCTCGCCTGCTTCAAAAAAATAAGAACCAGTAAGAGCTTATCTCTTATCTGATTCTTATTATAAAAACTAAGGTGTCCCATAAACACACCTTGTATATCGAATTTATGTTCTTATTTCTTGTATTGTTTTATCAATCTGTCAATTTCCGCATTCATCATTTCCACCACATTATCCGGTCCGACAAGTTTTACTCCCTCTCCGAGACCTATGATCCATGCCAAGAACTGCCTGCTGACTGCTACCTCCACATTAACTGCGAAGCGTTTGTCATCCAATCTGATCATAGATACCTCTTTTCCAAAACGGTCTATCATTACCCCTGCAAATGAATTGTCACACTCAATTCTTACCCATTCTTCTTTGCCTCCATACATGCCAAACATTTTTCTGGCATATGCAGCCATATCAAAAGACTTAAATACCTGCCTTCCTTCTCTTCCTTTTCCATTGGACTTGATATGAAGCATTTTATCTACACGAAAATGTTTGATGATCTTTTCATTACTGTCATACGCAATTAGGTAATAGTTTTCATCATCCCAGGATAAGGACCAGGGGCTGACCTCATAAAGCGCTCCATCATGGCGCAGTTCCATTTTCTTATCCACATTCCATTGAAAATACTGGAATGTTATCCTCGAATTTTCCGCTATTGCAGCATGTATCCTGTCAACATTGTAATAAATGCTTTCATTCATCGTCTTTACACGACCGGCTACAAATACCTGTCTTTGCAGCTGTGATGCTTCGTATTTACTGGCAAACCCCTCTATCTTTTTTATCAGCTCATTTGACTTCTTGGCCGTGATAAATTTCGCTGACTGCACAGAATCCACCAATAATTTTAATTCTGCAAGCTCAAACTGCCTGTTCCCTATATGGTATGAATACGTTCGATCTTCCTGGGTTCCTATAACGTCCAGACCATACACTCTTAAGTTTTCAATATCATTATATAAACTTTTGCGTTCCGCACTGATATCATAAGCTGCCAGCGCATCAATAATCTCCGGCATGGTAATACTGTGCGTTTCATCCGTCCGTTCCAGTAAAATTTTCATAAGGTATATCAGCTTCAATTTCTGATTTGATGATTTAGGCATATTGTATCCCCCCAACAATAGAATGCACGCTCCGCGAACATTCTATTGTCATGAATAAAACAAAAAACTTCTCTTACAGGATGATGTGACCTTGATGTCTACGAATTATTCCGTGCTGCGCACTCCCATGATCCCGCATCTTATGATACCACAGATACGAGGTCGGGGTCAAAAGCTCCCCGAACTTAATTCCTGCCAAAAAATTTGATTCAACGCATTCCAATCCGGTGTATGACGATCCTCCAGTGATCTCACGCTGCGTTTCATACGCAAAATACTTTCATCAAGATATTCATTTATTTCCGGGATCCGTGGAATCAGCTTCACTTCTGGTGAATTCATCTTTATTTCCAGCAATTGTTTCACTGCACCGGTCAATTCTGCCGGAAGCTCTGCTTCCATTAACTCTGAAAACAGCATAGGGGGAGGGGTACCCTGATCCAGAATCCATTGGCAGGCCAATACCGGGCGTAAGACGTAAAAATATTTCTTTGCTCTGACAAAATCGCCTTTGAGATATTCCCGGTAATTTCCTTCCGCCATACTGATATAATGATACAGCGTTTTTTTTGATGAGAAATACTGGATCATCAAATCACGGAACTTGTCAGCAAATTCTGTTTCCTGATAAACAATTGGCGAAGAAAACCACTCAAATAGGGTTGGGGTTGACTTATATAGCAATCTTAATGTTTTTTGCAAGTCCCATCCGTTCATATCCAAAACATCATCCATCGGCAGTTCAATCACATCTCGAACCTTCCCCAGTTTCAGATAGTCCTCCATTCTTCTGATATAAATAAACCTCACATCATAGTCACTATCTGGTGATGCAAAACCCCATGCGCGACTTCCCGACTCAACGGCCAGAAGTATTTTTATGTTTTCCTCTTCTTCGATTCTACGAAGCTGAGTCTGTATCTTTTTTCTCATTTGTGTTGCCTTTCTTTTTCCAGGGAATCTCCCCTTCCGTAGCTTTGAAGTTATATACCGGTTTCATGATATCGATAATATCTACAGAGTCTCTGATCACATCAATGATATCTGCCAGTGATTTATATGCCATTGGAGCCTCGTCTAATGTATCTGCATTCACAGACGTAGAATAAATCCCCTGCATGGATGCTTTATATTCCTCTAAATCAATGGATTCTTTCGCTTTTGTTCTGGACATGACTCTTCCGGCTCCATGCGGTGCGGAATAATTCCATTCCGGATTTCCTTTCCCAACAGCAAGAACGGAACCGTCTCTCATATTGATCGGGATCAATACTTTTTCACCGGTATGTGCAGCAATTGCACCCTTTCTAAGAATCCGCTCCTCCACATCGATATAATTATGAATCGTATGAAAAGCCTCTGCTGCCGTCATTTTGGTTCTTTCCAGGATAACCTCCGCCATACGCTCTCTGCTTCTTCTTGCAAATCGTTGGCAAATTTCAACATCTTGCAGATAATCCTCCATAAAGGATCCATAAAGCCAGCAGATATCATGGGGTGCATCCAACTCCTGTGTTTCATAATTCTCTTTTAATTGCTTCAATGCCTCCTGGATTTCTGCTTTTCTTCCCTGCTCTTTGTAGGTACGGATCAATTCATCCCGTTCCTTAAAGTACGCTTCTTTTCCCGCATGTAGATCGATTGCCAGCTGTTGATAAATCTCCGCCACCTGTTTTCCCAAATTTCTGCTTCCCGAATGAATGACCAGATAATACGTACCGTCCTTTGCCTGATCGATCTCAATGAAGTGATTTCCTCCGCCCAGCGTTCCAAGCGATCTTTCCAATCTCTTTGCATCCCGTAAAGCTCTGTAGCATTTCAGCGATGTCAGATCAAACCGCTCCATTCTCCCTTCCCACACATTCCTTCCGGAAGGAACATAATGGCATGCTTCATCTATTTTTTCAAAATCGATCCTCTGATCCTGCAGTTTTACAGTATACATTCCACAGCCAATATCGACTCCTACAATATTCGGACAGATCTTATCCGTGACTGTCATTGTCGTCCCGATCGTACAGCCTTTTCCGGCATGGACATCCGGCATGATCCGCACCTTGCTTCCCTTCGTCAGATCATAATCACACATTCTTCTGACCTGCTCGATTGCCTCATCTTCTATGACATTTGCATAGCAGATTGCTGTTGTAACTTTTCCCTTTATTTCAAGCATTTCGTCCCCGTCCTTTCTTATGTTTTGCTATGATCTGAGTTTATCTCTTCCGATTTCTTTTATCATGAAAAAAAAGTTGCGAACTTTTACAGTCCACAACTTTTTTGCTCTGACAATCTGTCCTTTATTAAATGAATAAATGCCGCAGGCTTCACAACACGAAGCATTGGTCCAAAGGAAAGCACACGGATCAAAATCTCTGTTTCATCTTCTTTATCATAGTGCAACGTCACCTGATACTTTTGATCCTCTATTTTCTCGACTTGTTTTTCAAAGTGGGCGAAGTGCATCAAAACACGTTCCAAAGCATTCCGATCATCCACCAGTTCAAATATCACTTTACGCGGCCGCGGCAGATTTCTTTTTCCAACCTTTTCCCCTTTCTGACTCTCGCACTTTTCACAGGAAGTGATCCTGCCAAGGTTGATCGTATTCCCCAGTCGGCTTCCGGTACCGATCAGCCGGAATTTATCATCTTTCTCGGAATATTCCAGATATTCCGGAATCGTTTTGGTTGTGATTCGTTTCCCATGACGATTCGTAACGGTGATCTGAATCGGATACTGATGCCTGATCCCATCCAGTATCAAACGGAAGTTTTGGATGTATCCTGCATCCTCATACGGATCACCATCCAAATACTGATCAAAGACAGATATATCTTCCGGAAGAAATAACGGCTCGACATCTGAAAATGTGACCGGATGATCCGTAAACAGGCGGATCCTTGGATCTAATGCAACTGCATTGATCCAACGCTTCTGCAGAATCGTAAGGGGCATCGTCGGCTTTTTTTTGAGAATGGTTGTACCATCCTCTTTCAATAATTTCCAATGTGCTATTCCCAAAGACTCTGGTATATTTAATGTGCTCTCGTCAAATGCATACTCCCGGACGATAGAATCGATTTCTCCACTCGTAAGCGGATGATCTACTGCTTCTGTCAATATCTTCGCTACGGTCTGAAAATATGTACTGTAAATTTCATGAAACAGCATGATCATTTCTCCCCTTCCAGTCCATACATTTCATACATCGCCTGCAAATCCTTTTTAAACTGTGTTTCCAGGCTCTTATTCGAAATGGAAATATCTGTGATCCGACAGATAAAGGTGCGTATCCATGGTATCAATTCGCTTGCATCATAAACATCAGCCGAAAATCGACAGGCATGTTCCCCCAGGTATTCCACCTGCCCGATTCGTTTTTCCCGTTCCAACCGCCTTGGGATATGCTGTTCTCCATCCGCATACTGAACGGTAAATTCAATATGCTCCATGCGATTTGACGCGCGACTGTCTGTAGCGACTCCCCACATATGTCGCTGCATTCCAAGCAGTTTATCTCTCAGTTCATCAAATCGATCTGCGGGCTCACCCTTTTTCACCGTAACAATACTATCAAGACGATACGCTGTGATCCGTTTAAAATGCGGGACATAGACCATGATATATTGTCTTCCGCTCTGTACACTGAGCATCACCCGAAGCGGAACAACCTTTGTTTCCGTAATATGATCTTTCTTACGATGGATCATTTCAACCGTTATGGTTCTTTTTTCATGAATCGCTTCCAGAATCGTACACAAAACCTCACTGTCCATTGCCCCTGTTATGTAATGGTGTTTGAAAGCAAAATGGTCCGCTCTGTCCTTTGTTTTATCCCTCAGAAATGATCCGATCACACCGCAGGGTGCAATTTCTGAAAAGAAATCCAAAACATCCGTATCCGGCAGTTCAAATTCTTCTGCACGACGATATAAGATCGTCTTACCGCTTTTCCTGCTTATCAATAATCCTTCTTTTGCATATTCGTTGAGTTTATTCCTGATGGTAGCGGCATCGAATACTCTTGCCTGCTCAAAAGCTGTCAGATATCCGTCCACCAAAGATGCAATATCCATAAGAGATCGTTCTTGTCCGTCAGAAAGAATATCCATAAGGATAAAATGAAGGGTAATATCTCCGTCTGTAAAGCTCTTCGTCTTCCATGCCTTATAAAGCGGATTGTGTCTGGTTACCCTGCTGTCAATTGACAAAAATACTTTCTTCCCATCCGCGTCCTGGCGAAACTTCATATACTCCCCAAGCCAGCTCTCTATCCGACGTTTCTCATCATCATAAGACCTGGTACTTTTTCTCGTATAAGCCTCCCGGCTCTTGAACCCATAGATATAAAAATCCCGCATATAATCCCGAACCTTATTAAAATTTTTGATCAGCTCATTATATGCCATGATTTCACCTCATTTTCTATTCTCGATACCTTCAGTTTTCAGAGCCTCCCATTCCTGCACACTGTCGATTTTTGTCCCGCAATATTCACATTTTCCCTTTGTTACATCTATATTTGCATTGCATTGAGGGCATTTTATTACCTGGATTCCGGAGTTCAGCTTCATGACTCTGTCATTTCGGCAAAGCGTCAAGGTATCCTTTTGATATTCGGATCTGATTTTCCCGTTTCGCAGGTATACCAGTCTGACCTGCAGCTCCACCCTCACACACAACCTGCCGTTTTCTTCGTGTTCCTGCAGGTCCGTATAGTCAATCACGTCGTAATCTATGACATCCGGTCGGGAATAGTAGCGTCTGCCGGCTTCATAGTTCAGATTATTATAGAATCGCTTTTTGTCGATCCCGGTACGGCTCCAGAATTCTCGCTGTCTTCTGTTCTGCCGCTCTTTGTATCGTCTGATGGGCTCCAGTACCGCATAAGCATCCCACAGATAAAAAAAATAATAGAGAATCATGGCCAGGATCATGCCATAAAGAAATATCTTGCCCACATCATAGCCATTGAAGGTCCTGGAGGTGTTCCGGATCCATAAAAAGCATATCAACAGGGAGAATCCGTAATCCACCACGCCGGTAACAAGGCGATAGATCGGGTTTTGCAGCACCAGGTCATAATGATACTTGCTGCCCAACTCTTTATCTACATAGTCAAGGTTAGAGGCCGCACCACAATACGGGCATCCGTTTACAAATTCCTTTATTTTACCGGTAAATCCGCAGTTTTCACAGGTATGCTCTGCCTCCCCATCGATTCCGGATACGTAGGTATACTCGATACGGGAATCAAAGATTTTTTCCGTATGAAGCAGTTTTCCCTGTCTGAAATACTCCTTTCGACAACGGATGCCTTGCTTCACATCCTCCTGTGTGATCCCATCCGTGCTCCGGTATCGCAGGCTCCCATCCACAATGTAGGCGGTCCTGATATTGACGCCGTTTTCTGCAAGCCTATGCAGGTGAAATGTTTCGGATATAAATGCCATAGCTCATGCGTCCTATCTGTTGTTATTGTTATTATTATTGTTATTGTTATTATTGTTGGAGGAAGAGCCGCCGCTTCCTGCAGAGTCGGAGGATGGCACATAATGGGGAATCACCTTGAATACTGTCTGTGACATCAGGATCCCATCTATGCTGCTGTCGGTGCAATTTGCCATGATTACCTGGGCATTTTGGGTATCCTGTCCCCTGATGAGAGCGAGATTCTGCCTGCCGCCCTTAACGGAAGCCTCTGGATTTTGTTCCAGGAAACGATAAATCTCCTCCAGTTCCTCCTCTGTCAGTTCGTAGTATTTTGTCAATTCCACACAACGCTTCATGCGGATCAGTTCTTCGTAGGTCTGTGGTTCAAAATTCATAAGAAGCCTCCTCGTCCTTCTTCTGCTCCAATGTCATATAGTAAAATTCTATATTCTGGAAAGGCAGATTGATGGCCTGTATGTGATAATAGGCATTATTTTTCTGCTTCTGGTAATGGTAATCTCTCAACTCCGTTGTGGTGAAAAACAGGTTGTTTGGCTTGTCCTGAGCATATTCCTTCGCATATTCACCTAAAAGCCCGGAAAGGTCGTACACATACCATTCCGCTTCGTTTTCCCGGGAATGATCCAGCACCCCTTTGTAAATCTGATGGGTGGCAAGGTGTCGCTGCTTTGTCCGTCCCTCATCCCCATAGGTCACAAGCTCTCCTGACAGCAGCATCAGGTACAGGGCATTGTTCTCGGGATAATCGCATTCTTCCTTCAGCATATGCTTTTTCATGCGGATCTTCACCGTACTGACAGGTGTCAGATATACGATATCCCTGGATTTTCGAAGAAGCTGGGAGATCAACGGATACCGTTCCCCATCCACTTCCAGTTCAAATACACAGCTGTCGTAAATGTATTTCAGTTTTGCATCTTCCGCAATGATCTGCTCCAATCCGGGATATTCCATAGATTGCTTTGCAGGTCGATACCTTTCCGGGTCTTCCAGACGCATCTTTGTTACATATTCATAGATCGTCTCCTCAGGGAAAGGATCCTCACTATAATTGCGATCCTGATACATCTGCTGCTGCAGCAGACAGGTGTAGCTTTTTCCGGACTTGTATACATTTTTTACAAAGGGACACCCCGTTTTGCACAGATACAAATATCCGCATTTTTCGCATGTCTCAGGAAACGGCTGTTGATTATGGCTCTGGAAAATCTTCCGGACAGCGGTTTTTAATATCGCTTCCACAGTATCTCGATAGATATTGCCATAGTAAAAATCTTCCTTTTTCTGGCCTCTGACACAGGAATAAAGGTCTCCGTTTTGCTCCAGCAGAAAAAATTTCTCTCCGCAGTTATCACAGTTGGTGCAGTATTCCGGTCCGAATTCATCGAACCATGGGCCATTTACACCTGTATCCAGATTGGTTCCGTCAAAGGCCTCATGCATCCGCCGGTAAAAAATCAGCTGTTCCTCTTCACTCATGTGATGCAGCAGACCGCAGGAATTGTAATCAAAGCCTATCATGAAGTTGAAATCATTCATGTCCAGGCAGGTATTCTGATCCAGAAATCGGATATCCTCAATGATCTGATCTATCTGCTCATAATGTTCCTTAAAAATCGTGGCAGAGACCTTTTTCTTGTTGGGAATTGACTCCAGCAGCTTGATATTCTCAAGAATCCGGTCAAGAGTACCCTCACCGTTTTTGGTCACTCTGTATTTTTCATGCAGCGCAAAGGGCAAATCCAGGCTCCCGGACACAGATACCTTGAACTCCCGAATCGTTTCCATATGTCTATCCAACCCATACAGATTTGTCTTGATATGAGGACGCCCTACTCTAAAGCCGGCGTTCGTAATCCGCTCCCGGTTTTTCTGGTAGTATTCGCTGATGTATTGAATCAGATCATGGAATGTTTGCTTTGACAGAGTGGTAACCTCGCCGCCGTGCAGGGAAATGTTAAAGGGTACCACATCTGCTTCCCTGAATTTTGCTATGGCATAGCGCAGCGTCTCCACACATTCCTCCCCCTTCAGGGTGTCTACAGTATTGTCCTCCAGGTAGCAGTACCGGCACTGCATGTTGCATGCCATGGTAGGCACATATAATAGATGAATAAATTTAGTATTCATAGTAATCGATCCTTACCGGTGTTTCCTTAAAAGCCCGTCCATTCACAAAAGTACTCCGCGGCAATGTGATCTCCCGCAAAGAATCGCAGCACCGAAAGGCAGAGGAACCGATCTCCCGGAGTTTGCTGTCAGGTGAGATCACTACCTCTTCCAGACTGATATTGCCATAAAAAGCATGTCCGCCGATTCTGGTCACGTTGTCAGGAATTTCAATGCGCTGCAGACTGCTGCATTCTTCAAAGGTACTGCCTTTGATCTCTGTCAGTCCATCGGGCAGGTTTACTTCTTCCAGACTGGTACAGTGATAAAAAGCCTCTCCGCCAAGATACGTCAGATGCTCCGGCAGCCTTACGCTTTCCAGACTTCCACAGTTTTTAAATGCCTGTCCTCTGATTTCCGTAATGGTATCCGGCAGGATCACCTCTCTTAAAAAGGGCATATTGGAAAACGTGTTTCCGCGAAGACCTACCACCGTTTCTCCCTGATAAGCAGCAGGAATGGTCGCCGTGGCCATATTTGTCAGACCATACGTATAAAACCGCACATAATATCCTTCCCCGGACTGCTCATAGAGGATTCTGGGCTTACTAAACAGCAGCAGGGATCCTGCAACAGCCACAGCCATAAGGATCCATTTCAGCTTTTTACTGTAATCCTGTACCAGAGCTGCCTTTACATTCAGGACAATGTTGGAGATTTTCTCCTGGGGCCTGGATTTGATTTCTTTTTTCAAATATCTCATCAGCTGATACCTGCCGGTACAAAACGCATATACTGCCAGTATCAGGAAACCAAGGACATAAGTTATCATGGGAAAATGGAAGAAAAACAAGGAGACATAAACGAATAATAAAACTGCAAAAATAATATTCAGGATATTTTTTCTGCGCAGCATATCTTCCGGAATCAGATCCTGCTCTTCCGCGATTTGGGCACGCTGCATTTCTCGCTTGATAAACGCTTCCACACATTTCTCTTCGGGCATGTCAAACAAAGGATCAAAATCAGCTGCATGCACTGCCTTTTTTTCAGAACTCTGTTCTGCGGATACCAGTATTGTTTTTTCAGACGGTGCACTGGACTGCGCATCAGACTGTACACCGGACTGTGCATCAGACCGCTCACTGCCCTTTGTAATCCGGATGCCCTTTTTTATCGAAATGGGAGTCACAATGAACGCTCCCACAAATACGGCAAGGAAATCCACCACTGCGATTCCTGTAGTGATGAAAAAATCAAAGCATAATAGTATCGCGATTCTGATCCAGAATAATATCCAGAATATTTTTTTGCTGTTTTCCCTGGAAATCATCTTCGATAACGGCAAAAACACAAACACAGACATATGTATCGACACAAATGCCTCCATAAATAAAGCCATTGCCATTCCCATACCTTGTATCTCCTCTCCGCATTGTTCACGATGAGCGGGCTTCGCCCGTTCCCGATCTTTTGTGCCCATTATATCATGAACTTCGTTCATGATCGGCATTCGCCGTTCGCGATGAGCAGGCTCCGCCTGTTCCCGCTCTCTTGCGCTCATTATATCACGAGCCCGCGCTGACGCGCTTTATCGCCTGCTGCGCAGGCTGCTCGTTCTCTAATGGCACAAGAAAAACAAATGCCGCCTTCGGCGTCGCTTGTTTTTCTTTTGTGCTCATTATATCATGAAATAGCACGCAAAAAAAAGGCATCTCCACTAAGGAGACGCCCTTTTTTCTTTTACAGCTTATCTGTATTACTTTTCTTCTTTCTTTGCAGCATCCTTTTTGGTATCTGCTGCTGCATCTGCATCTGTTTCCTCTGTTTCTTCTTCTGCAGGAGCATTGTGGGCTCTTGTAACCGTGACAACAACTGCTTCCGGATCTGTCATCAGGTCAATATCCGGATTGGATGCGATCGCAAGATCCTTTACCAGAACTGCATCACCAATCTTCATCGACTCTACGTCGATCTCTACTCTGTCTACCAGTGCTGCAGGCAATGCCTTATAGGAAATCTCTTCCAGCTTCTGCTGCAGGATTCCATCTACCACTTTCTCATGATTCAGCAAAACTACTTCTGCTACGGAATGTACCTTTTCGTTGCTTACCAGTGCCTGAAAATCAATCTCCGTTACCTGATTCTTCATGGCATCATAATCAATTTCCTTGATCAGCACGTCGTAGGTCTTGCCATCTACTTCCAGCATCAGCTGGCTGCCTTTATTGCTGGTTTTTAACAGGCGCTCCACTTCTCTCTGTCCGATCTTAACCGGAATGGAACCTGTAATTTCTCTGCCAAATACGTTACCAGTTACATAACCTTCTCTTCTGAGTCTCTTTGCTTTTACGTTCTTGTCTCTTGTTTCAGCTTTTAAAGTAGTCATTTATCTTTTCCTCCAAAATCTGAATGCTTAGCGAACCTGGTCATCTATGCGGGTCTGGTTAAGTATCCACTTCTTTGTTACAAATGCATTATAACACCCATTGCATATATGGCAAGTAGAAAATTGTGAAAAATCAGTGAATTCTCAGGCAAGTCTGCCCCACGCTGTACTATCCCCGGCGGCGCCTCGTCTCCCGATAGCATCTGTCACACACCATAAATGTGCTTCCAACCGGCAGCGGCGCGCCGCAGTAGCGACATTTTCCGATATAATCCTTTTTATTCTTCGCCAGATAACGCATTATCGTCTCTTCGGTCTTTTCACGCTCCCGCACCAGCCGGTCGGCGTCGATATTTTTCCCCAGTCTCGTCGAAAACTGATAATACAGATCCAGCATCTTATAAAATGTCTCATAGCGCACCAGCCCCACATCCGTGCACATCATCAGCGCAGGGAAGTGCAGCGCCACATCCGCCGTGTAGGTTTTACAGTAATACAACCACAATGCAACGATATCTCGATTTTTAATATCGATCGAACAGGTCAGCATACGGTACAGCAGATGCTTGTCCTCGAAGCCGTCGATCTCCTTGCGTTCTTTATACGCTTTTTCGTACAGAAAAAGCATTTCCTCGATACTGATCTTTTCAAAGGGAGCAGGTGTCTCCACCGATTTCCAGATTTTCAGCACGGTATCCAGCGGCTCCGCCATATCCAGAAGCACTTGAGGAAAGCCGAGTGTCACATGCTCTACTTCATCCTCCTGCATCGCCGCGTGTTCCCGGATATAGGAAAGCGCTTCCTTGCCGACCGCATTGATATAGCCCGTATCATAAAGCCCGAACCGTCCCGCGCGCCCGGCGATCTGCCGGATTTCCTCTGTTTTCAGCGGTCTCGTTTCTTTTCCGTCAAACTTCTCTGTTTGCACAAAAACGATCCGCCGCACAGGTAAATTGAGTCCCATTCCAATCGCATCTGTGGAAACGACCACTCGTGTCTCCCCGGCTGAAAACATCCGGATCTGGCGTCTGCGGATTTCCGGCGGCAGACTGCCGTAGATCACACTCGTCCGAATCCCCTGTCGCTCCAGTCTTCCGGCAATATCCAGTACTGCCCGCTTGGTAAAGACGATCAGTGCGTCTCCTGCTCTTACATCATCCGGAAAATCAAACGGCTCTTCTTCGCAAACCAGCGCGGTTTTCCGCTCATAACTGCGGATTTCAAAGGTATCACCGCACAGCTCAATGAGATGTGTCACCACCTTCTGTGCCGCGGGGCTCATGCAGATATGGATTTCCGGGCACTGAATGCCGAGAATCCCACGTGTCCAGGAATGTCCGCGGTCGGAATCTGCGATCATCTGCGCCTCATCGATGACTGCCACATCATAAACCTGATCGATGTCAAGCATTTCCACCGTCGAGGAAATCACTCTGCTGTTTTCCTCATAAATCCGCTCTTCGCCCGTCAGCATCGTACAGGGGACACCGGATTCCCGCATCTTTTCGTAAACCTCCAGCGCCAGCAGACGCAGCGGACCCAAATAAATGCCCTTGTACGCCGTGCGCAGACGCTGCAGCGCCTGATAGGTTTTACCGCAGTTTGTCGGTCCTACATGCAAAATAAAATGCCGCTTCATTTCCAGCGCGCGCGGGAATTCCATTTCCGGCCGCGTCGGAACCATATCAATGATCTGGGAACGGATTCCGTTTTCCGCAAAATTTTTCAGAATGCTGCGCATCGGATGCTGACAGATTTCGCCCGGACGCTCGGTTCTTAAATATTCCAGCAGCCGGCTCGTCACCAGCTCCTGCTCTTCTTCCCGCAGCGTACCGATATCCAGCCGCACCAGCTCCGGCATTAGAATATCTCTGATCTGCATGATTGCATACTGATTTTTCTGTTTTAACGCATAGTACGCCATATTCCGGATCTGTCTGTGATATTCCTCCAGATGCGGCTGCGTCAGCTTTCCGGTTTTCGTGCGCTGCATTTCTGTAATCAGACGCCCGATCCGCTGCTCATACGTCTTTTTTCCGTCATTGTTTTTCTTTTTCAGCGCCATCGCGCTGTCTCTATACTGGGAGAAGTAAAACTGCACCAGCTTCTCTTTCTGTATCATGATGTTCCTCTTTCCTTTGGACTGCCATCCGCCGTCTGATCCTAGTACAGCGTTTCGTAAATAACTATACCAATCGAGTAGTATGTGGATTCGAGTGTGCAGGTATAAAAACGCAGGCGTAGCGGGCTACGCTGAGGCTTTTATACCTGTGCAATCGGATTCACAGGCAAGTGAATGGTATAGTTATTTCGAAAACGATGTACTAGCATCGCCCGTTCGCTACAGATTGTCTCTATTTTAAACTTTTTCTCAAAAATATCCACGGGTTCTCATCTTTTTCCGCCTTGTTATCCACTATAAAACCAAGCTTTTTGCACAACCTGAGGGATTTTTCATTGTCCCGGTGCACAACTGCCCGGATTGTCTCAAAAAACAGCTCTTCCCTGGCAACCTGCAGCACGGCTTCACATGCTTCCTGCGCATAACCATGTCCGCGGTACGCAGGCGCAATTACGAAACCAAGCTCCGGCTCTTCATAACCGTCTCTAAGCTGCAGTCCGGCGCGGCCGATTACAGTATGGCTTTCTGCCAGCTCGACTATCCAGATACCAAATTCATAAAATCCGTACTGGTACCGGATTTCATCCCGAATCTGCGCAAGCTGCCTGTCCCGGTCCTCAAACAGCGGTTCCAGAAACGGTGAATCGTCTTCTCCCGACTGTATTTCATATAATGCGTCCAGATCTGCCTCCGTCATTTCCCGCAGTATCAGACGTTTCGTCCATGCAATTTCCCACGCAATCCCCTCGTGCCGCTGCCACACGCGGTAGAGCCACTGTGCATCCAGGTCGTCCTGCCCACTATCCAGCTCCAGGCACCACCGCGTCTTCGGCGCAGCTTTATCTCGGTTCTGCTCTGTTATCACATACACACAGCACTGTCCGGCAGCTTCCAGGCCCTCGATCTCTTTTTTTTCATCCGACAGCCAGACGACGGCATCCCGATCGGTCCATTTTCTGATCATCTCTTTACTTCCCAAAACTTTTCCATTACAATAGATACCAGCATAAAGAGAAAGGAAACAACAGCCCGAATACCGGGCTGCGGGTATTTATGATGGCACAGAAAAATCCTATCGTAACTATCACCATGGAAGACGGCAGCATCATGAAAGCGGAGCTTTATCCTGATATTGCTCCCGAATCCGTCAACAACTTCATCAGCCTGATCAAGAAACATTTCTATGACGGCGTTATTTTCCACCGCGTTATCCAGAACTTCATGATTCAGGGCGGTGATCCGGAAGGAACCGGCTGCGGCGGTCCCGGCTACTGCATCAAAGGCGAGTTCAAGTCCAACGGCTTCCAAAACGACTTAAAACATACAGAGGGCGTTCTTTCCATGGCGCGTACCATGATCCCGGATTCCGCAGGCAGCCAGTTTTTCATCATGCATAAGACCTCTCCCCATCTGGACGGTGAGTACGCCGCATTTGGTAAAATCATTGAAGGCATGGAAACTGTCAATGCAATTGCCAAAACTGCTACAAACTACGCAGACCGTCCGCTGCAGGATCAGAGAATCAAAACCATGACCGTCGATACCTTCGGCGTAGATTACCCGGAACCGAACAAACTCAAAGAAAGATAAGACCCTTCGCAGGTTACGGCGTGCCCTTTTCGGGTACGCCGTTTTTTATCGTATAGGAAACTTCGTTTCCATACGATAAAAATGCTCCGCGAGGATGCGTTTATTACATTTATTACAGCAGCGGTGCAATCAGACGCAGCACGCACTGTCCAAACTTCATCGCCGCCGACTGCTTCTTCGCATACTGCTCTGTCACTTCCCTGCACACCGGGAAAATATCTTCAAAATCCTCTCGTACCTTCTGCACAGCCTCACACCGATGCAGAAAAACGCCATTTTCAAAATGGAAATACAGACTTCTGTAATCCAGGTTGATCGTGCCGACCGTTGCTGTCACATCGTCGCTGACGCACTGCTTTGCGTGGAGAAAGCCCGGTGTATACTCAAAAATCCGCACACCCGCCGACGCCAGCTGAGCATAGTAGGAGCGCGTTACCCGATAGACGAGCTTTTTGTCCGGGATGCCCGGCGTAACAATCCGCACATCCACACCACGCTTCGCTGCCAGGCACAGCTCCCTGCTCATCTCATCGCTGATAATCAAATACGGCGTTGTGAAATAAACATATTCGGAAGCCGCCTTTACAACGCCCATGTACACATTTTCTCCCACCGGCTCGCCGTCCAGCGGGCTGTCTGCATACGGCTGAACGAAGCCGGAGGCACTGTCCGCCGCAATATTCGCATCCGACTGCGCAGCATCAACGCCCCTACCCGCCACGCTGCCCGCCAAGCCCGCCTCATGCGGCTGCGCGCCATCCTGCGGAAAATACGGTGTATAGTCTGTATCCGTATATTTAATCGCATTCCACATTTCCAGAAACATCACAGTCAGACTGCGCACTGCATCACCTTCCAGCCGGACGCCGGTATCCTTCCAGTAACCATATGGATGCGTGATGTTAAAATATTCGTCCGCCAGATTATATCCGCCCGTAAAACCGATTTTCCCATCGATTACGGTAATCTTTCTATGATCGCGGTTATTCATAAAAACGTTTAAAACCGGCATCAGACGGTTAAACACGCGACACTGAATGCCTTCCGCTTCCATTCGCTGAATGAAATCCGTATTGATAAATCCGATGCTTCCGATATCGTCATAAAAGAGACGAACCTCCACGCCTTCTTTTGCTTTCCGTGCAAGAATTTCTTTTAACTCCCCAAACGACTGCTTGTCCTCAATCGCATGGTATTCCATAAAAATAAAATGCTTTGCTTGGTTCAGCGCCTGCTTCTGAGCTTCAATCCCCTCCGACGCTTCTTTATAAAAAACGACATCCGTATTCTGATAAATCGGATATTTCGCATAGTTCCAGATATACGCCGCTTCATTCGCCGCCATCCGGTCCGTCTGCTGCAGCTTTATCCGAACCGCTTTGTCCTGTATCAGCAGCCCGTCCAGACTCTGATCAATCCGCTCAAACCGCTCCCGCACCAACCACGTCGCTTCTTTGCGTCCAAACAACAGATACATGCCGAGGCCCAACACCGGAAACGCCAGAATCAGGATAATCCAGGGCATTTTAAACGCTGCATTTGTCCTGCGGCCATAAAGCAGGATCACGACAACCAGTGTAAGCACGCTGGTCGCAACCGAAATCCATGTCGAATATCGGTTTAATTTCATCGCCTGTACGCAAATCCATATAACCTGTAACAGTACCGACAACGCAACGAACACAAGCCTTCCGATGCTGTTTTTTACCGCTGTCTTTTGTTCTGCACGCATCTTCATTTTGTCTACCCGTTCCTTTCCATTCCTTTTCTGTCAAACTGCCACGCTCCGAACACTTTCCACCATCCGCTGCAAAAGCTTCTTTCGCTATCTTAACATGAGTGTACTGTCAGTTCAAGCTACGATTTATGCAGGTCCCCGCGTATTCCGAAGGGTTGCGGAATGCGACACGCATGAGTGCTTCATTGATATCTGTTCTGCTCCAACACTTATTTGTGAAAAATACCCCAGAAAAGGGAGGATGCCAGGCAACCCGATGTCGCCTGGCATTTATTATGAAAAAGCTATTTGAAAAGTTGTGTTACTGTCATTGATTGGCTTGCTGTACCTTATGGTTTTAGTATAAAAACGGAAAGTGACGAAACCGTGATGGGCAGAAAAACATTCCGTTAAAGAAATATGAATAAAAAATGAACGCCGCTTATGTGTCCTCACGGAGCGTTTTTATTTCATAGGACGCATTTTCCTATGAAATAAAAACGGACGGTCGGAAGATTCCGACCGTCCTGATTGATCTGTTTGAATGATCTGTTACTCGGCTGATGCTCAAGCCTTGTCTACAGAACCGAACAGTTCCATTTTTTCTTTTACAGTAGCCTTGATCGCTTCGAAGCCAGGAGCCAGCAGCTTACGAGGGTCATAACCCTTGCCCTGCTCGTCTTTGCCTTCTTCGATGTACTTTCTGGTAGCTGCAGCAAATGCAAGCTGGCACTCGGTGTTAACATTGATCTTAGCAACGCCAAGGGCGATTGCTTTCTTGATCATGTCAGCCGGGATACCTGTGCCGCCGTGAAGAACCAGAGGAAGATCACCAGTCAGCTGCTGGATAGCATCCAGAGTTTCAAAGGACAGCCCCTTCCAGTTTGCAGGATATTTGCCGTGGATATTGCCGATACCAGCTGCCAGGAAGTCTACGCCCAGATCAGCGATTCTCTTGCACTCGTTGGGATCTGCGCATTCGCCCATACCTATAACGCCATCTTCTTCGCCGCCGATTGCACCAACCTCAGCTTCGATGGAAACGCCCTTTTCATGAGCAGCCTTAACCAGCTCAGTGGTCTTTTCAACGTTCTCGTCGATCGGGTAATGAGAGCCATCGAACATGATGGAAGAGAAGCCAGCTTCCAGACACTTGTAGCAGCCGTCGTATGAGCCGTGATCCAGATGCAGAGCAACGGGAACGGTGATGTTCAATTCTTCGAGCATACCGTTAACCATGCCTACAACGGTCTTGTAGCCGGTCATATACTTGCCTGCGCCCTCGGATACACCAAGGATTACAGGGGAGTTCAGCTCCTGAGCGGTCTGCAGGATAGCCTTTGTCCATTCCAGGTTGTTGATGTTGAACTGACCAACTGCATAATGGCCAGCTTTTGCTTTGTTCAGCATTTCTGTAGCAGATACTAACATCTTATTTACCTCCATAGAAATAAAATTATTATCTAACCGATGCTATTATACCCTATCTTTTTCAAAAAAGAAATACGGCATACGCATTTTTTTCCTCTTTTTCCACTTTTTCCACTAAATCAGTACAGTTCACTGTGCTTCGTTTTCTTCTCCCGGCACCATGATATGCAGCGCCTGCTTCTGGTTTTCGATGACGATTTCTGTGTGCCTGCCGCCGAATTCGCCGTCCAGCGTCCACGCGACCTCTTCCTCTGTCTCCACCTTCAGCCAGGAGGTCTTAAAGCAATACATCTGCGCCGTGTCGATATCGCGCTGCGCCAGGGCAGCAAGCGTCTGATTGAGTTCGTCCAGGCTGCGCGGAACCTTTACGAGCGTCACCTCAAACATTCCATCGCTTAAATCCACATATTTTCCGGTGATTCCCTTAAATCCTCCGACCGAAACAGAATTCGTAATCATTCCATACAGAAAATCGTCCTCGATGACAGTATCCTGCGTCGTAATTTTCATGTGGTAGGATTTGATATCCCGGAGCTTTTTCATGCCCTCCAGCAGATACGCCATATGCCCCAGCACATTTTTGACATCCTGACTGGTTTCATAAGACACCTCTGTAAAAAGTCCGAAGGCCGCAATATAAACAAAGGTTTTTTCGTTAAAGGAACCGACATCGCAGGCAAACATTCTGCCGCTGACTGCGATTTTCGCTGCCTCAGCCATGTTTTTCGGAATATTCAGGCTCTGCGCAAAATCGTTTGTGCTGCCTGCCGGAATATACCCGATCGGGCGGCGTCGAACACTCTTCATAATGCCGGTCACCACCTCATCCAATGTGCCGTCTCCGCCGCTGCATACCACGAGGTCATATTTTGCCGTTCTGTCTGCCGCAAGCTCCACGGCTTCCCCTGCATACTGAGTCGGTCTTGCTGTCACGATATAGCCTGCCTTAACGAACGTATCAATGATATCCAGCAGATTATTCCGGATCTGTCCTTTTCCCGCCCTGGGATTATAAATAAAAAGAAGCTTTTTGTCGTCCATCCTTTCCCTCCTTTCTGCTTTTTTATCCTTGTTTCGCCCCTGCGCTCCCGTAAAGTGTACTTGCTTCTATAACAACAAGCTTACTCTGGAAAATAGAAAAAGGGCAGCCACTTTCCGGTGGACACCCTTTCGTTTTCTTTATTCTGCCGCGCTGCTTAAATAATTTTCCATTCCGAAAATCGCGTCGTCTTCATCCGTTCCGTCTGCAATCACGGTTACCTTTTCGCCGGGTGCAAGCGCAAGGCTCATCATTCCCATGATGCTCTTCGCGTTCACTTTTCTGCCTTCAGACTCCAGATAAATATTGCTGGCATGCTTGCTTGCAACCTGCACCAGCATTGCTGCCGGGCGAGCCTCAAGCCCCTGCTTCAGCTTTACTTCCACAGTTTTCTGTTTCATAATAAAACTCCTCCTTTTAAGACCTCATGGCATCCGCCAGTTCACATAATTTCCGCAAACGATGATTTACGCCCGATTTTCCAACCGGAGGATCCAGATACATCCCCAGCTCCTTAAGCGGTGCTTCGGGATACTCCAGACGTACTTCAGCCATCTGACGCAAGCTCACCGGCAATTTTTCAAATCCATATTTTTGCTGCAAAAAAAGAATATCGTCAACCTGCCTCGCCGCCGCTGTCACCGTCTTGGTAATATTGGCAGTTTCGCAATTGACGCGCCTGTTTACCGTATTGCGGACTTCCCGGACGATCCTGGAATTTTCAAATTCCATCAGCGCCACATGCGCCTCAACCACATTCAGAAAATCCGAAATTCCGGCTCCTTCTTTTATGTAAACCACATAATACTTTTTCCGCTGAACAATCCGCCCTTCGATCTCGAACTCGGTCAAAATCTCCAGAATCTGCTGTGCCTGCAGCGGTCTGCTGCATACAATTTCCAGATGATATCCTTTCCCGGGATTGCTCATCGAACCGGCTGCCAGAAACGCGCCTCGTAAAAACGCTCTCTGGCAACAGGAATTTCGGATTAAAAGCCTGCTCACCGGACATCGTAAACCATCCTGTAGGCTCTCCTCATCGAACGTCGGGCTGCCTGTCTGATCCAAAAATTTGATCCCCTGCAGAATCCTGAGGATCAGTTCCGGGTCATCTATCCGACAGAAATATCCGGTTTGCTGATTTTCCTGTTGTACACGGGTTTCCGTACTTATATTAAATGTTTTCTGTAATAATGTAAAGCATTTTCTCACAACGAGCGCATTTTCCGCATGAATCTGCAGAAAAGTCCCCGTCGTACCGACGCCGATGCTGCCGTTAAAATGGAGAAGTGCTGCCAGCTCTGCCAGCTGGCAGTGCCTTGCCGGACTGATGTGCCGATACAGCTCTTCTTTTACTCCCGATGAAAATGACATATGAAATATCCTTAAATATCCCTGTGGCTCAAAGATACTCCATACTTGGCTTCCCTGTTGCGAAGCTTTCTATAAAGCTCATTGGCCAGCGTTACGCTCCTATGTTTGCCGCCGGTGCAGCCGATCGCCACCACCAGCTGGTATTTGCCTTCTTTAATATAATTTGGAATCAAAAATCGCAGCAGATCTGTCAGCTTGTCCAGAAAAATCCCCGCCTCCGGGAAGCTCATGACATAATCCTGAACGCCCCTGTCGTTGCCGGTCAGATATTTCAATTCATCTATATAAAAAGGATTCGGCAGGAAACGGACATCAAATACCAGATCCGCATCTGCCGGGATTCCATGCTTGAAGCCAAAAGAAAGAATATTGATCATCAGACTGCTGTACTCTTCATTTTTTACAAAAATCCGATCCAGCTCCTCTTTCAGCTCCCGAGTCAGCAGCTTGGACGTGTCAATCACATAGTCTGCATCCTTCTTAACCTGCTGCAGGATTTTCCTTTCTTTTTCAATTCCGTCTTCGATTCTCGGATTTTCTGCTGAACACAGCGGATGCATCCGTCGGCTCTCTTTATAACGTTTCACAAGCACTGCATCAGAAGCGTCCATAAAAAGAACTTCGAACACCATACCGTTTTGTCTTAAACAGGAAAGTGTTTTTTCTACCCTGGCAAAGGACTGATCCGTGCGGACGTCCACGCCGATAGCAACTTTTGTTATTTCCGTATTCGGTGTGGACAAAAGCTCAACGAACTTGTCGATCAGCTGGATCGGCAGATTGTCCACACAATAGTATCCCATATCCTCCAGCAGTCGCATCGCGGTGCTTTTGCCGCCGCCGCTCATGCCGGTTACCATTACAAATCTCATTTTTCAAAATCTCCCAGGAAAATCACTTCCGGCTCCAGCGTTACGCCGAATTTTTCCTGCACTGTTTCTGTGACTTTCTGAATTAGTCCCGCCACGTCCGCAGACGTCGCATTTTTTCGGTTGATGACAAAACCGCAGTGCTTTTCGGAAACCTGTGCGCCGCCGACGCACGCTCCGGCAAGTCCGGCATCCATAATCAGCTTGCCTGCAAAATATCCCTCCGGGCGTTTAAACGTACTGCCCGCACTCGGATATTCCAGCGGCTGTTTTTCCCGGCGCTTTGCAGAAAGCTCCTGCATCGTAGCAGAAATTTCGCTTCGGTCGCCTTTTTGCAGCTTTAAAACAGTGCTGAGCACCACACAGGGCTTTGTTTTTACAATGCTCGTGCGATAGCCGAACGCCATTTCTTCCCTGTTGTATACACGACAGCTGCCATCCGGCTCCATCACTTCTACCGACTCTGTCACACCCGCAATCTCACCGCCGTAGGCGCCCGCGTTCATCCGGACTGCTCCGCCGATGGTTCCGGGAATTCCCGATGCAAATTCCAATCCGGTCAGCCCTGCTTCCATCGCGCTTCTCGATACAGCGGAAAGCATCGCGCCTGCGCCGCATCGGATCGTAGCTTCGTCGATTTCGGTCTTTAAAAATTCCCCCGCCAGATGCAGGATCGCGCCGCGGTAGCCCCGGTCACCCACCAAAAGGTTACTTCCGTTTCCGAGCAAAAACCACGGCAGCGCCTCTTCCTGCAGCCAGGCAAGCACCTGCGCCAGCTCTTTCCTCGTCTCAATCACAAGAAAATAGCGCGCAGGACCGCCTGTCCGGAATGTCGTATGCCTGTCCATCTGTTCTTCTGTTAAAATCCGCTCTTTCGGCAGAATTTCATTTAATCTGTCACTCAAATGTCCTGACCAGCCCTTCTGCTCCGGCTTTGCACCGGATACGTTGTTATTTTATGCGGATCTTTTGCAGATGATACCGGTATTACTTCAATACCAGTCTGGCAGCGCCGTAAATACCAGCGTCATTGCCCAGAGTTGCCAGGGTAAACAGTGCACCACGGCAGCCCTTGAACGCATATTTCTGGAAATATTTCTGAATGTAATCCAGCAGCACATTGCCGGCTTTGGAAACGCCGCCGCCGATTACGAAGATCTCCGGGTTGGAAACATTGGCAACCAGCGCCATCGCCTTGCCCAGATACCAACCAAAGTCCTCTGCAACCTCGATTGCCACAGTATCTCCTGCTTTAACCGCATCCCATACGTCCTTTGCACTCAGATCGTCCTTGCGCATCATGCTCGGGCGGTCATCCTCTGCCAGCTTACGCTTTGCCATACGAACAATACCCGTTGCAGAAACATATTCCTCCAGGCATCCGCAGTTGCCGCAATTACAAGGCTCTGTCTCCTCATCATTGACATGCATATGTCCGATCTCGCCTGCGGCTCCGGTTGCACCGGCAACCATCTTGCCGTTGATGATAATACCGCCGCCAACACCGGTTCCCAGGGTTACTACAACAACATCCTCATAACCCTTTGCGCCGCCCTGCCAGGCTTCGCCCAGTGCTGCCACGTTAGCATCATTACCAGCTTCTACCGGCATATTTAAAAGTGTCTGCAGCTCTTTTTTCAGACTCATGGTTCCCCAGCCAAGGTTGACTGCACCATAAAGTGTGCCCTCAGAGTCGATGGGTCCCGGTGCACCGATGCCGACACCGACTACCTCTGTACGGTCCATTTCACGCTCATCCATTTTTTTCAGGATGCTCTTTGCACAGTCCGGCAGAATCGCTTTGCCGTTATCCTCTGTCACTGTAGGGATTTCCCACTTTTCCAGCAGATCGCCATTGGTGTTAAAAAGACCAAGCTTTACTGTCGTTCCTCCTACATCTACACCAAAACAATACTTACCCATTTTATCTTCCTCCCGCTTCTCGCGTATTTTCAAAAAGCTTTTCAGCTGTCTGATCTGTGATGATGCCTTACTCTTTTGTACGATCCGCCAGCTGCGTCGCTGTACGGAGCACCATTGCTTTCATTCCGGACATTTCGATACACCCGGCCGTTTTAGTCCTCATCCTCGTCCTCATCCCGCTTACGCGCAAGGGAATTCTGGACTCTTGTATACAGCTCCTGCGCTGCATTGTATCCCATCTTTTTCTGTCTGTGGTTGACCGCTGCCGCTTCGCAAATAATTGCCAGATTTCTGCCGGGACGGATCGGAATGTTGTGGCAGACAATCTTGTTGCCCAGATATTCCGTATATTCCTCTTCCAGTCCGAGGCGGTCGTATTCTCTGTCCTTGTCCCACTCTTCCAGACGGATTACAAGATCGATATTCTGTGTCTCGCGGACACTCGAAGCACCGAACAGCGCCTTGACGTCCACAATACCAATACCGCGCAGCTCGATAAAGTGCTTTGTGATATCCGGTGCAGTTCCGACCAGTGTTTCCTCACTGACCTTGCGGATTTCTACAACATCGTCCGTTACCAGACGGTGTCCTCTCTTAATCAGCTCAAGCGCCGCCTCGGATTTACCGATTCCGCTCTCGCCTGTAATCAGGACGCCTTCGCCATATACGTCAACCAGTACGCCGTGCACAGAAATGCAGGGTGCCAGCTTGACATTCAGCCAACGGATCAGCTCTGCCGTAAACGAACTTGTCGCACGCTTGGTCATCAGCAGCGGGACGCCTTTTTCAATGGCAATTTGCCGAAACAGCTCATCCGGATGCAGTTCACGACAGAAAATAATGCCGGGAATCGGGTAATCCAAAAGCTTCTCCAGCATCTCCTTCTCTTCTTTTTCCGACATTCTCTTAACATAAGAGTATTCTACGAATCCAATCACCTGCAGACGGGTCGCCTCAAAGTGTTCAAAATAGCCCGCCATAGGAAGTGCCGGTCGGTTGATATCCGGCAACGTAACCTTAATCCCCTTCAGATTGATTTCAGGAGTCAGATTTTCCAGCTTCATTTTTTCTGCAATCTTCATTAAACTGATGCTCGCCATAATCCATCCTCTCTTTTCCAGGACATGCAGACAGTAGTTCCTGACATCAGAAACTCTGTTTTTATGCCATACTTTGTTTTATTTTATCACAGATCATTATTCCCGGCAATCTTCCTATTGGTGGTTATGAAAAAATTCATAGATTTCTTCCGCCACGGACATTGGCAAATCTGCCTGCATCGCAATCTGCTCTGCCGTCGCGTCCCGGATCTCATAAATCGATGGAAAGCTTTTCATCAGCGCTTTTCTCCGCGCAGGGCCCACGCCCGGGATTTCATCCAGCACGCTCTTGACCTGATCCTTGCTGCGCAGTGACCTGTGGTATTCGATTGCAAACCGGTGCGCCTCGTCCTGCACTCTTGTAATCAGCTTGAAGGCTTCAGAATTGCGGTCGATCGGCAGCTCCACATTGTGAAAATAAAGTCCTCTCGTCCGATGGTTGTCATCCTTTACCATGCCGCAGACCGGAATGTTTAAATGCAGCTCGTCCAGCACCTGCTGCGCGATGTTGACCTGCCCGCGTCCGCCATCCATCAGCAAAAGGTCCGGAAACCGTGCAAAGCTTCCGAACTCCCCGGACAGATTTTTTTCTTCCAGCTCTTTCGTCTCTTTTAAGCCATGTTCAAAGCGTCTCGTCAGAACCTCGCGCATGCAGGCATAGTCGTCCGGTCCTGCTACCGTTTTGATTTTGAATTTTCGGTAATCGCTGCGCTTGGGCTTGCCCTTTTCATAAACGACCATCGAGCCGACATTTTCAAAGCCGCTGATGTTGGAAATATCGAACGCCTCCATCCGGTCGAGCATCGGTAAATCCAGCAGCTGTGCGATCTGCCGCACCGCACCGACCGTACGCGCCTCGTCGCGCGCAATTCGCTCCCGGTCTTTTTCCAGGACGAGCTTTGCATTTTTTTCCGCAAGCTCCACCAGCTTTTCCTTCTGTCCCTTCCGCGGCACGCGGATATATACCCTCGCGCCCCTGCGTGCGGTCAGCCATTCTTCTAATACCGGTATGTCATCTATTTCTTTCTGTAAAATCAACTCCCGCGGTACGAACGGTGTTCCGGCGTAAAACTGTTTCACAAAATCCAGCAGAATCTGCGCCTTATCCGAATCCTCCACATGCGTCATATAAAAATGCTCGCGCCCGATCAGCTTGCCGCTACGCACGAAAAACACCTGTACCACTGCGTCGCTTCCGTCCTTGTCCAGCGCGATGATGTCCTTGTCCTCCCCGTCGCTGTCCGTGATTTTCTGCTTCTGGGACACCTGCTTTACGCTGTTGAACAGATCGCGGTACCGGGCGGCTTCCTCGAATTCCAGGGCCTCCGCCGCTTCTTCCATTTTTTTCTGCAGATCGTTTAAAATCATATTATAATTGCCGTTTAAAAACTCCAGCGCCTTGTCCACATGTGCCCGGTACTCCTCGCGGCTCACATAATCCTGACACGGAGCCATACACTGCCCGATGTGATAATTTAAGCACGGGCGTTCCAACCCACAGTCCCGCGGCAGTACCCGGTTACAGGTACGCAGTTTGAACAGCTTATTTAATAGCTCGATCGTATCCTTGACCGCCGCCGCAGAGGTAAACGGCCCGAAATACTTCGATTTGTCCTTTTTCATCAGTCTGGAAAACTGCACGCGCGGATATGCCTCCCCGACTGTGACCTTAATATAGGGATAGGTTTTATCATCCTTGAGCAGTGTGTTATATTTCGGATTGTGTTCCTTGATCAGATTGTTTTCCAGAACCAGGGCTTCCAGCTCCGAATCCGTCACAATATATTCAAACCGGGCTATCTGCGTTACCATCTTTTCAATCTGTGGTCCACGGTTAATTTTCTCACGGAAATACGACTGTACTCTGCTTCGCAGGCGAATCGCCTTGCCGACATAAATGATATTGTCCTGTGCGTCGTGCATCAGGTACACGCCGGGCTTCTGCGGCAGTTTTTTCAGCTCTTCTTCTATTACAAACATGTCGCGTTCTCCCCTTCTAATACAGCAGGGACTATGTTTCCATAGTCCCTGACAAACTTTCTTTCACTCCGGTTCTGCCGCCATGCATAACACTTCGTGTATAGCATTTACGATAAGCTTTCCTATTTCTTCTCGTCGTCCGGAAGGGAGGCTCCTGAAAAACGTCCTACCGGTCCTTTATTCTCCGGCTTCGGCGTCGGAGGAATCCAGGGCTTATCCTGTTCCTGGCTCTGTTCGGCGTCAGATGGATCCGCCGGCTGCTGTGTATCTCCCGGCTGCTGTGCATCTCCCGAGAAGAAGCTGTCTTCTCTTTCCTGCTGCTGGCGTGCGAACTCTTCCCATGGCTTCGGCGTGGAAGACTGCGGCTGCGCTTCGGTGTCTGTGCCCGATGCAGGTGCTGTGCCATAGCTGTTTCCTGCATCGGACTGACTCGGGTTCGCCGTGTCTGCAGTCTGTTCTGCCGCCTTCATCTGCGCGCCGGCAGTCTGCTCCGGTTCTTCCTGCGGCAGTCCTTTGGCCTGTCTGTAGATCTGCATGAATTCCTTGCCGGTGATCGTCTCTTTTTCAATCAGATGCGCCGCCAGCTGATCCATCACCTCACGGTTTGCGGACAGCAGCTCCAGTGCTTCCTGATAACATTCTTTCAGGATACGCATGACTTCCTGATCGATCTCAGCCGCCGTCGCATCGGAGCAGTTTAAAACCGTCCTGCCGTCCAGATACTGGCTTTCTACGGATTCCAGTCCAATCAAACCGAACTTTTTGCTCATACCGAAACGGGTTACCATAGAGCGCGCCAGACCGGTCGCCTGTTCGATATCGTTCGAAGCGCCTGTTGTCACCGTATCAAATACAATTTCTTCCGCCGCGCGGCCGCCCAGATAGCCGACCAGCATATCATGAATTTCCGCCTCGGTGTTTAAATACTTTTCTTCTTCCGGCACATGCATGACATAGCCGAGGGCGCCCATCGTGCGGGGCACGATCGTAATCTTCTGCACGGGCTCGGAATTTTTCTGCAATGCCGCAATCAGCGCATGACCTACTTCATGATAGGATACGATCTTACGCTCCTGCGCGCTCATGATCCGGTCTTTTTTCTCCTTGCCGACCAGTACCTGCTCGACCGCTTCAAACAGATCCTTCTGGCAGACATACTCCCTGCCTTCTTTGACTGCATTGATCGCAGCCTCGTTGATCATATTGGCAAGGTCAGAGCCGACCGCGCCGCTCGTCGCGAGCGCAATTGCATCGAAATCAACCGTTTCGTCCATCTTGACGTCTTTGGCGTGCACCTTGAGGATCTCTACGCGTCCCTTTAAGTCGGGCTTATCTACGATAATCCGGCGGTCAAATCGTCCCGGACGCAGCAGTGCCTTGTCCAGAATCTCCGGACGGTTGGTCGCCCCCAGAACCAGAATTCCCTTCGAAGTATCAAAACCATCCATCTCAGAAAGCAGCTGGTTCAGCGTCTGCTCACGCTCTTCATTTCCGCCGCCGTATTTGGAATCTCTGCTTCTGCCGATTGCATCAATCTCATCGATAAAGATGATACAGGGCGCATTTTTCGTCGCTTCTTTAAACAGGTCGCGCACACGCGATGCACCGACACCGACGTACAGCTCGATAAAATCGGAACCGGTCAGCGAAAAGAACGGAACCTTCGCCTCTCCGGCTACTGCCTTTGCCAGAAGCGTCTTACCGGTACCGGGAGGGCCGACTAACAGCGCACCCTTGGGCAGCTTTGCGCCGATCTTCACATAGCGCTGCGGATTGTGCAGGAAATCGACAACCTCCTGCAGCGACTCCTTTGCTTCGTCCTCGCCTGCTACATCCTTAAACGTGATTCCGGTTTCTTTCTGTACATAAACCTTTGCGTTGCTCTTGCCGACGCCCATCGGGCCGCCTCCGCCCATCCGCCGAAATAGCAGACTTAAAAGCAGCCACATAACGACAATCGGAAGCACATAGGTCAGGATCATCGTCAAAATCAGTCCGGAGCTGTCCGGAACATCCTTGCCGTAGCTTGCAACCTTATATTCTTTTAAGTACGCCGTCAATGCATCATCCGACTGTGCCTTACCGGTATAATAGGTTACCTCCGGCATCGCAGAAAACAGTGTCTTCTGGTTTGTCTGCTGCAGTTTGAGATAAATCGTATCGTCATCCCAGGTAACCTCTGCCGCCTTGCCGTCTTCTACCAGCTCCTGAAATTTTCCATAGGTGATTTCCTGATTGGTTGCATTATTGATCATCCGCATAAACAGGCTCATGGAAATCAACGTCACAATCGCCGCAATCGCCAACAGGATCAGGCTCGTCCGCCTCGGATTGTTCTGTTCCGATCCGCCGGAACCGTTCGGTCCCTGGGATCCGTTGCCGGAACCATTTCCATTTCCGCCGTTAAACGGGTTCATATTATTATCCATTCAATTTAACCTTTCTTTTCGTCCGCTTCATGCATGAAAGCCACGATAATATCATAATTATAGACATTCCGATAGGATAAATCAATACGCAAAGTCCAAAATAGAATTCTGCTCTACAGCTCAGACGCGCTTTTTACCGATATGGATTTCCGGAACCGCCACATTTTCATAAACGATATCCTGATCCTCTCCGCACACCTCTGCAGGGTCTGCGTCGTCATCTCCTTTTAAGTGAATCTCCGGAACTGCCAAATTTTCATTTTCCACTTTGTATTTTGCCGCTTTTTCTTTTCTTTTTTCCCAAAACATCATTTCTCCCCCTTGCTTTACAGGAAATTGATAAACAGCGTAATGACAAGGCTGTTGATAAAATCCGCAAACAGGCTGCCCACAATCGGGATCAGCAGATATGCCTTTACAGACGGCACATATTTTTCACACACCGCCTGCATATTTGCCATCGCATTCGGTGTGGCCCCCATACCGAAACCGCAGGTACCGGAACAAATAACCGCAGCATCATAGTCTTTTCCCATGACTCTAAACACTACAAAATAAGTGTACAGAAACATCAAAAGCACCTGTCCTGACAGCAACAGGAGCATCGGCACAGCCAGCTCCGCCAGCTGCCACAGCTTCAGCGTAATCATCGCCAAACCAAGGAACATGGAAAGACTGATACCACCGATGCCATTAATTTCTCCCATATAGATAGGGAATTTCCCAGTATATTCACTCAGGTTCCGCATCACGGCGGCTACAATCATCGCACCAATATAAATTGGAAACGTCATTCCTGTCATCGATAAAACCTGAGACAACACCGTTCCGATTCCCATCGCCAGAACCAGCTGAAAGAATGCAGCCGGATACTGTTTTACATGGCGTTCATGTTTTTTATCTTCTTCCAGCAGAAGGCTGTCATCCTCAGGAATCGCCGTTTTCAAAAGATTGCGCTTTTCAACCAGCCGTTCGCCGAGCGGTCCGCCCATCACGCTGCCTGCCACCAGGCCAAACGTCGCTGCCGCCGTACAAACCGTCGTTGCCCCGGAAATTCCGAAGTCCTCCAGCAC
>ERZ1026874.335-NODE-335-length-30906-cov-9.774237_pt1 | contig 30906 bp, 28 predicted proteins | sample MGYA00380167_ERZ1026874 | MGnify/ENA primary metagenome ERZ1026874 (study PRJEB33269, sample SAMEA4719803) | human gut metagenome | biome: human-associated habitat; feature: organic feature; material: feces | place: Cameroon | collected 2013-10 ...
TTTTCTTTTCCTCGTCACTTATTATATCATAGAGCTTTCCGAAATTCAGCATAAGCTTGTAAATATTGTCCAGAGTGATTGTTTCCATTTCGATAGAACTTTTTCTCAGCTTTGCATCTTCAATCCGTTCTTCCAACTCGACAATCGTATCATACAATCCATCAAGCCTCAATGTCATGTCGTGGATTTTTCTTTCTCTGAAACGAGCATCAATAGGCAGATTATCAATCTCTCGTTCCAGACGGGCTTTATTCAAATCTACTTCTTTCAGCTTACTCTCGTAATTGGCAAGTTCCTTATCAATAGCTGTTGTATCGGTCTGTACGCCAATCCGCTTTTCTATCTCTTTTGCAAAATACTTATCACTTACCAATTCCTTAACAGCTTCAATTACAAGTGGCTCAATATCTGTTTTTCTTAGCGATGCTTTATAATCACAATGATGTCCTCGCTCCTGCTTATTTCTACCACAAATATAATAGTAAACCTCTTTGTATGTGCCGTCTTTATTTGTCCAAGCGTGTTTGTTCGTATACATTGAACTTCCACAAAGGGGACACTTTAATATCCCCGTCAAAAGGTGTGACCTATCCTTACCGATTTTGGATGGCTGTTTAATTCCTGTTGCCATACGCTTTGCGTGAACCTTTTGCCACAATTCCTCGCTGATAATTCCCTCGTGTTGTCCATCTTCTAGAATGTAATCCTCTGCATGAACCTGCTTATATTCATTTTTTGTACCTTTTACCTTTTCTCGTGTTCTTCTGCCATAAGCAATCTTACCACAATAAACAGGATTATCTAATATCAACCTTATGAAATGGCTGCTCCATGTTTCTAACGTTCCATTCTGACGAGGTATCTTTTTTATTCCTTGCAGATTAAGATATTTTGCTACTCCGCCAAGCCCTACGTCTGTATTGGCAAACTTATCAAATATAATTCGGATTGCTTCAGCTTCGGTTTCTTCTATTAAGAGCTGATTGTCTTTCAGATAATATCCATACGGAGCAAAACCGCCGTTCCAACCTCCCTGTCTTGCTTTTTCTCTGCGTCCGTTCATTGTCTGTTCAATGATATTTTCTCTTTCAATTTCTGCAACCGCAGATAATACAGAAATTAAAAGTTTTCCGCTTGTCTGTGATGAGTCAATACCTTCCTCAATGCAAATAAGATTTATTCCATACGACTGCACAAACTCCAATGAATTTAGAATATCTGCTGCGTTTCTTCCAAATCGTGAAAGTTTATAGACCAGAATATAATCTATCTCCAATCCGTTCTTTATATCGGAAAGCATTTTCTTAAATGCAGGTCGTCCTTCAATAGATTTTCCTGATTTACCTGCATCCTCATAGATACCGACAATTTCCATTTCTTCTCGGTCAGCAAATCGTTTTAATCCGTTTTTTTGTCCTTCAAGGCTATATCCGTCTACCTGCATTTCGGTACTTACTCTCGGATACAGGACACATTTCTTTCCTTCTCTGTTCATCGTACCACCTCCATAATTTTATAGGGAAATGTGATATGTAAGGCTGCGTAGCTTACGCAGCACAATCCAATTCTTGCAAAACTGTCTTTCCGTATTTTTCAACTATCTGCACCATAACATTGATAAATGAATTAAATACTTCGCTTTCATCTTTCATCTGTTCATTTTGCAATTCTGAATTTTGGATATAGTTTTCATTTCCCATAATGAGTACCTCCGCTATAAAACAAGCGGCTGTACTCTTAATTATAGAAATACAGCCGCATTTTTACCAATGTGCAAATTTATCGTTCTCGTCCCTTTTACACATCTGTTGCCTTCGTTTTCTCCAATGCAACACTAATGGCAAGAGCCTTATCAACCCTTGCCACTATATTGTCTGGTATCATTCCTAAATACTGCTTTAGTCGCTGCTTATCAATCGTTCTTACCTGTTCAAGCAAAATGATTGAGTTCTTATCCAAACCTTCAAAATCATTGATTAAAGTGTGTGTCGGCAATTTTGCTTTAGCGTGTATTCGGCTTGTGATGGGTGCGACAATGACCGTAGGGCTATGCTTATTGCCGACATCATTTGAAATGACAAGTACAGGTCTTGTTCCGCCTTGCTCCGAGCCGATAACGGGATTTAGATTTGCGTAGTAAATATCTCCACGCTTGATTTTTCTTTCCATTATGTTTGACCTCCCAGATTTATTTAGGCAGGTATGTTCTGCCTATGTAGGCAGCCAAACAAAAGGAAGTATTTAAGGTCGGGAGAGTATAAACAAAATCTCTGTTCTTATGACCGCCTTTCGTTTGGCTGAATATGATAGGAGCATTTCAATTTGTCCTCGACACCCCGAAATGCTATGGGAAGTCGCCAAACGGTCAGCAGCGAACTGACACCACGGGAGTTCCACCCCAACTGTCGGTCTGACAGAGCCGTCCTCATTGCCTGCGACGGTTTTATCACGCTCGGACTGTGACTGGACGGGAGTATCATTATCCTCTTTGTGGGTTATGGCGAAATCGGGAGCTACCCGATTTTTTGAGTCGGTAAGATTGGCTCACCACCTTTCAATCGCTCGCTGCCTGTCGGCAGGTCTTGGCGTACCGCTGCACACGCTTATGCTCATCACAATCACAAAGAGAAAGTATTTGGCGAATGGGTATTCACTTGTCAAGGAACGCCCCCCGTTTTCGCCACACAAAGGAAAACAGGGTAAGAGGTTTTTGTCCTCTCACCCTGTAGCCCGTGGGAATATTCGATTTTCCCCTCTACTCAAAAAACTTTTTTAATTTTTCTTTGAGCCTGTCCATTCGTCTGTAAACAGCTTTTTCAGTAATATTCAGACACACCGCAATTTCACGGGTTGAATATCCTTGTATCTTCATCAAAGCAATCTGCAATGTAAGCCTGTCTACCTTAATCAAGATTTGATATAGGCATTGATTTTCAATGCTGTCCAGAAAATCCTCAACCGTTTTCACTTCGGGTTGCGTAGTATCTTCGGCAAGCTCGTCAAGATATGTACCTGTTTCCTGCACCCGCTGATAATACCGTCTGTCTGAATTAAAAATCGCCCAATCGTGAACACGGAGCTTTTCTATATCGTCCTCATTAACCCCCAAGCTCCGTAACTGTTTTTCCTCGGCTTCTTTCCAGAGCCGCCATTTCTTTTCTTCTCTGGCTTTGTTGTAAGCCATAATGTGTACCTCCAATCTGAATTTTTTTGAGAAATTCAGATTGAGGTGGGCTACGGCACCCAATGCCAGAAGCAGGTTTATCCTGTGTTGCGACAAAAAACGACAAACAAAAAGCCGCAAAGGTACTAAGACCTCTACGGCAACACGCATAATTATCTCTATGATATAGATATGTGACTTCTACTCGAAAAGTAGAAAAGTGCCACGAGCAAGCAAGGATTTTTTTGACAGGTTATCCTCACTTGTGCGTGACACTATGTAAATAGCTGCTACTTCTGATAAGCAGCGTGGTGGTCGTGCTTGACCAACACATAAAAATCCCTCCAAACTCGAAAACGGATTTAGAGGGCAGTAAAATTTAGTCTGGGCGTGACAAAGCCGCCCACCAAAGCACCGTTTTTTTTATTCGGCGGGCTTGTCCTACCTATGGTTATATAAAAACAGAGCCGACAAACTGCGATTACTCACTTGTTCATCGGCTCTGCATCTTATGCGTCTGGCTCTTTGATGACGGTTATTTGTAAATCCTTTACATCAATCAATGTTTCCTGTTTACATTTTGGGCAGTAAAGAGGATAGTTTTTCAAAACTGTGTCCTCTCTGATTTTGTTTCGGGTTTTGTTTCCGCAAAGAGGACATAATAGCCATTCTGTCTGCTTCAAGTTACAACCTACCTTTCAAAATTAAATACATTCACTTACTATCATTCTGCGATAAGCTCCAATAACACGATTTCTGGACGGTTATTAAATCGAATAGGGATTATACTATTGCCAAGTCCTCTGCAAACAATCATATTTGTGTCACCTTTCGTATATAAGCCTGCATCATATTTTGGAAACAAGCCTTGATTTGGAGCAACCAAACCGCCAATAAACGGTAAACGAAACTGACCACCATGTGCGTGACCGCTTAAAACTAAATCGACACCACAATTTACATAGGCTTCAAACAATTCTGGGCGATGTGAAAGCAAAATAGTGTAATTGTCTTTATCTCCGATTAGTCCCCGTAATTTCGTATCAACCATAGCAGGAACTTCTCCAAACATATCCCCTTTAAGCGTAAAGCTTGGGTCGGAAAGTCCGATAAGCGTAATGTCATCTCCATTATATTCTAACTGCATTGCTTTATCTTCAAGGACAACTACACCCATTGATTCCAGTCCTGTCTTAAGCTCGTCATACTGCGGCAGACTGGCTTCGTGATTACCTGTTACATAGTATGTGCTTGCAATTTGAGTAGCCCCTTTTGCAAAGTCAAGAGCAATATCAATGTCAGTATGTTCCGCATCAACTAAATCTCCTGTTATTACTATAATATTTGGCTCACATTCGGACAGTGCTTGTAACAACTCTGCATTGTCCTTACCAAATACCGCATTGTGCAGGTCTGATACTTGAGCAATCCGAAACCCGTTAAATGCAGAAGGAATATGGCAGCTTGAAATAGTGCTCTTACTTATCATCAAAGCCGAGTTGCACCAGACAGTCCAAATAATTAAAATAAGTAAAAGGACAATCAATGTGGGAATTAAAGTTTTTTTAGGTAATCTTTTTTTCATGATGTCTTCTGTCCTTTTCATTCTACTACTGTAAATTAGTCTGTATTTTTAATCTCTCAGAATAGTCTTGAATAAATCTTATTGCTTCATCTTTGGAAAATCCTAATGCAAACATATTATTGAGGTAAGAACAACATAGTTCCTTTGCAGCATCAACTCGCTTGTTTGCTATGTACTGTTCATCTGTGGTTACAGAATATTGACCGTTTCGGTATGACACAATCAATTTATCATTACTCACAATCTTATAAGCCCTCATGACAGTATTCGGATTGATATGTAGTATCTTTGCCATTTCTCGAATAGACGGAATTTTTTCACCAGTTGAAAGTTGTCCGCTATAAATCGCACACCTTATTTTTTTTACAAGTTGCAAATAAATATGTTCCACATCGTGAAACACCCATTCATCATAAATCATAGATTTTATCTCCTTTATCACACCAACAGACAATACGATTAAAAAAATTGCTTTCCAATATTTATTACCTTACCACAATGCCCTTGATTTTGAATGAGTAAATCACGCAAAAAAATTGCCTGATTTACTCATTCCCTTTTTGACCAGAAAAAGTACAATGAAACCATCAAACGAAAAGGAGATTAAACTATGGCAACATTATTAAAAGCAAATGAGGTAACAAAAATTTATGCCAAAGGGCAACGTCCAAGCCTAAATAAAGTATCTTTCAATGTAGCAGAAAGTGAATTTATCGCTATTATGGGTGCTTCTGGCTCTGGAAAGACTACATTGCTTAATGTTCTTTCCACTATTGATACCCCTACAAGTGGCAGCATTGTAATTAATGGTGTTAATTTAAAACAACTGAGCGACACAGGTGCAGCGGATTTCCGCAGGGATAATCTTGGATTTATTTTTCAGGAATACTTTTTACTTGACAGCCTTACCATCCGAGAAAACATCTCTGTTCCACTCACTTTACAAAAACTTCCGTATAAAAAAATCGAAAAAATGGTGCGAAGTTTAGCAGAACGTTTTGGCATTGCATCTCAATTAGACAAATATCCAAACGAGCTGTCTGGCGGGCAGAGACAACGTGCATCGGCGGCAAGAGCCATTGTAAAACAGCCAAGTATTTTATTTGCTGATGAACCGACAGGAGCATTGGACTCAAACTCTGCTACCGAGTTATTAAAAACTTTGAAAGAAGCAAATGAAGAATTGCATACCACTATACTAATGGTCACACATGATGCATACGCTGCAAGTTTTGCTAACCGTATTCTGATTTTTAAAGACGGAAGCATTATACGCGAACTTCTTAAACAGGATGCCGATAGACGAACATTCTATGAAACCATTGCACAGGAAGTAGCCAAATTAGATACGGAAAGATAAGGGGGCAAAATTTATGAATAATTTATTAATGGCATTTAAAAATCTTAAAAAAAATTTTTCATTTTACGCCCTTTACCTGCTTTCTGTATCATTTGTAATTACAGTCTTTTTTGCATTTACTTCATTCTCAATGAATACAGTTATGCTTGAAAAGATATCTGGTAACGGGCGAGTTGAAACAATGTGTAATGTAATTTCTGTATTCCTAATGACTTTTGTCGTTTTTTATATGTCATATTCCAACCGTTTCTTTTTACGTCGTCGAACAAAAGAACTTGGTGTTTACGCATTATTAGGATATAGAAAAACTACAGTGTTGTCATTGCTGACAACAGAGAATTTACTGGTTTGTTTTGGAGCGTTTATAGTAGGAATACTTCTCGGTAGTGTTTTTCATAAAGGCATTGTTTTTGGTATAACTAAGTTACTGGATTTATCTATCAATAATTCAGAAATACCTTTTTTCAATGTCAATGCCATTTCAAAAACAGCCTGCTTCATTTTTGCTATTGTGATTGTATTGATGCTGTCTAACAGCAGGTTTCTTTTCAAGACATCTCTTATGGGATTAGTTAGATTTGAAAAAAGTGCTGAACGAAAAATGGAATTCCATGCTGTTCCCGCCATCATTGGCTTCTGCTGTATTATTTTTGGGTATGTTCTTGCATTGGATATCCTCAGAGGAGATAAATCTGTTTGGTTTGCGATTGGTTATACCCCTATTGCCATGCTGACACTTGTACTTGTAGTTGTGGGAACGATACTTTTTATTTCATCCTTTCTTCCTTTTGTAGTACAAATAAGCAAAAACAACAAACGCAAGTTTTATACAGAAACAAAAATAATTACTTCCCCGAATTTCATATACCGTATGCGTTCAAACTCTAAGACTTTAATCATGCTTACACTGTTATCGGCAGCGACGCTTACCGTCTCCAGCGTTATGGCTTTATCTCTATACTATCCAATAGCTGCTGTGTCACGTATGGCGCCGTCAGAAATTGAATGTAGAATTGAAAATGAAAGCGAAATAGATGCAATCAAGCAAATTGTAAATGAGCATTCATCACAAAATGATGTTTCATTCCTGCAAACCAATATTTATAAAGTTACATCTACTTCCGAACAAGTTCCTTTGGAATATAGTGTAGGAAGCTCTAAAGGTGATTCAGATAACGAAAAAATTCTGCGAAATGCAGGGTTTGAATGTATCTCTTATTCAAACTATATAGCTCTCTTAGAAGCACAAGGGAAAAAAGGGGCTTTGGAACAAATTGGCGAGATACACGATAGTGAGTGTATTTTAGTAAAATACCAGCCAGCTTCAGACAATGATGAAACGGGTAATGTTTATCCTTTGCTTATAGGTAATGAAGAAATTTCTGTAACAGTCATCGCAACTACTTTAGATAATCCCATTTCATTTGCAAATAGCATTGGTACTTTGATTGTTAGTGACAACTTATATGATGCCATAGCAGAAGAATTTACCCCCGAAACGAAAGTCCTAAGTATAAATGGGCAGTCAATCAAAGATAATGAAGCTCTGTTTCTTGATTTATCCGAATATTTAAATGATAGTCCTTATCTACAGGGAAACTCGCATAGGATACATGAGATATTTTCCCTAAGCAGTTCAACCTTCTTACTGCTTGGATTTCTTGTAATCTTGTTTTTTATCGCAACTGGAAGCATACTATATTTTAATAATCTTTCTGCCATAGGCGATTCGAAGGCTGATTATGAAATCTTAAGAAAAATGGGATACACAGACAGAAAGGTGAAAATAATAATAAAGAAGCAGACGATATCTTTTTTTAGTATTCCGTTTTTATTTGGGTTGATAGACTGTGTCTTTGCAACATTAGTATACAGGACAGCCCTTATGCAGAACATTCTGAAAGAAAGCCTTATTCTGTATATTCCTACGTTTATAGCTATTCTGCTGACATTTATAATTTATATGATATATTACTGTATGACTGTCCATGCTTGCTGTAAAACAGTTCTAAAGAGGTAAAAAGCTATATGAAATCGTCGAGTTTTATAGCTCGGCGATTTCGTACACTTTATTTGTTCACAGAGAGATGGTATAATTTAATGAGGAAATAGAAAGGAGGCAAAACATGAAGCAAACAATATTAAAGCTACTGCTTTTTATAAATTCTATTTTACTCATTGCATATATGGGGCTGACCGCTCATGCAGATTTGCATTTAAACACCAGAGGTGTCATTCCCTTATTTTTATCATCTTTGCTACTAATAGATGTTACTTATGTAAGTTCCTGTAATATTAGAGAAAATAAAACTATTTCCCTATTTTGTGGTTTATTAGCATTGGAAAGTTGGTATATACTCTTAGCAGCTTCGGGCAACTCCATCACAAACACTATTTTTTTCGCTTTAAGCCCGGTAATATGGTGTGTTTCCATAAAATTCATACTAATGTTTTTGTTCCAAAACAGCGGATACAAATATCAGAAATCAATTAATTTCTGCCTGACGGGAACTTGTATTTGTACTATTATCGGCGTATTGGTGTCAAGTAAAATATTTTTCCTGCTCTATTTCATACAATTTATGGCAAGCTGGCTGTGTTTTATTTTTACTGTGATATATCATAGAAAAAGAGTTGCTTTTGTTTTTAAGTCAGAATGGAAGCATATCATTTTCTCCCTTATTACAGTTATAGTTTTATTCCTTACATATTATTTTTCAACAATGAGAGTTCCCGAACATCTTTCAAATTTTGGTGTATATATTCCTATACTATTGTTTTGGGTAAGCGTCCACGGTATCATACTGAAAGAACATAACAGCCTTCCATTATCTGTCGTATTCAATAATCGCCAATTAACATTACTTATTTTTTCAGGAGTAATTATTTTTAGTTTGATAGCAATAATTTTAGATGGTGGATATTCTTTGCTTTTTATTATGCTTGATGCCCTGTTTGCGTTTTTATATGTTTGTAATATTGCTTTGGATTTCAATTTTAAGAAAGGGCAAAATAAGATAATCAGGGAAAGCAAATACCATGTTGCACTACAACAATTACAACGGGAAGAACAATTAAATCTTGAATTTGCAAACTTTCTCCACGATGATATTCTTCAAGACCTGCTTTCTGTAAAAAATATGATGAAAAAAGCAGACCGCCCTGAAGTACAGAAAATCATTACGGAAACTCTGGATAATATGAATACTTATATTCGTGAGCAAATGCAGGATTACCATCCTACGTTGCTTCCAAAACTTACTATAAAGGAAAACTACCAAAACTTGCTTGATGGTATTTCGCAATCTTTTCCGAATCGTAATATCTGTGTCTCCTTTGATTGTTCAGACTCCTTGTTTCTGGTTGAACCATACAATATCTTTGTGTACCGCCTGTTGAAGGAACTTGTCACGAATATTTACAAACATTCGACAGGGGAAAAAGCATGGATAACCCTTACGCAGGATAATGGGATTATAATACTGAATGTGAGTGACAATGGAACTGTTGATGCAGATGTTCTCTCATCTGCTGACAGGTTAAAGCATCGAGGACTTGCAATGATTACGGAACGAGTGAAAGACATGGACGGCTCTGTAACTATATCTAATAACCATCCACATGGGATTTGCGTACAAACGATATTGCCGATGAAAGGAGATGTTTCTTATCAACATTTTGTTAGTAGATGACCATGCTTTATTTTCTAAAAGTTTAGAGATTGCATTGTCAGATTATTCAGAAATTGACGCCTTTGATAGTATCAATGATGTTTCTCAATTAGACAATTTTATTGTATCTAAGAAACCAGACATCATCCTTATGGATATAAACTTGAAGAATATATCTTCTGAGGATGGTCTGGAATTAGCCAAACAAATACTAAATTGCTATCCAGAACAAAGGGTTGTAATTCTGTCTGGTTATGATTTGCCTGTATATCGAAGTGAAGCAAGAAAAATAGGAGCAAAAGGATTTGTTAATAAAAATATTGAACCTGAAAAGCTCATATCTATTCTTTCTAAAATAATGCAGGGGATACTTTATTTTGACAGGGAAATTCCATTCATAGAAGGATTGACCGATAGTGAGAAACAAATTATACAGCTTATAGCAGAGGGACAAAAGCGAAAAGACATAGCAAGCACACTTTATATTAGTGAACGTACCTTATCAAATCATTTGCAGCATATATTTGAAAAACTTGATGTTGCATCAGCGGTTGAAGCCGTGACAAAAGCTATTCAACTCGGATACATCCCGCCAATATGTTAATTAAGAGCCGATGAGCTTGTGAAACAGTTTACAAGTTCATCGGCTCTATTTAGTTACACGAAACCATACCTCTAATAACAAGAGATTATATATCTCATTATAAGAGATTTTACATCGTTTAATTGGAAGCTACATCTCTGTAAAATATAAGAGTAACATTTTCAGAGAATAGGTGGTGAGCTAATGGACGAAAGGAACAATAATTTTGACTTCGATTTTACTCCGATAGGACAGGCTATCAAAAAAGCCCGCGAAGCCAGAGGGATGACAAGGGAGCAACTATCTGGAATAATCGGCTATGCTCCCAGACATATTCAGTCTATCGAAAATGAGGGGCAGTATCCAAGTATCGAGCTGTTTATCCAACTTATTACGATGTTCGATGTGTCGGTTGACGAGTACATATTCCCAGATAATGCGGTCAAGAAAAGTTCCGTCCGCAGACGCTTAGACGCACAGCTCGACAATTTAGACGATAAAGAACTGTCCGTTATAGAAGCAACTGTTATCGGACTATGTAAGGCAAAAGAGCCAGAGGAATAAACCTCTGGTTTTTCTTTTGCCCATCCTTAATATTAATAGGCAGGAATACCGTAACCATAGATGGAGCTGCTGCCAACCGTATATTGCTTTTGCCTGCAAGCGTCGCCAGAATTACCCTCCACGGTGTAAACAACACCGTTTTCGCATTTCTCCACAATGCCTACATGGTCGGTTTCTCCGTCGCCTTCCCAATCAAAGAAAATAATATCGCCTGCCTGCGGCTCGTAGTTTCTGTCTTGCCATTGTCCGTTACCCTTAAACCAATTTGAGCCATCCACGCAGCCAGAAAATTTAGGGATAATCCCGCTCTCAATATATCCGCATTGGTCGGCACACCATGACACAAAGCAGGCACACCATTCCACACGCCCATCAAAGCCATACCAACTCCAATAAGGCTGACCGCCCTCATTGCCGAGCTGTGTCAAAGCGACCTCCACAATCGCCTGGTTACCGCCGCTTGTGAACGCTCTTCCGTATGGATAATACCGCAGCACATGGGCGGGATACTGCGTGTCTCCATAGCTGTCCCAACCTAACCGTGCCGCCTGCATGGTGGAGAACTCTACCGCATTGGCATAGGAATAGCCGCCATAGTTGGTCTTAGCCCACGAGATATAGCCATTACCGAAATTGTAACCTTGTAAGGCAAGTTTGATACGCTCCATGTCAATCGGGTTTTCCACCTCGGCAGAGATAAGGGCGGCTTTCAGCTCCTGTACGCCGCACTGGATGGAATACTCTGGGTCTTGTATCCCGTTCGGCTCATGGGGATACCTTGTGTTAAAGCTGCCCTCCGCCGCCTGCATGGGGTCAAGTCCACGCCCACCACTTTCCTGCATCATTACCGCCTTGATAAGCTCCACATATTCGGGAATATCGTACTGTTTGGCATATTTCTGTATCAAAGGCTCATAGGCTTCCACCTCTGCACTGACAGGGGTATAGGCGTTGCTCCCGCTTCCGCCACCAAACAGGGAAACAGCACAGCCGAGCAGGACAACAATGAGAATAATCACAACTGCAATCCAACCACCTGCAATTAAAGCGGAAATCAGAGCTTTTGTTCCTGCAATAATCGCCTTGACCGCAGTTATGGTGGCTCTGACCGTAGCTTTTGTTGCTTCAGCGGTTGCCTTTGCGGTGGCTTTTGCCGCCTGTGCTGCCTTTTGGGCAGTTTTCGCAGAAGCCTTTGCCACTGCCTGTGCCGTTTTTACCGAGGTTTCCGTCGTTTTAATCGCCGCCTTAGAAGTTGCCTGTGCGGTTTTAATTCCCTTTTTGGTAGTCTTGACTGTTCCCTTAGCAGTTGTTTTCACCGCTTTTTCTGCACTTCGGGCTGTGGTCTTAATCATTTTTTGCCCCTGCTGTCGGGTCTTTATCAACTGCGATTTTGCTGTCTGGGAAACATCTGGGGCAGAGGAACGGCTTGCAGCCCCGTGACGGATCTGCAAACCGTGTTGTTCTGACATATTCTGTGCTGCTTTCTGCTCTGCGGCTTTGACAGCCCGACTTTGCTTGAAATCGGTTATTTTATCTTTTGCCTTACCGATATTCTCCTGCGTTGTCTTGACTGCCTTTTGCCCCTGCTTATTGAACTGGTGGATACCTTCGTCCTTTACACGGTCTGCCGCAAAAGAAATCCTGTACGCAGCATATTCTGTGGCAGAGTTTTCATCAACGTAATATCCCTGTTCCGCTTTTTCCTTTATCCCCACATAGGCAGACTTCATACGCTCACTGGCTATGGCGGCTTTATCTATGGTCTTTATCGTACCTTTGACCGCATCTCTGGTTTTTATATCAGCCATAGAAAACCTCCTTTCCCAGAGGATTTGCGTTCAAATCAGCCGACCTTTTTTGCCACTACAACGAGCCTGCCGTTCTGTGCGGAGTATTCGCAGGTGGAAAGGGTAATGAGCCTGTCGCCGTATTCAGCGGTCACACCTGTATCATACAAAGCAAGTTCCTTGCACTTCCCGACATAGGAATTAAATTCTTCCTCATTCTCTGCATCAACAAAGTCGTAGTATCGAAAGCCACCAGAACTGTACGCCACAGTCTTAAATACAGCGACGATTTCATACTCTGCCTGCTCTGTAAGGGTATCAAACTGAACACTCTTGTGTTCCTCATAAAAGCTCTTGGACTTGTAATCCTCCAATGCTCCAAACATCTTGCCACCCTTGATGTGATGACCGTAGATAACCAGATTGTCACTTTCGGCAATATCACAATTCTCCTGCACATAAGGCGTTCCTAAATCGCTGTACTCTTTTTCAAAATTGTGCTTCAGATAAAAATTCAGATTGTTCCCGCTCTGCATCACAGGATAATTGATTGTCGTGCCGGCAATGGAAATCCAACCGACCATATCCTCATTCTGTAAATACAATTCCTGATACTTGGTAAGCACATCTTCTCCCTCGCTGACAGGGGTATCGTCTGGCACGGTTTCCTCCGTGGGAGCCTGCTTTACCATTTCGGCAATCTCCTCAAAGGCTTCCGTCTGTTCATTCACCTGTGCATAGTGATGATAAATACGAAAGCCGCAAAAAGCCGCCGTACCTAACAGACACACGGCGGCTACAACACAGATAATAGATTTATAATTCTTCATAGGCTTTTCCTTTCTTATCTTGAAATTTCCGTCTGTTTTCTGGGAGTAGGAAGCTCCCTGCAATATTCGGGGTATCTGACCTTGATACCCTCCATAAAGTAGGGAGCAAACTCACAGCAGAACAACTCCTCTGGCGTGAAATACCGTTCCTGCCCTTCCTCTGCATACCCGTTCCAAAGGTTAAAAGCAAGATGGCAGACCTTGACTGTTCCACTTGTCTGCCAGCCGCCGTGCATACCCTCTGGCTCGATGCAGTCCTCCTTGAAATTGAACATCTGGTTGATGTTCGCCCTCGTTTCCGAAGCGATACCCATCACATAGAAAAACGCCCTGTGATAACAGTCGTTCACTCTGCATTTCATCATATTTTCCAGAAAGAAATCACGATGAGCCGTATCACGGAATTTAATATCAGCCATAAAAAACCTCCTTTCTTAGACCTCACCGAACTTGGTCGTCATCAACTTGTAAAGCTCGGTATTGCGTGGGAACTTGTTTACAAATGGTACAAGAGAGCTGCCAACTTTGAGTAATCCCTGTCCTGCACCGACATTCGTGATATAGCTCATCTGAAGGTCGGAGATATTAAGGAGCTTGGCAAGCTCAAGTCTGTCCGTAGATGCTTGGTTAAGCATAATGATAAATTCGCTGTTAGCAAGCATCGTCCTTGCCGTATGGCTCTGCAAAAGGTCGTCCACATTCTGCGTAATACCTGTACAGTACGCACCGTATTTACGCACACGCTTCCAGAGGGTAAAGAGGAAGTTTGCAGAGTATTCATGCTGAAAGAGCAGATAGATTTCATCAATGAAAATAAATGTGTTTCTGCCTTTGGCTCTGTTCTGTGTGATACGGTTTAAGATACTGTCAAGCACGACAAGCATACCGATAGGCTGTAACTGCTTGCCCAAATCCAGAATGTCATAGCAGATAAGGCGGCTGTGGGTATCAACATTCGTGTGCTTTGCAAAGGTGTTGAGCGACCCGTCCGTAAACAGCTCAATCGCAAGGGCGATTTCCTGTGCTTCTGGCTCATTCTGTTTTAACAGTTCCTCACGGAAGTCCTGCAAGGTGGGCGGCGTTCCCATATAGTTGCCCTGCTGATAATAGCGGTACACGCTTGCCGTACAGCGGTCAATGATGGATTTCTGCTTTGCTCCCAAGTTCGTGCCGCCGATGAGCTGTTCGCAAAGGGATAAAATAAACTCCGATTTCAGAATGACAGGGTTTGCACCGTCACCATAATCGGAGTTCATATCCATAGCATTGATGTGATTTTCACTTGTCGCAGAGATATGAATGACTTCTCCCTTCATTGCTTTCACAAGCGGGGAATACTCACGCTCTGGGTCAATGATGATAATATCAGCGTTGGGGTCGGTCAGAATGATATTCGTCATTTCTTCCTTTGCGGTAAAGGATTTTCCTGCACCCGACACACCGAGAATAAAGGAATTGCCGTTAAGGAGCTGCCTGCGGTTGGCGATAATCATATTTTTGCTGATAACATTCTGACCGTAATACACACCGTTTTCATGGTAGATTTCCTGCACACGGAACGGGATAAACACTGCAAGGCTCTCTGTTGTGAGGGTACGCAGGGCATCTATCTTCCGTACACCAAATGGCAGGGCTGTATTCAATCCGTCCATCTGCTGATATTTCAGCACCGCAAACTGGCACAAATGCTTTCTTGCGGTAGTCAAGAGAGCTTCTGTATCATTGTCGAGCTGCTCTTTGGAATCTGCCGTATGCACCATCGTCAGCACGGCAAACATCATTCTCTGGTCACGGATTGTCAAATCATCCAGAAATTCCTTGCTTTCTTTTCGCTGCTGTTCCAAATCATAGGGGATAACGGCAGAAAAATTGTTGTTCTGGTTCTGCTTCCTCTGCCAATTCGTGATATTGGTTTCCACACCAAGCAGACGGTTTTCCACCTCCCGCACGGCTTCATCTGTGGGAACGGGGATAATATCAACGGACAGCATCATATTCCTGTTCAGCTCACAAAGCTCCGCAACCATACTGTCCTTGATATATGCCGCATACTCTCTGAGAAAAATCACACGCCCATATCTGTCACCCATTCTGAAGCAGTCGCTCTCAAATTCAAAGGTATCAGGGCAGATAAAATCCTTGAAATCGTGACCTTTCCGCATCGTCTGGGTAATATCGAAGTGGAACGCTGTTTCTTCTCCTGTACGGTAGAAGTCGTGGAAGATACGCAGCTTGTCGCCTGCGTCCAGTTCCACACACTTCGACCCCAGACGGTTAAAGTGGGCGATAAGGTCAGCACCCACACGGGCGAAGTAGTTTCGGGCTTCCTCGATATTCTTCTTGCAGACAGATACGGTTACATACTTATCCTGTACGATGGAATTAGCCCCTGTCGCCTTATCCAGAAGCATTTTGTTGTATTCCTTGCGGTACTTATCCAGACCGTCATCAGCCATTGGGATTAAAATAGTCTGTTCAAAATCAGCTTTGTTCAAGCGACGGTTGTTGATAGTGATTTTCGTGGTCGCACCGCTGTCAAGGGAATTAAGAAGCTCCGAGTATTCAAGGAACATTGCTTCCTTATCCTCACGGCTTGCCACGGCATAGTTTATATCCTCAAATTTAAAGGTCTTTGCGTACTTGTTCCTGCCGACAAGGAATATGCCGTCATCCCAGATTGTCTTAATCGGGATAACATTCTGTACCGACTTCGGCACAACAAACTTTTCCCTGTCCTGCTTGAACAAATTTTTAAGAGTTCTCAGCATTGTTTACCTCCTTGCTGCGTTTCGCTTTTTTCTTTTTCGTTTTCTTTGGTTTCGGTGTCCTGCCTTTCTGCTTTTTCCGTACTGTCGGCAACCCTTTTTCATGGGCTTCAATGGTCGGCTTCATCGTTTCGTAATAGAGATTATCTGGCAGGAACATCAGCTTTTTCGGCATCAGAAATTCCGATTTAATCCACGCCCAGACAAACTGCTCTGCGGTCATACCGTTGTATTTGATAAATCCCATTGCCGCAAAGGGGAACGCACCTAAGATACAAACCCAACTGAGGGTTTCCGTACCAAACCGTGGACGGAGAAGAAAATACAAACCCACCGCCACGCCGCAGGCAAGGACAGAAAAAATGAACTGTCTGAGGGACAGTCCAAAAAACATACTCTCCGTATAATTACGGATTTCCTTATTTATCTTGACTTCCAATCATAGCACCTCCCTTACAAGCCCATCATTTCTCTTACAACACGGTCTGCCATTTTGACCGCACCGACAAGGACGAGCATATTGAACACAAGCTCCCCGATATAGCTCCATACCATTGTAACCGCCGCCGCATCGGGATTGACCACAGGCGGAGAAGAAGCAAATAGGGAAAAGATAATGCAGGCAAGCACGATAACCGCACCTTCAAGGCATACAGCGGCATAGCTCTTAATGAAGCTCTTGCCGACGCTTTGGCTCGGCTCTCCAGCAAAAGTGGAAAGGGGTACGGGTGCTATGGCAGTATAGATATACAGCTTGAAAAACCTGCCATATACCGACATAATCATTATGAATGACAGCACCGTAATAAACAGTCCGCCTATCAGCGTGACCGCCCATAGCGGGATACTCTCAAAAAATCCGCAGTCTTCAACGGCTGTCACGATTTCCTGCGGCAACACCGTCTGCTGTGCCGAGCCAAATCCTGCGGCATTCATAATCGTGGAAATCATACCCTGCACAATCTTAAACAGTGCCATCATCAGTTCTAATCCGTAGGTCACTGCACCTTTGGCAATGGCAAAGCGGATAAACAGCTTCAAAGCCTGCTCTGGTCGCTTGACTTCTGCAAAATTTCCGCAGGTACGCATCACACCCACAACAAAGAACAGCACGAGCAGGGCAAGTCCGATAGCCTGCACCGCACCGTGAATATCCACGATGACATTCCATATCGTGCCGCCCTTAAAGTTCTCTGGGGATTGGGTAATGAGTTGCCATATCTCGGCTAATTTCTCATTCCAAGTGTTTAGGGCGTTCTCAAGATTTTGTACGACCCAATTATCTGACACTGATTACAGCCTCCTTTCAACGAATAGTTTATTTTTGGCATTTTCAAACCTCCTTTCTACTCTCATACTTTGCATGTAGAAAGCATGAGAAAAATGTTGTATAATATAAAAGCCAACTGCTCCAACAGTTGGAAGCAATTGACTATGTAAGGGGATATGTTATGGACAAGTTAATTCCTGCTTTCATCATAATAGGAATAATTATATTAGGTTTCATAATGAAGCGTATTGAATTAAGCGATATAATCAAACGGGTTGAATTTACAAATAGCTATCGTCATAAATTCATTGAACTAATAAACGGATTTATGTCAAGAAACTGTTTTAATCAGCAGTTATACTACGAACTGACATCAGATGTAAAATCAATGCAATATGAACTTGGCTCTGATGGAATATTTGCTTATGTTACTGATAACCTACGAGGATTTAGCACCAGCAATTACCAATTGCTGGTGAACTTCTTGCCAGAATTACGGAATGCTATCAACGAGCGTGATAATGGCATAATTATGAACAGAATAAACCAGTCGGCACAGGACTGTGATGATATGTTCATACGCCATTTAGGAACTCTTAAAGAAGCTGAAAAATCCATAAGGAAGAATCTTGTTAATCCGTTTTCCTGTTTTTCTGACGGTATCAAGTTTATTGTTTCGTTACCTATTTTATTGCTCCATTGGTTTGGATTTATTTCAGACGAAACCACCCGCAGGGCAAAACATAATTGGATTATAAAACTTCTAAACATAATTGTTACCCTTGTAGGATTTATAGGCGGTCTAATGTCAATCGTTATGGGATGGAATGAATTTTGGCAAATAATTTGCAACATATTTTAAATATCCTTATGTATTGCAGCTTACCCCAAAAGGTAAGCTGCTCTTTTTTAGCCTGTAATAAGAGTCAAGATTTCCTTTGCGAAGGTAATGACAACGCCACCTGCAAGGGTCAAAAAGCCGTTAGCTCTCTGGGACGGGTCGTGGGATTTGAGAGAAAGACCAATCTGCACGATACCAAAGCCGAGCATAATCATACCGACAGCCCTCACCAGACCGAAAATGAAATCGGACAGGTTGTTGACTACCTGAATGGGGTCATTGGCAGCAAAGGCGGTTACGGAAGTACCAAGCACAAAGGTCATTGCCATAACAGCCATACAGTAATAGTGGAAGCTTTTCTTAACCTTTCCAGTCATCGGCAGCTTCGTGGTTTTCTTGTTCTCATTCTTCTTAAAAAGTTTCATAGGGTAAATCCTCCTTATAAATTGAATATTTCTTCCAAGTCCTCATCGGACAGAAGCTCATAGGAAGTGCTGACAGTTTTTACGCTCACGGCGTTATCTGGAATATCACTGTCAAACACAATGGTTGCGACAGCCTGCATAGGCTCTCCGTGGATATACGGCGGTTGTCCTCCGTCAACCGTCAATTTTACATTCGGGTGCTTCAAGATGTCATACTTAAAGTCCATAACGGGGCGTTCTCCACGCACAAAAAGAAGTGCGTAACGGTTATCAAGCATACGCACTTCGTCTGGGGTCATCAGCTCACGCCCCGAAATCTGATAATTTGTTGAATAGTTACCACTCCGCCCAGAGCTTTTCCCGTAGGTGTTGGTATCAATGGTTTCCTTGCCCAAAAGCTCTGACACATATTTGTGGGTGCTTTGCTCGTTGCCACCCAGATACAAAAACTCATCGCAGTTGCCAACAATGCTTTCCCATTGCTTTTCAAAAAGGGCTTTGAGCTGTGCCAGATTTTGCAGGATAATGGATACCGATACCCCTCTGGAACGCATAACGGACAGGATTTTATCAAAGTCATCAGGCAATGAAACATTCGCAAATTCGTCCATTATGAAATGGCAATGCACAGGCAGGCTTCCGCCGTACTTGTGGTCTGCCAGATAAAAAAGCTGTTGAAAGAGCTGGGTATAAAGGATACTGACAAGGAAGTTAAAGCTCGTGTCGTTGTCTGGTATCAGAGCGAACAGAGCGACCTTCTTTTCTCCCAGACTTGGCAGGTCAAGCTCATCGGTGGCGGTAAGCCCTGCAAGGCTCTCCAGATTGAATTTTTCAAGCCTTGCGGCAAGGGTTATCTGGATACTCTTTAAGGTCTTTGCACTACCACTGTGGTAATCCCTGTAATACTTTAGGGCGATATGCTCTGGGTTTACCATTTCCAGACGGTCAAACAGCTCGTCCAGAGGGCTTACATAGCTGTCATCGTCCTCTCGGACTTCGCCTGCACGGAGCAGCTCCATAACCATCGGGAAATTCTGCTCGTCTGGCGGTGCTTCATGTTTCAGATAGAACACCAGAGCCAGAAGCAGCATACTCGCCGCCGTATCCCAGAACGGGTCTTGCGACTGTGAGCCTTTCGGCGTGGTCGCCTTAAACAAGTTTGTTACCAACCTCTGAACATCGTTATCGTTCCGCAGATAGACAAAGGGATTGTAACAATGGCTGCGGTGCATATTGATAAGGTCAAGCACACGCACCTCATAGCCTTTATTTTCCAACAGACCCCCGATGTCACGGACGATTTCGCCCTTTGGGTCGAGTATTACAAAAGATGTGTTGCACTGCATAGCATTTGGCTTGCAGAAAAACCTTGTTTTACCCGCACCAGAGCCGCCGCAGACTAAAATATTCAAATTCCTGCGGTGCTTTTTCCCGTCCAACCCAATACGGACATTCTGGGTCAAGAGCTTATTAGCTGACGGGTCTTTATCTCGGTACTTCTTATTCAAAGCACCTGCGGTGCCCCATTTCGCAGAGCCGTGTTCCTCACGCCTGCGGTAGTTCCTGCGTGTAGAGAAATAAACGCCGATGCCCATAACGTAGGCAAGCAAAAAAATAAGGACAGTCTTTACGCTGTCCTCACACACCATTATTTCGAACGGATTGCCCATCGCCACGGGCAGACCTCGGATAATCTCTACAAGACCGCCGCTGACATAGGGTGCTGTCAGCAGGGCAAGCCATACGACAGGAAGTATGCCGCAGACAGAAAGAATTAGGCTCGTTTTCTGGTCATCGTTCCTCATTGCACCTGCAATGCACGACCTTAACCTTTTTTGTCGGGGCGTGTGCCACCTTGCTTATCAGCTCGTCAACAGGCTCGGTGGGGCGTTCCTCCTTTAACTGCTGTGTACGCAGGGTGTTTAAGGCGTTGATGACGATATTCTTATCGTACTTGTCAAGTGCGATATGGTATCGTTCCTCTCTCATAGTCTTCACCTCCGATTAGCGTTCCTGCTCTTTGCTCTTTGCAGGCTTGTTCTTTTCCATACTCTTATACATATCGCTCTGGATTTCGCCCAGAACATCACGCATCGTGCCAAGCTCTCCCTTGAATGCCTGCGTATCCATTTCCGCATACTCTCTGGGAAGTCTGGAAAAGTCAAACCCTCTGGTATCCACGCCGTAACGGGAGCTTACCATATAGGCAACGCAGAAGGATTTGAAATCGGAAGCATCACGGCTCTCGTTGTGCTTAAAGTCATAGACCGCTGCCGATACCTCTTTTGCCATACTCACGAACAGCACTTCCTCGGAAAGCCCCTTCTTGACAAAAATGGTCTGCTGAGAGCAGTCATAATAGGCAGGCAGTTCAAGCTCACCGACGGGTACACAGGGTACAGGGCTTGCATCAATCAGAGCCGACACAAGCTCACGCATGGATTTCGGCTCCTGTTCCTGCTGCCTGTCCTTTGCCGAGGTTTCGGAAATATCATAAACCACTTTGGCATTGTAGGAGATGCCCTTTGTCCCGTCCTCACGGGTGTATTCCTTGCTTGGCTCAAGGATAATAATTTTCTGTGCGTCCTTGTTCACATAGACACGGTTCGCTTTCCATTTGCTGTACTCTTTAAGCTGCGTTGCTTCGGGCATCTGTGCTGACACCAGAATAGCGTTAGCCACGGAGTAGCGGTCAAAGCGACCCTGCACATTAAGATACTGACGGAAGCTGTCGCCGCTTGCCATCATTTCAGAGCAGGTATTGTCAATCAGCTCATAGGCTTCTTTCCGCTGTGCCTGCTTTGCGGCAGCCCATTCCTCTTTATCAAAAGGTTTGTTGCCACCGCCGAATACATCGTAAATACTCATAGCTGTTTACCTCGTTTCTTTGGATTTTGGTTTCTTTTTCTTTCTCTGGGGCTGTTTATGCTCCGTTTTCCCGTTAGCACTTTTCGCCCTGTCGGAAGCTCCGCTTTTGTCCAGGGCGGAAGTGCCAATCTCTGCTTTCTGCTCCTTGCGGCTCTCCTTGATTTTCCGCAGTTCCTCTCTGACAGAAGGTTTCTCCTTAGTCATAGTAGCCCCCTCTGCGGATTTCTTTGGCTGCTCTGAGGTAGGCTCGGACTGAGGGGATTTTTCTGTCTTTGCCACCGAGGGGTTTGGGGCGTTTTCCTCCTTCTGGACGGGCTTGCCCATAAGCTCGTCAAGCAGCTTGTCTTTCTCCGCCTTTTCCTGCACACCAATATCTGGCTCTGACTGACCGTCCTTTGCATCTTTGGATTTCTCGGCTTCCGTCACAATAGAAGCGGTATCCATCGAAGCAAGATTAAAGCGTTCCACGATACGGCTGATTTTCGATGCGTCCTCGGCACGGGCGATGACATCGACCTCGGCATTGGGGTCTTTGTTTTTCCTGTCCGTGAGGACGCAGTAAAGCACACCGTATTTTTTCGCTTCCTGCGTGAACTTCTTTAAGTCACCATTTTTGACGGTAAAGACTTTCAGCTCCTTGCCAGAACGGAGCATACTCGTTAGCCTTGCTTTGCCTTTGGTTTTCTTTTCTTCTTTGAGAATGGAATACAACAGGATAGCGATGTTCTTCGCACCTGCACCTGTGATTTTGGCAGCGACCTCAAAGCCCTCCAAGCTCATTCGGACGATTTGTTCTGCCGCTTCGCCGCCTGTGTTCATTCTTCATCAGCTCCTTTCTTCGCTGTTCGTTTTCGTCTGCCCGTATCGTCTGCAATTTTTCCTTGAGGGTATCACTACGGGCGGAAATGCCCTCGCACAGTCTGACCTCCTTTCGGATAACTTTCAGCCGCCCCGAAATATCGGAAATCTCTGCCTTGACCGCTTCCTTTTCTTCGCCGCTTATCCTGCGGGATTTGGAGTAAAGCTCCTTTCGCTTCTGAAGCAGGGCAGACATCTCCGTTTCCAGAGAGCCTTTATATGAACAAAGCTGCTCCGCCGTATCAATGTGATTGCGGCAAAGCAGCCTTGTTTCCTGTGTGATGGCTTCCATCTTCATAAGGTCGTCCTTTAAGAGATAATGAAGCCGTGCATAATTTTGTTTTCTGCCTTTTGGCAGGATACCGAGCTTGTAGCAGTAATGGAGATACAGTCCACGCAAGCCACCGATTTTCTTAGCGTTCTTCAAAGAGCCTTTGACCCGATAGACCTTAATCTGTGGCTGTGGCTCCGAGAAGCTCTGGAATTTGACCGCATAGGAATTTTCTCTGATACGCTCCATAATCCTGTCATTGGTGTATTCCTCTCCGAGCTTATAAATCCGCTTGGGTCTTTGCCAGCCCTTGCCGATAATCGTCCAATACTTGCGGTTGGGGTCAAAGTTTATGCGGTAGCCCATTTCTGCCAACTGGCGGTCAAAGTCTTTCAGCGTGAATGATTTGCTGATAGCTTCGTCCACCGCCTGTCTTGCAACATTATCCCTCGTGGGTCGCCCCTGCTTTTCGGCTTGGTAAAGGGCGTAGGGCTTTTTCTTGCCGCTTGGGTGTTCGATGACGGACAGGGCATACTCACGGCAAAGCTCATCGGAGCGCTGACGGAGCAGCCGCAGATTTGCTTTGTTGTCGTGGTAGTGCATACCGTCAGCAAAAGAAACAGAGTTCACGACAAAGTGATTATGCAGGCAGTCGGTATTCAGATGGGTGGCAACGATGACTTGAAATCTGTTGCCCCACATTCGCTCAGCAAGTTTAACGCCAACTTCGTGAGCCTGCTCTGGCGTAACCTCACCGTGCTTGAAGCTCTGAAAGCCGTGGCAACAGACAATCTCGCTCGTGTCGTTCCACCCCGCTTTGGTAATCATCATTTCATCTCTAGCGGTGGTCGGGTCACAGTTTACGCCTGTGACAAAGAAACGCTGCTCGGTCTTATTCTTATTAGTAGCGTACTCCATTACATCGACCATCGCCTGCAGGTCGGCTTCGGTGTATTTGAGGTTGGCTGTCTTTTCGGGATTTTCGGCATAGTCGATTGGGTGGTCGAGCCTGCCACGCACATCCCATATCTCGCAGACCGCCATTACGATGACCTGCATGGAAGCAGATACCTTTTGCGAATTTCAATCTGAAATTCGTGCCACTTCCTTGCTTCCTCACGGAGCATCGGGGTATCCACAAAGCCGAGGGCGTTTGCCTTAACCGCAAGCTGATTGATACGGTTGCCAATAGCGGACAGCTCACGCATCATTTTATAGAACTCTGGGTCGGGCTTCTCGCAGAGCTGATAGCCCTTTACCATTTCTCTTAAAAAAGCTTCCTTTGTGCGACCCGATTTCCGCACAAGCTCATTAAGGTGTTCGGCTTCCTCCTCAGTCAGACGGAAAAGTATCTGCACATTTCTTTTTCGCATTGTCCACTTCCTTTCTCTCGGAAAGTCTGTTTATCTGCAAGCAGCACATACACGCAACGCCGAACAGACCGCCGAGCATTGTGCCGATAATGAAAAATAAGAACTCGCTCATTCTTGAACTCCTTTCTGTTCTCACGGGGTATTAGGGGCTGACCCCTAACAAGCGAATTTGGCTAACCAAATTCAGTGCTTGGTAAGACATCTCATTCTTCGCAGTCGTCCTCATACATACACTCACCGCACACGGGGCAGAAGTACGGACAGTCCGAACAATCCTCATTTTCCTGTAGTGTATTCTCGCCCGCACCGTCAAGACCGTCCTCGCTCTGCTCGGTAATATCGGCTTCGCCGCAGACAAAATCATCATCTGTAAAGTTGATAAGGTCGGTATCGAACAGGATAATTTTTGTCTTTTTCTTTGCCTGTTCGGGGCTTTCCGCATAGACGGAAACGGTCTTTCGGTAATGGGCAGTAAGGGTTACATCATACTTTTTCAATGGTTCATTCCTCGCTTTCAGCATTATATTTTGATTTGGTTTCGGTGTCTTTCTGGTGAGAATCTACTACACAATCAACGGGCATCACTCCTTTCACGGGCAGGCTTTGGTCTTGCAATTCCCAGATAGGACAACAAAAAATCGTTGAAGTCCTTGCCGACAGGCGGTGGTTCATCAACGATTTTGTAGTCTTTCTGCAACAGTTCCTTCAAAGTAGCGGTACAAAGCCTGCCTACCTTGTCATTATCCAGATGCAGAACGATGGTCTTAATTTGTGGATTGGCACTCAAAAAAGTTGTGAGTGCTATGGGAATTTTGCTGTCCTTCATCTCTTTCTTTGGCTGATACACGCCCGAAAGAGAAAGCAGACTTTCCGATTTGTAGTCCTTGCCCTCGCATTTCAGATAAGTGGCATAGGACAATAAATCAATGGCGGCTTCAAATAAATGCACGGTATCCGTCGGCTCTCTTGCCAGAAGTCGAAACGAATACCGCTTGTCGCTGCCCGATGCGTCCTGCTTGAAAGTGCTGCCGAGAGTGCTTCGCAGGGCGGCATGTTTCGGTGTTCCGCTTTCATCTTTGCCGATAAAAACAGCATTGTGGTAATCGGCACTCTCATAGAGCGTGCCGTCTGCAATACACTCCTGTATAAGATGATAGTCAATACCACGCCCAAAAAGATACTGTATCACTCGGTTACAATCCTTATTCTTTGGCGGCAGGAGCAGGACTTTCGGTTCATCTTTCTTGGGAGCAGGGGGTGGCTTCCAGTCCGCCATCGTCTGCCCTGTGAGAATTTCCACGGCTTCCACAAAGTCATATTCCTTGACCTTGATGAGATAATCAAGGGCAGAATAGCCGCCGAAACCTCTCGACCACCAATACCATTTACCGTTGGAAATCTTCAAGCTGTCGTGTTCTGCGGTACAGTACACATTGCTTGTGCCTTTGACCTTAACAAGATTGCTCGGCTCAAACTCACGCAGATAGGATAACAGGTCAATCTGGCGTATCCGTTCAAGCACATCTGGGTCAATCTGCACATAGGGTTGCTTAGTTCTCAATGGATAAAATCACCTCCAGAAATAGAAAAAGCCGAGGGGCTTTCGTTAAATGAAAACCTCTCGGCTATGTAAAAGTTTTATTCAAATAAATCTAATTTTCCCCTATTGCCTGTCCCAAACCCACTTTCTTTTTTCCTTAAATTATACATTCCAAACTTTAGTATTTGCTTATAAAGCAAAAACTGCTTTCCTTTTCTATTTGCAAAAAAAGTATATCCTATCTGTTGTTCTTCGCCCCACTTTTCCCATAAACGAGGACTTAAAACATTATTTTCAGTATATAATGGAAGTATCAAATCAAAATAGTACTTTACCTTGTCTAAATTAGTTGTCTGGAGTTGCTGAAAAAATTTTTTATAAATCTTAATATCTTCACTCAAACAACTCAAAATAATATAAGATTTTGTTTCCTCTGGAAAAATAGTAATGAAAAGCCTACTAATAAAACCTCTTTTCGTATGTCGTATTTTCTTGCCTTTCAAGTCAAAGTCAACAGCAATACAAGCATAGGTCGCAAATTTTATGCTTTCTGGAATCTCAATTACACAAGTTTCTAAACCAGTATAATCCTTACTCACAATACCTTTATCGAAAAAACTCTTAACCTCATTCATTTCTTCCAGAGTCATTGATATAGCTCTATAGTACTGTATATACTGTGGTGTTTTTAGCAAAGACGGCGTATTTGTAATGTTTTCTCTTAAGACTTTCTGTTCCACAAGTTTCTTATAATACTCAAATATAAAAGCTTTATATGCGTATATATACTTATGTTCATCACTATCTTTATCGAAAGCAGGTGCTCCTTTTTCTATAGGAGCAAATACTTCATCATCGTGAATATCGCAAAAGCAGGTCGCAGTTGTCGCATGATTGACCCCAACTCGGTCAATCATTGTTAATACTTCTGGTTCTTCATTTTCAATGGGAATAACTTGTGGTGGCTTGTTAGGGTTCAAAATATACACATGCCCATCTTCCGATAATTGAGATATTATTTTATTGTTCTGTAATGCGTGAGCCTCTTTGATATGCTTAACACATCTGGTACTATCAGGATATAAGCAGCACTTTATCTGATTTTTTCTGAACTGTTCCATGATTTGTATATTAAGAGGCTTCTTACTTTTCTTTACAGGTCTATCTTTACGATTTTTACAACACTCAAGATAAGTTTTTCCACTACCGCATGGGCATAATTCATCATCATATATCTTAAAATATTTCATCAACATCATATCAATTACCTCATTTAGATAAGCTATTGTTTTTATTATAATACTTTATTGTGAATTTTTCCACCTCTGCGGCTATGTAAAAGCGGCATCAGCTCCACGCCAATGCCGCCGTTCTTGGTTACAAAATTCCTGCCTTTTTGAGATACCCAACGCTGTCATAGCACCCTCTGAAATAGATTGCTTCCTGCTGCATATCGCTGAGTCTGTTCCGAAGCTCCAAAACTTCTATCAAAGCCTTACACTCCTGCTCGGATAAATCACTCGGCTTTTCCGTATCCAAAACTGCCATCACTTTGGGATACTCCTTGTAGAGTTCCTCTATCCTTTCCTCTATGAAATGGTATTCTGGATTTTCTTTGGGCAGCTTTGCGATAACGGAGCTTAGATATTCAGCAAAGATGTTGCTATGCACATCAACAAAGGTTTCAAATCTGAAATTATCAAGCACACCTTTCACCTCCGACATTTACTAATCTACACCTATTATACTTCCCAGAAATCAGCAATACAAATATGCAAACCGCATTATCTCTCCCGACTTGCACATTTTCTTTCGGGCTGTTCTTCTGTCTGCTCTGGCTCGGTATCCATAACGGAAGTATCTTTTTCATTCAGATTCAGCTCAATGTTAAGAGCGTTCAGCCGTTCTGTTTTTTCTTTCAGCTCATCTTCAAAGGCAAAAGGCTTCTTGATTTCCTCCTTTGCGGTTTCAAGCTGTGCGATAGTTTCCGCCTTTTTGGTCTTGGCAGCTTCCAGTCTGGCGGGGAGCTTTGACAGCTCGTTTTCAATTCGGGTCAGATTTCCGAGGGCATCAGCACCTAAATCCACCTTATGCTTTGCCTTTCCGCAGAGGTTCATACAGTAATGAGCATTGACAGTATCATAATAAATCTCCATTCGGAAACCTCGGTAGCTGCCGATTTCGGTAGGTGCGGACATCGGATAATCCTTGCAGATTGCAAGGAGCATCTCGCCTGCGTCTGCCTTTTCGGTGTAGGTCACTCCTTTTAATGTCATCGAGCAGAACTTATCCTCACCCTGCGGCTTGTGCTGCTCAGCAAGAGCTGCATCATTTTCATATCCTGCAATGCGTTCCTCATACTCTTTAATGGTCTGGGGATAGTATTTCAGCACCCTGTCCTCAAGGTCGTAATGTTCGGAAAGATAACTCTGCTTTAACACTCGGAGCTTGGAAACCTGTATATCCAAATCCATCTTTTCCTTAAAACGGGCATCGCCTGTGGCAAGCATTTTAACCTCCGCAAAGGACAGGGCAACCTCGTCCACATCTTCGGCAGAGCGTACAGGGCTTTTGCTCGTCATTATCTGGCTGATAAATTTCTGCTTGCTCTCCACCAACTGATAGAGGTAGGCATCAAAAGTTTGCTCGGTCACATAGCGGTAAACCTCCACCTCTGGGAACATATTTCCCTGCCGTTCAATACGCCCCTGCCTTTGTTCAAGGTCGGAAGGACGCCACGGACAGTCAAGGTTATGGATTGCTATGAGCCTGTCCTGCACATTCGTACCTGCTCCCATCTTAGGAGTAGAACCGAACAGCACACGGACTTCGCCGCTTCTGACCTTGCCGAACAACTCTTTTTTCTGTGCATCGGTGGTCGCTTCGTGGATAAATCGTATCTGCTCCGCAGGAATACCACGGGCTATCAGTTTCTCCCTCATATCGTCGTAGACATTGAAAGTACCGTCATTTTTCGGGGTGGACAGGTCGCAGAACACAAGCTGTGTCGCTTTGGTATCGGCGTGTTCCTCCCAGATACGGTACACATTATCCACGCAGGCATTGACTTTACTGTCTGGGTCATCTGGTAGCATCGGGTCAATTATTCTCTGGTCAAGAGCCAGTTTCCGTCCGTCATTGGTTATCTTGAGCATATTGTCGATATTAGGCTCGACAAGCCTTGCCCTGACTTTCTCAGCCCGCTTCGCAAGGGAAGCTACCATTTCGGTCTGTATCTCACTCGGCTTGGTCTTAATATTGTGGTAATTGACCTTTGGCACAGGAAGCTTTAGCATATCGGCGGTCTGAATATCCGCCACCTCACGGAACATCTGCATCAGTTCTGGCAGGTTATAGAATTTGGCAAACCTCGTCTTGGCTCGGTAATTCGTGCCTTCGGGTGCTAATTCCAGAGCTGTAACCGTTTCTCCAAAGGTGGAAGCCCAACTGTCAAAATGCTGCAAACCGTTCTGTGCAAGGGTGTCATACTGCAAGTACCTCTGAACGGAGTACAGCTCAACCATTGAATTGCTGACAGGCGTACCCGTTGCGAAAACCGTGCCACGGTTGCCCGTGATTTCGTCCAGATAGCGGCATTTCATAAAGAGGTCGCTTGATTTCTGGGCTTCGGTCTGGGCGATACCACCTACATTTCGCATCTTGGTGTAGAGGTACAAATTCTTGTAAAAATGGCTCTCATCAATGAAAAGCCTGTCAACGCCGAGCTGTTCAAAGTCGATGACCGTATCCTTACGCTTGGTGTCATTGAGTTTTTCGAGCTTCGTCTTGATTGCTTTTCGGGTTTTCATTAGCTGTTTGACCGTGAACTGCTCGCCTTTGGAAGCCTGCACATCGTCAATGCCACGCTCAATATCATCAAGCTGCTTTTCCAACTGCTCCCTCTGGCGTTCTATGCTCATCGGGATTTTTTCAAACTGCGAATGCCCAATAATGACTGCATCATAGTCACCTGTGGCAATCCTGCCGCAGAACTTCTTGCGGTTTCCTGTTTCAAAATCCTGCTTTGTTGTAACAAGGATATTTGCACTCGGATAAAGCCGTAGATATTCGGAAGCCCACTGACCGACAAGATGATTCGGCACAACAAACATAGATTTCTGGCATAAACCGAGCCGTTTGCTTTCCTGTGCGGCAGCTACCATTTCAAAGGTTTTTCCTGCTCCCACCTTATGGGCAAGGAGCGTACTGCCGCCATAAAGGATATGGGCGATAGCGTTGACTTGATGGGGTCTAAGTGTGATTTCTGGGCTGATACCTCCGAAAGTGATATGGCTTCCGTCATACTCACGGGGTCGCACAGAGTTAAAAGTGTCGTTGTAATAACGGACAAGGCGGTTTCGCCGTTCTGGGTCTTTCCATATCCAATCCTGAAACGCCTGCTTGATGACTTCTTGCTTCGCCTGTGCCGCCGTGGTTTCCTTTGCATTGAACACCGCTTTTTTATTGCTGTGTTCGTCATACACATAATCAAAGATACGGGTGTCACGCAGATTTAAGGTGTCCTCAATAATACGATAGGCGGAAGCCCTTTTCGTACCATAGGTGCTGTCCGCCTTTACATTCCCCATATCGGAGCTTTTATTCTCTATGAACCAGTCTCCGTTTATCGGGGTGTATCGTACCTTTAATCTTCCTGCGGCATAGCTTGACGGAGTTAAAAGCTCCATCACAAACCGCTGTATATCTTCCTGCGGTATCCAAGTCGCACCCAGACGGACAGAGATTTCCGCCGCCGAGAGGTCTTTGGGAATGACCTTTTTCAAGGCATCCACATTGACTGCAAGCTCTGGGTCATTCTTCGCAGCAAGCTCCGCAACCGTCAGCTTGTTGCGGACATTTCCCGACAGATACTCGTCTGCGGCTACATAGGAAACAGGCTCACAGTTCGGTACTTTGAAGATAACACCTTGTAAATCCTGCACAAGCTCAGCCTGCGTTTTGCCTGTGAGCTGCTCCATATAAGGCAAATCAACACGGGCTTTCTCCCCGATAGAGAGGGCAAGGGCTTCACTTGCTGTTTCAACCGAAGTTACTTCTCGATGGGGCTTAATAGTCCGCTTCGTGAACATATCCGCTTTCCGTTTGAAGTTGCCCTCATCATCAAGCACCTCCAGAGAACATAAAAGGAAGT
>ERZ1026874.339-NODE-339-length-30723-cov-12.739435_pt1 | contig 30723 bp, 24 predicted proteins | sample MGYA00380167_ERZ1026874 | MGnify/ENA primary metagenome ERZ1026874 (study PRJEB33269, sample SAMEA4719803) | human gut metagenome | biome: human-associated habitat; feature: organic feature; material: feces | place: Cameroon | collected 2013-10 ...
AAGTTGAAACACTTGTATCCTTTACAAAACTTTTAGACTTTACAGACTACTAGGAATATTGATGGAGGTCAAAGAACTGCAGTCAGAGAAAGCCTGCTGTCCAATGCTAGTCACAGAACTTGGAATACTGATGGAGGTCAAAGAACTGCAGCGTGAGAAAGCATACGCTCCAATTTCAGTCACAGAACTAGGAATATTGATGGAGGTCAAAGAACTGCAGCCAGAGAAAGCAAAGTTTCCAATGCTTGTCACCTCACATCCAGCAACACGGCTTCTGATTTTTGCAGAAGTAGCACTTTGATCCTCAAGCTCTTTAACAGTAGCAGTATTGGTTGAAGTATTTATATCATATATAATACCATCTTTTGGGTAGTCCTCCGCCCACGAGGGAAGTGTAGCCACAAAGCACACCAATAACAATAGCCATTGGTGTATATTTTTTGAAAGTAATTTTGTTGTCATATTTTTAAAAGACGTTATAAGTTAATTGTTTAAGTTCCTAAAAAGAATTATACAAGGCTGTCATGCAAAAAGCACTTTCAAGATGTGTTTCTCTATATCCCTTGTAATAGTACATTACACTTTTGGGGAGGAAGGTGGAGAGCGCATGTGAATATGAATGAGAATTTAGCAAAGCTCAATTTTTCAGCCTTAAGGATTAAGACCAAAAAGATAAAGCTTTTTACCAACAATTTGCGCTGCAAATATAGCAAAACTAACACAATGCCTACTTAGCCATTTTTAGCCAAGTTTGTTTTATGGACGTTAATGACCTTCAAAAATAAATATTTGCGCCTCGCGCTTGGCTTAGTCATAAATGTCCATCAGAATTAAGTATTAAGTATTACAAACTAAGTGATTAAAGCTGATAATGCATAGCAAAGGGCAAACTGTGCATAGACTGGGGCAACGCCCTGGGGTTATTTATGGAAATTCAAAAAAATAAAAATTTATGGGAATTTATGGCTCATTGATGGACATTTTCGACTAAAAACAACAAACACTCTTGATAAATCTATCCAATATCATGCTTTATGCCCTTCAAAAATTAAACGGCTCAACCGTCCTATGTAGACGATTGAGCCGTTATTATATTATATGCAAGCTTGCTATTGCGCCATATTATCGCACACGGATAATAGAAAGTCCATCGCGCTCGGGCAAGATGAGTTGTTCTACACGCGGATCGTTTGCCACATGCAAATTGAAACGACGAATGGCTTCGGTTTGCTCATCGTGGTCGTAAGCTGGGTCTATGACATGACCATCCCATAAAGTGTTGTCAGCCAAGAGGATGGTGCCACTGTGCGTGTAAGGCATGAGCAACTCGTAGTATTCTACGTACTGACGCTTGTTGGCATCAATAAAAGCAGCGTCAATGCTCAAATTCATAGGGGGCAACAACTTAAAGCAGTCACCCACTATCATTTCAACACGTGCCTCATAGGGCGCACCCTCAAGCCAAGGACGCGTAAAAGCCTCTTGCTCGTCGTTAATTTCGAAGGTGATGACACGACTGTCCGATGGCATGCCCGATGCCATAGCTAATGCTGAGTAGCCCGAATAGGTACCAAACTCAACAACGGTTTTGGGCTGAAGCATCTGCATGAGCATGCGCAATAACTGTCCTTGTAAATGACCTGACGCCATGCGCGGACGCAACAAATGTAAGTTTGTGGCGCGATAAAGACGCGTGAGATAAGCGTCAGGTTGTGTGCTGACGCTCTCTACGTAGGCTTGCAGTGTGGTGTTAATTGGGGTAGGTTTCTTCTCCTTCATTTTGGAAGAGGTTTTTCACTATGTTCATTTCCATGAACGAGGTGCTCTGCTCTTTACGCTGCGAACCGAGATAGCAAATGCGGTCCTCGGGGTGGAGCATATTGTCAGAAAGGAGCTTGCGCAATGCTGCGAGCAAGAACTCGTGACCATAGCTCTTCATAGGCATGTAAATGGCATATACACCATATTGCAAAGCAAGATGACGCACTGTTTTTGCCTTATAGCAGATTGCCAAGATGGTGCTTTCGCCACGGAATGAACTTACGTAACGTGCTGTACGACCTGTATATGAGTCCATAATAATGGCACGGAGCTTCATTTTTTTGGTAGCCATCACTGCCTCTTTTGAGAAGAACTCTGTTACATCGGGATTCTCTGAAAGGGGAATATCAACATCGCCAAACTCCTTAAAGGTGTCGCGCTCTGCCTGCCATGCAACAGTTGCCATAGTCTTCACAGCTTCCTCAGGATAATCGCCATAAGCTGTTTCGCCCGAGAGCATCAAGGCATCGGCACGTGAGTATACGGCATTGGCAATGTCGGTTACCTCAGTACGCGTGGGACGCGGATTATGAATCATGCTTTGCAACATCTGTGTTGCCACAATTACGGGCTTATGCGCACGGATTGCCTTATCAACAATACGACGCTGAATGCCAGGGATAAATTCTTGCGGAACCTCGATACCCAAGTCACCACGAGCTACCATGACACCATCGGCTGCCTCAAGAATTTCGTCGATATTGTCAACGCCTTCTTGGTTCTCGATTTTTGCAATGATGCGAATATCGCTGTTATGAGCATCAAGGATGCGGCGAATTTCGTAAACATCCTCTTTAGAACGTACAAAACTATGAGCAATGAAAGCTACGTCATAGTCGATGGCAAACTCAATGTTCGCCTTATCCTTCTCGGTCAAAGCAGGGAGGTTGATGCGTACACCAGGTACATTCACACTCTTACGAGAGCCAAGGGTAGCATCGTTTTCAACATGACAAATGAGCTGTCCATTTTCTTTATGGTCTACACGTATACCGAGGTCACCATCGTCAATAAGAATTTGTGCACCTTCGTTTACATCGTCAACAAAACCAGGATAGCTCACAGCAATCACCTCACGAGTGGTGCGCTGTTCGGGGCATCCCACAATAGTAACGATGTCACCCTTGTGATAATCAATAGGGTGGTCGGTTGGTGTGGTACGCACTTCGGGGCCTTTAGTGTCAACAAGAATAGCAATGTGGCTCGACACTTCACGCACGTTGTCGATAACACGTTTCATACCTGCAGCATCTTGGTGTGCAGTGTTGAGTCGCACCACGTTCATGCCGGCATCATAGAGTCGCTGAATGAGTCCTACGTCGCAACGCATGTCTGAGATGGTTGCAACAATCTTGGTTTTCTTATACATTTAGTTAAGTGTTTGTTTTCGAGAAAAAAATTAAGTAATATGCAAAAAATAACTTGTGCAACTTTTAATGGGTACTCCTTAATGATAGCAAGCTTTTATCAAAAGCTGCACAAGTTATTCTTTTTTTAGTCAAAAATGTCCATCAATGAGCCATAAATGTTCATGAATTATTATTTTTGAATTTCCATAAATAACCCCTTTCGGGGTTGGGCTAGCGCGTGAAGCATTGTTTAGTAATATGCAAAAATAACTTGTGCAACTTTTAATGGGTACTCCTTAATGATAGCAAACTTTATCAAAAGCTGCACAAGTTATTTTTTGAACATTACTAAGTATTGAATAATAAGTAATAAGTAATAGGGCTATGCAGATGTGCTCTATCATTTACCTCATTAGAATGTAATACTTAATACTTTATACTTAATACTTAAATAATAAGTGCTTCTATCCCCAAACGGTATGAATTAAGACCGAAGCCACATATCACGCCCTTGCAAGCAGCAGCAATCATGCTGTGATGACGAAACTCCTCACGTTGATGCACATTGCTAATATGCGTTTCGATTACAGGGAAGTGAAGCGAACGGATGCAATCGTGCAGTGCAATACTTGTATGCGTATAAGCCCCAGCATTAAACACAGCTCCTTGCACTCCTTCGCGGTCAGCTTGTTGCAGTCGGTCAATCAGTTCGCCCTCAATATTGCTCTGAAAATAAAGCAGTTCGTGCTGGGCATATTGTTCGCGCAATTGCTGCAAACAAGCGTCCATGGTGCCTGTTCCATAAATGCCAGGCTCACGTTGTCCCAACAAGTTAAGATTGGGACCATTGATGATTAAGAGCTTCATGATTTCTGAATTAAAAAATAAAAGAGTAATTTTGCTTGCAAAGTTACTGGTTTTTCTACAATAAAAAAAGTCGCAATATACAAAACATCTCTATGCAACCCACGATAATCGAAAAATTTTCAAACTACTTGGCTTTTGAAAAAGGATTGAGTGCTAACACCTGTCAAGCTTATGTGTGCGATGTGTGCAAACTCTTCACTTTTATTGAAGATGAAGGAAGAAACTACTTAACATTAACGCTTGATGATTTGCACCATTTTACAGCTGCATTGTACGAAGTTGGTATTTCGACGGTTAGCATAGCACGTATTCTGTCGGGGGTAAGGCATTTTTATCTTTTTCTGCTTACCGATGGATATATAGAGGCCGACCCCACCGAACTGCTTGACATGCCACGCCGTCCCAACCATTTGCCCACGGTGTTGACAATAGAGGAGGTGGATGCTTTGGAAGATGCCATTGACTTGAGCCAAGAAGAGGGACAACGCGACCGTGCTATTATTGAAATTCTTTATAGTTGTGGCTTGCGTGTGAGCGAATTATGTTCCTTGTGTCTGTCTGACTTATTTTTAGACGAAGGATTTATTCGCGTTACGGGTAAGGGTAACAAACAGCGCTTGGTACCTATTTCGCCCCGAGCTATTAAGGAATTAAATTTATGGTTTGCTTGTCGTTGCCACATCGAACCTAAGAAGGGCGAAGAGGACTATGTGTTTATCTCTTTTAGAAGGCGCCAACATTTATCGCGTGTTTCTGTTTTTAAGAATTTGCGTTACTATGCCTTGGAAGCTGGCATTACGCGTCCCATTTCACCTCACACTTTGCGCCACACCTTTGCAACACACTTACTTGAGGGTGGCGCTAACTTACGTGCCATTCAAGTGATGTTGGGACACAAATGTATTGGTACAACACAATTATACACGCACATCGACCGCACCTTCTTGCGCGAACAAGTACTTGAACATTTACCACGTAATATGGAGTAGTTGGTTTAAAAGCTACTATTAGTCTGTAAAGTCTAAAAACAATATTTATTTGCGCTTCGCGCTTGGGGGGAGTCAAAAAACCGATTAAGTGAGAGAAGTGAAAATTTACTTTCACTTCCGAGCGTGAGGTTTTTATTAAAAAATGTCCATCAATGAGCCACAAATTCCCATAAATTTTTATTTTTTGAATTTCCATAAATAACCCCTTTCGGGGTTTGGGCTAGCGCGAGAGATTTATGGAACATTTATGGCTCATTGATGGACATTTTTGACTAAAAAAAGCATTACTATATTACTTTGCCTTTTAATACGTAATACTTGCCCATTTAAAACATATTACTTTGCCAAGTATTACTATAATACTTTTTCAACACACAATTTTTTTTTGTCAACAAAGAACCAGTTTGACTTTAATCTTCGTCAGATTTCTATTTTTTGAACACCTACTTAGAGTCGTTGATTTAGGCATTTATCATCAAAACCTGTCGTAATCTCAACAAAAAAGTGAGATTGCGACAGATTCCTTGTTTAAAATCTGTCGTAATCTCGCTTTTTCTGTAACTTTGCGACATATTCATTGATACGAAATAGATATGAAGGAGAATATTATAGGCAGAGAATTAGAGATTGGAAAGCTTGAAAACTATATTTCAAGTCGTAAATCTGAATTTATTGCCATCTATGGTAGACGACGTGTAGGCAAAACTTTTCTTGTAAAAGAACTGTTTGAAAAACAGTTTGCATTCCGCGTCACAGGCAAAGACAATGTAACGACCAAGGAGCAGCTTGCAAGTTTCAGTTTCGCACTTAACGACCAGTTAGGCATAGAGACAGATGCTACCAATTGGTCGGAAGCCTTTCGGCTTCTTCAAAAAGCATTGGAAAAGATGGCTGAAGGAACCAAAATCATCTTCTTCGATGAACTTCCTTGGTTTGATACTTATGCATCCAACTTTATCAGCGCCTTAGAACATTTCTGGAACGATTGGGCTTCTTACCGTAGCGACATCAAACTGATCGCTTGCGGAAGTGCTACCACTTGGATGCTTAATCAGGTTATCAATTCACGAGGAGGACTACACAATCGCATCACCCACAATATTCTGCTATCGCCATTCAAGCTGCATGAGGTTGAAGCGTATTTTAAATCGCAAGGTTTCTATTATGAGCGACCTGAAATCATAGAGTGCTATATGGCAATGGGCGGTGTGGCTTATTACTTGTCTCTTTTCGAAAACAACAAAAGCGTAGCGCAAAATATCCAGCAACTTTGCTTTACACGTGGCGGAGAGCTCTCCGAAGAGTTTGATCGTCTGTTCAATTCGCTTTTTAAGAAAGCCGACAATCATCTTGCTATAGTTACAGCCCTTAAAAATAAGGGAAAGGGTATGACCCGACTTGACTTGTTGGACGCAACAGGATTAGCAAACAACGGAAGGTTTAGTCTGATACTCAAAGAGCTTGAGCAATGTGATTTCATCCGAAGCTATACCCCATTCGGCAAGTCGAAGAAAGACATGATGTATCAACTGATTGACCCATTCTGCCTATTTTATTTTAAATTCATGCACAACAAGGGTTCTTTCCTCGATAACTATTGGGTCAAGATGCAAGCCACCGCAGCGTATGAATCATGGTGTGGCCATGCCTTTGAAATCGTATGCCTTCACCACATCAACGAAATAGTCAGGGCTTTGGGCATAGATGGTAGCATCAATACCACTTGTTCATGGTCTTATCGTCCTACCGCTAAAGTCATGGCTGATGAGGAGATTGACGAAGATTTGAAACATGGAACGCAAATAGACTTACTGATAGACCGTTCTGATAAGTCTATTTCTGTCTGTGAAATGAAGTATTGTAATGGAGAATATGAAATCAGCAAGGCATATGATACCCACCTGGCACACCGCTTAAAGGTGTTTAAGAAGGTAACGAAAACGACCAAAACTCTCATTCCAACCTTCATCACGCCATATGGGCTATATAATAATATGTATGCAAGAAAGATAAATAGGCAAGTAACAGGAAACGACTTATTCTCAGTATCCAATTCTTGAGGTATCTACTTTCTTTACTCATTGATGGACATTTTTGACTAAAAAAGCTACTACATCAATACAAAATTGGTGGATCTTTTCATCAATCAGTCAGATAAGTATAAGTCCAACAACATAACATGATAGAAAGAACGTGTTAAGTAAAACGCCATTTCCTTAACACGTTGCATGCAACATGTTAAGCAAGTCGGTGTTTGGTTAACATGATAATTCGAACAGATTACACCATTTTATATATTGAAGTCGTCTAAACTTTTCTGACGAACAAAGAACCGATTAAGCGAGAGTCTAAAGTGTCGAAAAAAAGTATGTTGACTTACTTTGCCATTTAAGTTAACATACTTGGCGATTTAAGTTAACATACTCGGACATGTTAGCTTACTTACTTTTGAGGGCATAAAATTCGGCACAAGTTTTTTTGAAGACCACTAAGAGTTTAATCTAACCTTTATCAGATAAGTTTAAAATACTTCATTATATTGTTTGCTCCTATCGTCCAGCAATAGGCTGGACGACAAAGTAATATATATTAAAACGCAAAGTATATTGATATAAATGGTCGTCTAGCCTAGGCTGGACGATAGAGTAATGCTACATTCTTTATCCATACGCTTCAATAACCCTTATAAACAAGACAAGATATCATGGCAATAGAGATTGAATGGCAGTCATAAATATTTATATTTGCGCTTCGCGGTTAGAGTCGTCATAAATATCCATCAATGAGCCACAAATGTTCATAAATTATTTTTTTGAATTTCCATAAATACCTCCTCATCGCGTAGCTTCAATAGCTTGTAATACTTAAGTAGGTTTTCAAAATTAGTCTATACTATCAATACAGACGATTCCAAAAGCTATCATTTACACTTCACGCGCCAGCCTCACCCCTAACGGAGTAAGGCTGGCGCGTGAAACAAATAGAAGCACTCAATCATTTAAAAAGCGTTTGCTGAGATACTTTACGGGATACCACACTGCCACAAAACCTACGACAATAACAGTGACAAAAACCAAAGCTATGTCGGTGGCATGAATACTCACAGGATAAGCATCGATGATGAAATTGCCTGCCGAACCTCCCAACTTGATAAAGCCAAACATTTGCTGCAACCAACATAAACCTAAACCGATGAGCGTGCCTATAATGGCACCTACTACCGCAATGAAACGACCTTCGTAAAGGAATATGCGGAAGATGAGTTTGTCGCTCGCACCCAAATTGCGAAGTGTTTGCACATCACCACGCTTGTCAATGATAAGCATGGAAACAGAGCCAATGATGTTGAAACATGCTACGAGCAAAATGAAGGTGAGAAAAAGGTATGCCATCATCTTCTCGATGTTCATGACATTGAACACCTCCTGTTGCTGTTCTAACTGATTCAACACCTTGAAACGCTGACCTGCTATTTGCTGCATGCGAGCTTTTACACGCTCAGTATCGGCTGTGGGACGCAATTTAAGTTCAAGCCCCGTGATGCAACCTGGTTGCTCAAATAGCCCTTGCGCAAAAGCTAAAGAGGTGATAAGATAGTTCTCGTCGTAACGGCGCTGTTTTACATCAAAACATACCTTAGGCGAGGTTACATCGTCGGCATTAAAACTCTCGCCAGGATTTGCCAAATTTACACGTTCGCCTTTTCGGGGTGCACAAATTTGCAGTGTGCCAAAATCTATACCTCCCATTGTACTTGCCAAACCAATGCCAGGAATGGCATAGTTAATTCCTGCCCGATGCAACTGATAGCTACCTGTGCCATAAAGAATGGAGCGTATGCCTGTTACGCGGTCGAAATTATCGTCAACGCCCTTGAGCATGATGACGGTTGGACGTCCACGGAAAAGTATAAGGGCATTGTCTTCTAAACAAAATGAAGAGGCTTCGACCTCGGGCAAGGCACGCATTTTTGCTAAAGCTGGGTCGTCGGCTGTGGCAAACTTGCCTTGCGTAGGCACAACCTCAATTTGTGGGTCGAAGGTGGTGTAGAGCGAACCTATAAGGTCGCGAAAACCATTGAACACGCTGAGCGTACACAACAAGGCTGCCGTGCCAAAAGCTACGCCTGCCACTGAAATGCCCGAGATGATGTTAATGGCTCCTACCCTTTTACGCGAAAATAAATAGCGACGAGCAAAGAAGAGGGGCAAACGCCACGAACTAAGCATTGGGCTCAGTATTTGAGTCGGTTTCTGCTGCACGACCCTCGGCTGAGGTTTCATCGCCTTTAAGCAAGGAGTCGATGTGATCGAGATAGTCGAGCGAATCGTCTATAAAGAACTTTAATTCGGGGATGATGCGCAACTGGTGACGTACGCGTGTTCCAAGTTCAAAACGTATTTGACGCGCATTGGCATTGATGTTAGCAAGTATCTCTTGCGAACGTTCGGAAGGGAAAATGCTAAGATAGCCTCGTGCTATGCTGAGGTCGGGACTGATGCGCACTGCGCTCACTGACACCAACACACCATGTGTGCCTTGTGTCTGTTTTTGAAAAATGTCGCTCAATTCTTTTTGAATGAGACGTGATATCTTTTGTTGTCTTGTTGTTTCCATTATTTTGTAATTTTAGTGTAAAAAAGGAAAGTAGGGACTTATTGTACCCCTACATGCTTACTCCATAGCTGCCGTAGCACGTGCCAGCCATATTTTGTCTGCCTCGTCGGTGAGCAGTGGCATTAGGCTACGATGCACATGGAGATGATAGGCATTGATTTGCTCTATCTCGTCTGGTGTAAGCAACGACTGGTCTACTGCACGCAAGTCGTAAGGACAAAGTGTGAGTGTTTCGAAACGCAAGAAACGACCGAAGGCTGTTTGCTGACTGGGAACACAAAGAAGTGTATTTTCAATGCGTACTCCAAAGCGTCCTTCCACGTAAATGCCAGGTTCGTTGGTGATGGTCATGCCTGCTCGGAAAGGAATGAGCGTGCAAGGGCGCACGTTTTTACGAATTTGGTGTGGACCTTCGTGTACACAAAGGGCTGCACCCACTCCATGACCTGTTCCGTGACCAAAGTCGTAGCCTGCTGCCCACATGTCCTGACGAGCTGCAAGGTCTAATTGCAAACCTGTTGTGCCATCGGGGAAATGCAAATTGTCAAGGCGCAAGTGTCCCTTTAGTACCAAAGTGTAGACGTGACGCTCCTCGGCTGTGAGGTTACCAAGAGCGATGGTACGGGTAATGTCGGTTGTGCCACAGTCGTATTGCGCACCACTATCGAGCAAGAGTAAACCATGTTGTGGCAAACGCACATTGGTGCGACGGTCTGCCTCGTAGTGTACGATTGCGCCATGAGCACCACAAGCGGCAATGGTGCCAAAACTCAATTCCTTAAAGCCTGGTTGTTCGGCACGCAAAGCAGTTAATTTTTCATCAACACTGAGTTCGGTTACCTCCTCGCCTGCCTCCATGCGCTCATCAAGCCAACGCAAAAAACGAACCATTGCTACACCATCGCGCAACATGGCTTGTCGCATACCTTCGGCTTCGGCTTCGCACTTAATGGCTCGCCACATCTCAATGGGTGAGGTGTAATGCAAGGCTGCACAAGGGTTGCTTTGGCACAAATGTATGGTTGCCATAGATGGGTCGATAGCGGTGGGATGTTGTGCCACATAATTTGCAGCGTCTGCATAAGGGGCCACACTTACTTTGGCTAAGGCTAAAGCTTGCTGCGCTTCGGCAGTAAGTGTTTCGGCATGCGTAAAGAGTGTGAACTTGCGCGACTCCTTATTATATATAAGGTATGCCACAAACACAGGATTGTAGGCTATGTCACTTCCACGCAAATTGAGCAGCCAAGCGATGTCTGCAAGGTCGTTGATGAGATAAGCCTCAGCCTTGGTTGTTGCAGCCTCATCAAACCATGTGGCTAAAGTTGCTAACTTTTCGGTTGCCGAACGACCTGCATAAAGTGGATTGTAAACAACGATGGGTTGTGCAGGGAGGGCGGGACGCTCCGTCCATAACGCATCGAAAGCATCGGGCAATGCCATATATTCAATCCCTTCGGCACGATAATCGTCAACCATTTGACACGATATCATGTCTGCCGGACCAGCAAATAGCTTGATGCCTTGTGCTTGGAGCCAAGCTGTTACATTAGGCACGCCTTCTTCTCCCTCTTTCATCAAAATGAAGGGAGTGTCTGCCAATTGCTCGGCTGCTTGAAGCCAATAGCGAGAGTCGGTCCAAAGGGCTGCTTGTGTGGCAGTAACTACTGCAATGCCTGCCGAGCCATTAAATGCCGTGAGCCATTCGCGACACATCCAATGGGGTGGTATGTATTCGTTGTTATGTGGGTCGGCAGTTGGCACAACGTATGCCCAATTACTGCCACATTGACTGCCACACTGTTCTGCCATCCATTGGCGCAGTGTAGCTATTCGTTGATTGATGCTCATAGGTTACGTTTATAAAACCGCAGCAATTTTACGTATTGTCTTGAGACGATCCATAAAAGATGGATTGCGTTTAGCATTCTGCATGTCGAAATCGGCTTGCAAACTCATCCATAAATCTGCACTTATGCCAAGCGCAGCTTCAAAAATAAGGGCAAACGCAGGTGTAATGGGCTCGTCTCCCTGTACTATTGCCGTAATAGTTTCTGCTTTTATCCCTGTAAGGGTTGAAAATTGGTCAATACTTATGCCACGCTCATCAAGTTCACTAATAAGCAAGTCCCCTGGTGGCGAAACAATTGAAGGTGTCAAATTGTTCGCTATCATTTGCGAATTTATCCCTGGTATGGTTATCATACGACTTTATTTTAGCGGTAATGATTGGATAATTCAAGAATATTACAAAGCGTCAGAACAGAGGTTGAAATCTGTATTTCTTTTTCTTTGCAACTCCTTGTTCATAGAGTTCCTTCAGGTAGTCTTGCTCAAAAACAACTATCATATGGGTGGTTCTAATAATTCTGATAAGTTGATTTGTGCCCTATCGTGTGTGTATTTTTTCTTTGAGAATATGGGCTGCGGTTCGGCTAAGATTACAAGCAAGCTTGCATCTTCGCTCTCACCTTGCACCATATTTGGTTAGTGAACGAAGGAGCATAGCGGGCTATGTGACTGAGCGAACTGACGAAAAGACACATGCGAGAGGGTGCAAAGCAACTATCAGAATTTTAGAATCTTAAAATCAGAATTTTTAGAACCACCCATACTTTACTTGCTCAGTTCAAGCATACGCTCAATAGGCTTTATAGCTTGAGCTGCTACATCGGCAGGAACATCAATTTCGGGCCATTCGTAGCGAAGGGTGTTATAAACCTTCTCGAGGGTGCAGAGGCGCATAAAGTTGCACTCGTTACAACCACAGGTGCTATCGTCGGGCGGAACAGGAATGAAGTTCTTTTCGGGACATTTCTTCTGCATTTCGTGAAGAATGCCACTTTCTGTTACTACCAGGAAGGTGTCGCAAGGAGATGCCACGGCATAGTTGAGTAATGCTGCTGTAGAACCTACAACATCAGCCAACTTAACTACTGCACCACGACATTCGGGGTGTACAAGTACTTTGGCTTGGGGATGTTCGTGTTTTAACTCCACAAGCTTTTCAACTGAGAAACGCTCGTGAACATGGCAACCACCATTCCAAAGCAACATATTTCTGCCTGTTACCGAGTTGATGTAACTGCCCAAGTTATGGTCGGGACCAAAAATAAGTTTGGCGTCCTTGGGGAAGGTTTCGACAATCTTCTTGGCATTGCTTGATGTTACCACCACATCGGTTAGAGCCTTAACAGCTGCTGTGGTGTTAACGTATGAAATTACTTGATGGTCGGGGTGTTCCTCAACAAACTTCTTAAACGCATCGGCGGGACAGCTCTCGGCAAGCGAACAAGTGGCATTTAAATCGGGGACAAGCACCTTTTTGTTAGGACAAAGAATTTTATTGGTCTCGCCCATAAAGTGCACACCGCACATCACAATGATGTCGGCATCGGTCTTTGCTGCCTGCTGTGCAAGTCCTAAACTGTCGCCTACAAAATCGGCAATGTCTTGAAGCACGCCTTCTGTGTAGTAGTGTGCCAGGATAATGGCGTTCTTTTCCTTGCACATGCGGCGAATTTCGGCCTTGAGGTCTACGCCTTGCGGCACGGGCTCGTCAACATAGCCCTTTTGTTTCCAATTATCTTTTACCATTTTAATGTGCTTATTATGTGTGCTTACTATGTGCTTATTTTATTTCTATGTAAATAGGGTGGCACTGTGTGCTTAAAACCAATGCCCTCAATGCGCCCTTTAGCGTGCGAGCCAAGCTTCTGGATTCAACTTGGCGGTTTCTTTACGGAGTTGGAAGTGAAGCGTACAGTTGCCCGAAGCATCTCTGGCTACAGAGCCTAAGGTTTGTCGAGCCTCAACATGTTGACCATTACGCACTGACACGGACGACAGATTGCAATAGACCGACATGTATGAACCATGACGCACGATGACATTGTACATGCCACTGTAACTAAAGATGGCTGTGACCTCACCCTTAAACACGGCGCGTGCTTGTGCTCCTGGATGTCCCGTAATGTTAATGCCCTTACTATCGAGCTGCACGCCCTTAAGTCCTGCCACGTTGTATGAACCATAGTGGCGCGTAATGGCATAGCCTCCGGTAATAGGCATGGACAATCTGCCCTGATTGGCAGCAAACGAACTATTCAATGCACGATCGGCATTGTCTGCCTCGTTAAAGATGGGTCTTTCTTCAACCTCAGGCACTGGTTTGGGAGTTACACGACGTGTATTCTTTTTACTTGTATGGCTACTCTTTGTTTTGGAAGAAGCCAAATTTCTTGAAGCGTTGCGACGTTCAGCAGCCTCTTTGCGTTCGGCTTCAGCTTTGCGTCGTGCTTCGGCACGTTCGCGAGATGCTTTTTCGCGAGCAGCCTGTTCGCGTTGTGCCTTTAGACGAGCTTGACGTGCAATTTCAGCTTTACGACGACGTTCGGCTTCTGCTTTACGACGACGCTCGGCAGCAGCTATTTCTTGCTGAATAAGTTGGTCGATGCGTGCATTGAGTGCTGCAGCCTTTTTGCGTTGTTGAGCAATAGAGGCTTGCAGTTCCTTTTGCTTTTTGTTAAGCTCGTTCACCACATTTTGTCGTTCCTTTTGCTGTCCTTGCAATTTGCGCGTTTCGGCTTGTCCCTCACTAAAGAGGCGGTTCTTTTCGGTTTTTACCCCTAAAAGTTCATTGCGCTTTGCTTGTACTTGCTGTTCTTTTTTCCGAATAACCTCAGCTTGTACACGCTGGTAACGACTAAAGCTTGACATATAGCGCAATCGACGATACATTTGTCGGAAGTCTTTGGCAGAAAGTATGAATTGCCACTTCGACACCATGTTGCGCTTGCGAAACATATAGGACACCGAGCGCTGATAACGTCGTTTACACACTGCCAAGTCTTGCTCAAGCAAACGCAGTTGCTGCTCAAGCCCCTTGATGGTTGTGGCAAGTTCAGTGAGTTCAGCATGTATGCCATTTACATACTTTTGTTGTCCCTCAATCTGCACATTGATAACCTGCAAGTTGGCTAATTGTGAGTTGACATCCTTTTTGGTTGTCTTCAGCATTTTTTCTTGCGAGGCTATGTTTTGTTTCAACGTAGTCTGCTGTTTTTGCAAAGAACGTATCTTTTTGTTGGTTTGTGCAGGCAATGCCATGCTAACCAGCAACATGCAGATGAGTGTATAAACGATGCGAGCCATTTTGTTGTGACCTTTTGATTTTCTTTTTTATAGAGAGAGATGTTTGGGGCTGCTTTTATGAGGATATTTTTTTTGGGGGGGGAGGATAGTTTTTGGTTCATCGGGATATGAACCACCCTTATAACAAGCCCAATTTGCTAAGCACTTCGGCAGCAGAGCGACGGGTGTATTTGCTTGACAGTTTGGTGCCAGTAGTGTCGAAGTCAGCATTTGTTTTTAACGATGACAAACTGATGCCTAAACTTACGTCCTTGCCTGTTCCGCTCACAGCCAACTGCAACTGCGTGGGAAATTGTTTGCCACCAAATTGTTGAAATTGGTCGTAGTTAAAGGCAAACTCACCCTTATCGGTTGCCTTCTTACCCAACACTTGCAAGCGACGCAAAGTTTCGGTGTGTGCATCGGTTATGAAACGGTAAGTAAGCCGAGGGGTACCTGTGGGCACAAGCACCGTGGTTTGCTGAGTTTGCTCGAGCGTGAAGCGTTTAAGGTCGGACGCTGTGAGCTGATGTTGTCCTGGCAAGAAGAGTTCATTCCAAAACAAGGCCTGAAGCGAATAGAAATCAAGACCTGCTTGACGCAAAAAGCCTACTTCGTTGTAGGCAGCACGCACATATTGCTTGTTGAAACGGTCGATAACCAATACATCGGTGGGTGTAAACTCCATTACGCCCACTTCAAAACCTAACATACGCAATGAGATGCGTACCATTTGGTTGCGCTTCATCTGCAACTTGCCATTGGCACTCAGGTCTTTGCCCCCCATGCCTGTGATGCGTACCTTAGCATTGGCACTGATGCACTGACTATTTACCTTATGCGACACCACCTTTTGGGTATAAGCCAAGGCTGCTGCAGCTTGTGCGGCCTTTACACGTGATACCTCGGTTGTGGTGGTGGTTGAAGGTAACTTGCTTTTTTCTATGTTCTTGCTCGAGCGACAGGCTGTAAAAGCCAGCACTACGAGACATATATATAGGAGTTGTTTCATTTTGCGTATTTTTTTAAGAAGGTGGCTTATCTATTAAGGAAGCCCCCTTTTTGTCAGTTGATTTGCTTTTGGGATGTTTGAAAAATCAGAATTTTTAGAACCACACTAAAACTAAAGTCTACGTCGCCAGACTTTGCGTTGCACATTGCGTCGTGCCGAGCGGTCGCGTGTTAGCGACAAGGCTTTCTTCCAATATACCAAAGCTTGGTTACGATCGCCACAACGATAAGCAATGTCGCCTGCATGTTCAAAGATGGATGCGTTTGCTTCAGTTTCCTCAGCTAAACGTATAGCCTCGCGTATGTACTCACGCGCTTGCACATAGTCTTTCTTTAAATAAAGTATCCACGCATACGTGTCGAGATAAGTAGGGTCTGTGCCTTCAGCTTCAACCGTGATGCGACTCATGCGCTCTGCCTTATCAAGTTGCTGCCCATCCATGCCTAAAAAATAAGCATAGTTGTTTAGGCACAAGAGGTTTAACTCATTATACTCTAAAGCATGGTCATAGGCTATGTATGCCTCCTCCTTTAGGTGGTTGCTATGCAACACATCGCCTAACAAAGCATAAATGTCGGAAGCCAACTGTCGGTCGGTGCTTTCATCAATACGGTCGGTACCCTTTTGCAGACAACGTATGGCATCAAAGTCCTTGCCTAAACGATAGAGTGCTGTACCCTCGTAATAATAAAATGTTACCTCGGTAGGATCATAAAGTTCACCTTCACGACATATTTTTGCCACTTGCTGCATACTGTCGCGTTGCAACATAATGAGCAACTCTTGTAAACGTGCTGTGGTATAGTCGGGTTCGATGCTCAGAATGGTGCGCATGGCTGCAAGGAGTGAGTCGGTTGGCATGCGACGTTCGCTTACGTAATAAGCCTTTAGTTCTGCCATATCACGATTTTCCTGCGGTTGCGCTAAAGCTTGGTTAAATAGTTGCAACACCTCAGTGGAGTCTGCTCTACGACGTATGTTGTCTTCAGCATAACCTCGCATGGCTTCGATGCGAGCTGCTGTTTGCGTACGCGGATTAAGCACTACGCGGTGCAACAAATCTAAATAGAGCGAGTCTGCCTCAGCTGCCTTGTAGTAGGCTAATAAGGATATTTGCGCATAGCTGTTATCGGGTTCTGCAGCAAGTACGTCCTTATAGATAAGCAATGCTTGCTCATGATAACCATTTTGGTCATAAAGGTCGCCAAGCAGCACACGATAGCGCAAGTCGTAGGGATATTCTGCACAAAGGTCCTCGATGGCTTGATAGGCATGCTCATCGTCCTTCATTGCCAAGTAGGTTTGAAACTTTTCAAGGCTGAGTTGTTCACTACGTCCCTCTATGCGTTCTAAACGGTCGATGGTACGAATGGCTCCTGCATAGTCTCCACTGGTTTTGTAAAGCCATATTAGGGTGCTTAGCGTTTCGTCCGTTTCTTTTTCGTCTGCTAATTCCTCATACAATTCTATCGCTTCACGATAGTTTGCACTATTGGCTAAATAGGTAGCTAACGTTTCCTTGTAATAGGGGTTGAATGGTTCTTTTTCTACTGCCAAACGTAACAATGAGTCGCCCATGGCTCGTCCAACGCTATCAGAATACATAGTATACGATAACTTTAGGAGTCCCATTTCATAAAGTGCCTCAGAAGCTAACGGATTTATTTTTAGTGCTGCATCAAGCAACTCGTGTTCTGCACTAATATGCCCTGCCTCTTTTTGACGAATTGCTTCGAGAAACAACTCGTTGTAACGCCACTGCTGTGCACGCGATAACAGATGTTTGGGTACATAAGCTGTAGCCTCCTTGCGCGACTCTGACTTTTGCACATGCTTGGCATTGTGACAAGCACTGACTAACAACAATGACACGATTGCACAAAGCACCAATAACCAACGATGGCTGTGGGCTATCGTTGGCTTACTATGTAATAATATGTTTGTTTGCTGTGTCAATGTTTTAGGAAAACGATGTTCAAAATCTTTTTTTAAGGTGTGTGTGTTAAGACAGACTTTTAAGTAGGGGGTGCACCAATTATTGTTTACCTGTATGTCCGAAGCCGCCTTCACCTCGTTCTGTTTCGTCGAGCGCATCTGTCTCTAACCACTCAGCTTGTTCATAGCGAGCAATAACTAACTGTGCGATGCGTTCGCCATCGGCAATAGTAAAAGGTTCGGTTGAGAGATTTACCATTATCACGCCTATTTCGCCACGATAATCAGCATCAATCGTACCAGGAGTATTAAGCAATGTGATACCATGTTTCAGTGCAAGTCCTGAGCGTGGACGCACCTGTGCTTCATAACCCTCGGGCAATGCAATGCGCAGTCCCGTTGGTACCAAACGTCTTTCCATAGGCTGCAACGTGATGGGGGCATCGAGGTTAGCACGCAAGTCTAATCCTGCACTAAGTGGGGTGGCATACTGCGGAAGCGGATGGTGTGAACTATTTACTATTTTTATTTTCATTGCCTATTGATTTCGTTGTTTGAGTTTATTTGTTGCAAAAGTACTGATTTTGGGGGAAATATGCAGCATACTTGCCGCTTTTATCATAAATTTGCGGCATAAAACTTCACAGCTATGGATTGGCAAAAGCTTATATCATCTAAACGACTGGGTAAAGAAGATAAACCTAAGCCCCTTGAAGAGCGGCGCACTGAGTTTCAACGCGACTACGACCGACTTATTTTTTCGGCCGCTTTTCGACGTATGCAAAACAAGACACAGGTATTTCCACTACCTGGCAGTGTGTTTGTTCATAACCGTCTGACACACAGTCTTGAGGTGTCGAGCGTTGGACGTTCATTGGGTACTGATGTGAGTATCGAACTAATTGCACGCCATCCTGAACTAAAAGAAACCGAAGTTACAGGCATGGGAGCTATTGTGAGTGCTGCATGTTTGGCTCACGACATGGGTAATCCGCCCTTTGGACACTCGGGCGAACGTGCCATTCGCACTTATTTTAGCGAAGGTAAGGGTCGCCAATGGCGCAGCCTCATCACACATGATGGACGAAGTCTGTCGGAAGCTGAATGGTTAGACATTACGCGTTTCGATGGTAATGCCAACACCATTCGACTGCTCACGCACCACTTTAGCGGTAGACGCCGTGGGGGATTTGTTATGACGTATGCTACTTTGGCTTCGATTGTGAAATACCCTTATGGCTCGGATGGTGCACGCCGCAAACCTAAATTTGGTTTTTTTGAAGCCGAACGCGCTACTTACCTTCACATTGCTGATGCTTTAGGCTTAAAACGTTTGCCGGATTTGCCAGGTAACACGCTACGCTATGCACGCCACCCTTTGGTTTATTTGGTTGAAGCGGCTGACGACATTTGCTATGAAATAATGGACATTGAGGATGCTCACAAACTACGCATTCTTAGCGATGAACAGACCATGCAGTTGTTTTTAAACTTCTTTGAAGCTGACGAACAAGAAAAATTAAAGAATCGCTATGCCACTGACACGGACATTGATGACCAAATTGTGTATTACCGTTCGTGTGTTATCAATGCGCTTGAACGTGCTTGTGTGCAAACCTTTATGGCGCACGAGGAGGAGATTCTTGCAGGTGAATTTGAAGGTTCGCTCATCGACCATCTACCTCCCTTGCTTTATAATGCCTACCGCAAATGCGAGGATATAGCAGCTACACGCATTTATCTTTGTCATGAGGTGACGGATGTTGACTTGGCTGGTTATCACATCATTTACACCTTACTCGAGCTTATTACAGATGCCGTTATGGCTCCCGAAAAAGCTTACTCGCAATTGTTGCTGCAGCAGGTTCCTTCGCAATACGAAGTTCATGCCCCACGCGAGGGCGACCGCTTAATGGCTGTGCTTGATTACCTATCGGGCATGACTGATGTGTATGCCCTCGACTTGTATCGCAAAATCAATGGACACTCTCTGCCAAGTGTATAGACTTGGCTATTAAATAAAAAAAACTGCAATTCTCCTTTGTATTGAAGAATTGCAGTTTTTTTTCATACCCCAAACTTGGTTTTAAAGTCGGCTTGGGTATATCTCACGCTTTTACCTTGCTCTATGTCCTGCATACCTTGCTTCACAAGCCTCATATTTTCAGGATTGTCAAACCAAGAATCACCCGAAGGCGAAGGAGATTCCATTTTCGCTTTATCTAACAGAACACCTTCTATACACTTTTTGAGAGACATACCATTTTTCGGCTAAATAAGGGTTTAAAATAAGTGGACCAGGAGGGGCTCGAACCCTCGTCCAAACGGGGAACTAATATGCTTTCTACACGCTTATCACTGACTAAATTTTCGTGCTGTGGCAAGACCAGTGCCACCAACCGCAGCCTTATCCTCTAAAAATTTCGCCTTTGTTGCGAGGCCAACGCGGGCTATTCCCGATTTTTCTGCACCACCATGTCAAGACGCTTCGGGAAAAGAGCTCTTGGGTGATGTCTCGTTTCAGCACCTTGTGCCGAAATAAAGCCAATCTACTATACTTCGATTAGGCAGCGAGAGCAAACTTGTTTTCGCCAGTTAAATTGTCGATAGCCGAGATTAAAGTGCCCACTATCAGGCGCACTGCGTGCTTACATACCACTCCAACCCGCTGTCAAATCCAATCTGGCCCAAAGGTATAGGGGTATATTTGCTGCAAATATACGGCTTTATTTTTAAACGATGACTATATTCTAGGTGTTTTTTGTTTCGACGCCTTTCTTATTTTACACGCAGATATGCTTTACTCATAAAACCATTGTGAGTAAAACGAAATGAAATGAAGCCTACATTTTTGCTTTTTAGGTGTAGAGATTATGAACAAAATGCGCAAACTTTTATAGGGCATGTAAAGACTTTTCGTGCCTTATTCCACGATTCCTAATCCTTATCCTTGTTTTCTTTTTTAACCTAAAAACATGGCAAAATAGTCGGAAATATCGGTAATTACCGGTTTTACCGGTACAAATTGCCTTGAAAATCAAGAAAACTCTTTCTTTGAAGATATTTTTCGTAACTTTGCACACTGAAAGGGGATAGTATGCAATATGCCTTATTATGTCGTAAACATCTCCCCCCAACACTTGCCTTTTAGCAAAGACAAAAAGCTCAAAACCTTAACTGAGCTTTGCCCCAAAACTTAGACTTAACAACGCAACACACTTACACACACTTTTCAACAACAAAATTAAAACATGAAACGCATCGTTCTGTTCATCCAGTCAGCCATCATGCTCTTCACCCTCAACTCGTGTATACAAGACGAGCCTCTTAATGCCGAATGCGACATTACGGGGGTTGATCAAGAGTGGCTTGAGGAACACCGTAGCATACTGAAGGGTGATCCCAACATTCAAAACGACTATGTGGTTTTCACCATGGCAAACCGCGATATCGATCGTTCTGCCCTTAACCCTAAATTTACACTTACCGAAGGTGCTTGGCTTACGGCTAACATTGATGGTACACAGGTTAATGGCAATGGAATAACTCGTAACTTTACCTCACCCCAAACCTACACTACGCACTCGCAAGACGGTAATTGGAGCAAAGACTACAAGGTGAGCTTTGAGTTGCCCCCCGTTGAATACGATGAATGGCTTATGGGCTTTGAGAATTTTAAACTCGATACGCGTGGCAAATTCCAAGAATGGTACGAACTTGATGCCAACGACCCTAATAATCCTGAACGTAAATATTGGGCTACGGGTAATGGTGGATATGCCATTGCAAAAAGCAACGCACCCATTAGCGACTACCCTACTGTTGCGGTTGAAAATGGTGTGAATGGCAAGGCTATTAAACTTACCACACGCGAAACGGGTTGGAAAAGTACAAAAATGCCTATTGCTGCAGGCAACATCTTTATTGGTACATTCAACGCAAGTGCTGCCGCTGTTAGTGCCAAGAATGCACTTAAAGCCACTAAGTTTGGTTTACAACTCGTAACCAAAAAGCCCGTCCGCTTAGAAGGTTACTACAAATATAAAGCAGGAACTGAGTTTAGAGACGGCAACTGGAAACTTTATCCCGAAAAGCGCGATACTGCCGACATCTATGCTGTGGTATACGAAACTGCTACTCAAACCGAAATGGCACAAGGTGCTAAGTTTGTACCACTCGATGGTAATGATGTGCTTACCTCTAACCGCATTGTGCTTATGGCACGCATCGACAATCCCGTGGAGTTTAGCGGTGAAATGGCAGACCTTGAAGCTTCGGAGTGGATTCACTTTTCAGAACCCTTTAAACCTATGAATGGCAAAGAATTTAGTGCCGACCGATTGGCGAATGGTGGATATGCCATTGCCATTGTGATGACATCAAGCCGACAAGGTGCTTACTTTAAAGGATGCGTAGGCTCAACACTCTATGTTGACGAAATTAAATTGGTGAACGAGAAGTAACACATTTATAGCAACACATTTAATGAAAAAGATACTCTTCCTCCTCGCTCTCCTTACCACCTTCACAGCACAAGCTCAAAAGGTGAAGGAGGCTCAAGAAACCGACATTAACCTTATTAAGGCAGCCCTTAAAGGTTGGCACGTACGCTTAGGGGCTGGCGTAAGTTTAGGTGGAACTTCTCCCCTTCCCCTTCCTGCCGAAATTCGTGGCATCAATAGCTATAACCCCACGCTCTGTGTGCAACTTGAAGGTGCCGTACACCGCAAGTTTGGCAAGCATTGGGGCACAATGATTGGTGTTCGCTTCGAAAATAAAGGCATGAAGACCGATGCCACTGTTAAAAACTACCACATGGAGGCTATTAACGATGATGGTACGGGTGTGGTAAATGGTGCTTGGACAGGTAACGTAAAGACTGAGGTAAGCAACAACTATCTTACCTTCCCCGTTCTTGCCACTTATGCTTTTAACGACCGTTGGCAAGTGCAAGCAGGTCCTTACTTCTCATATCTCATCAACGGCACATTCTCGGGTAAGGCTTACGATGGCTATATCCGCAATGGCGACCCTACGGGTCAATATGCTGAAGTAGGAAGTGCCAGCTACGACTTCTCTAACGATTTGCGTCGCTTTCAGTGGGGCATTCAGTTTGGAGGTGAGTTCAAGGCTTACAAGCACCTCTCGGTATCTGCGAATGTTGCTTGGGGCTTAAACGGAATCTTCCCCTCCGACTTCCCCAGTGTGACCTTTGCCCTCTACCCCATTTATGGCACTTTGGGCTTTAACTACTTGTTCTAAAGGTTTTAGCACAAATTTCTTAGCAAATAAATAAAACAACTAACATAATTCTTTATGAAGAAATTATTACTCACTTGCATCGCTGCTGCAGCAAGCTTCACGGCTTTTGCACAGACTGATGTTACACCCGTTGTAAATAAATACAAGGGTGACTTGTATATCACGCTTGGCGAAGAGGTGTACGACGAAGATGCAAAAATGGATGCAAAGGTCACTGTGTCTGCTTCTACCGAAGCTGGCAAGGTTGATTTCTCTTTGCCTAACTTCTCGTTTGCAGGTCTTCCCCTCGGCACAATCTATTTGCCCGCTATCGCGTTGGAACAAAACGATAGCACTTACACCTTTGGTAAGAACAATGACGTTCGTTTCAACTTCTTAGGTGGTGAAATTGTTGCCGATGCTCACCTTGACGAAGTTCGCAGCTACGTAAAGGGCGACAGCATCGTAGCATACATTCCCGTAGTATGGATTCAGGCTGAAGCTACTGATTCAACCGAAGCTGTAACAACTCCTATCTACGTTCTTTTTAAAGGTTCTGTAGCCAATAGTTTTGTACTTGAGAACACTGATTTCAACAATACGGAAGCTTGGGGCTATAGCAAGCCTTGGAATAGCAAGGATGGTTATTTCGATCTCAGCGCACTCGATGAGAATGACAATTTCTGGAAAGCTTCTGGCTACACCCTTGACGATTTTCTTAACCCTGGTGGTTGGTGCATTGCCAATGTAACGGGTATGAGTGGTTTCGGTGCAACCGTGGTTGGTGCGCCTGCTTTTATGAACGAAGACGAAAATAACCCCGACTACGCTGTTACCCTTACCAACACAGCCAACCCCATGATGAAGACTCAGATTGTTCCGGGTTATATGACTTTGGGTACAAGTTGGGCTACTGCAAGCCTCGCAGATTTGAAGAACTCTGCTGACGGTGGTGCCTTTGGGGGTGTTGCTTTCAAGGGTAAACCCGATGCCATTCAGTTTGACTACATGCGTACTCACGGCGAAGCGAATCCCACAGAAAATGCAACTGTTGTAGCCTATCTATGGAAGGGCGAATACAAGCAAGCAGATGTTCCCGGCGAAACTGGGGGTAGCTCTAAGGTTACTATGTATGGTCGCGACCGCAACATCCTTAGCATTGACACAAACCAAGGTGGCAAGGTTAGCAAGAGCGAAGATGCTGCTTGCGTAGCTTCGGTTGTAAAGAGCATCGAAGGCGACCAAACAGACGCTCTCGCAACAATGGTTGTTGACTTGAACTATGGTGAATTTGCAGGTACAGACGTGCAGCCCGACTCATTGAACATTATCTTTGCTGCGAACGACTACTTTGGCGACCGCAACAAAATGGGCGTGGGCAACTCTTTGACCGTAGACAACATTAAGTTTATCTATCGCCACGGCATTAAGAATGCAATGATCAATGGCAAGGAAATTGCTTTTGCCGACGACAACACAGCTACTACTACCGAAACTTACGACGAAAACAAGTTTAGCTTTACTAAGGTAGGCGAAGGTGCTACCGTAACCAAGAATTACAATGGCGAAACGGGCGTACTCACCATCCGTGTTGACGCACAAGACGTGAAGTTTAACCCCGAAGCTACCACAACCTATACCATTCAGTTTGCACTCGTACCCGAGGCAATCGACCATGTAAAGGCTGACGCTGCTTCTGCTGCGAAGAATATCTACACTATAGATGGTCGTCGCACAAATTCACTCGTTAAGGGTGTAAACATTATTAACAATAAAAAAATTATAAAGTAAATATATGAAGATTTTTCTTTTTTCTTTAATGCTTGCAAGTGTTGCAGTATCCACTCAAGCTCAAACTATCTACTATCAACACCCAAATGGAGATTTCGAAAAGACTTGGGATAACAATAACGAACCTGGTAACCATTGGTTATCCTTTAAGAGTGCTGATGGATCATTGGCTAAAACAGCCAATGGCTATCTGGGTGGATACACATATAAAAACACCACAAAGGTAACAGGATATAATGGCACAGGATCTGCTGTTAAGATTGTTTCTAAGTATGTAAAATGGGGCAATACAAATGCTAATGGAAATCTCACAACTGGATGTATCCGAATGGGAAATTCAGCCCCCCAAAGTACAGAAAATTACAATCGTACTGTTACAAGCAATGATAAATTCTCGTTACTTTTTGGACAACCAGATAGAGTCGAATTTGATGCAATATTCAAATCAGGTGGAAGCCCTGCTGGTAGAGGACATTTTATCCTTCATGGAGACACCGATTACAAAGATCCTGAAGATAAAGACCAAGCTTCATTTAAATATGGTGAAGCTACAGTCTATGTAGAAGATACAAAAACAGCATGGAAACATGTTGGAGCTGATTTCACTTATACAAAAGATATGACTAAACCTCAAAAGTTGTATCTTTTAGCATCATTTACAACCAATGAAACAGCAGGTGCGACTGCTAATGATGAATTTACAATTGATAATGTAAAGTTTATCTATTATCATGGTCTCAGCGCTCTTTCATATAACGGGACAGCTATTGAAGGATTCTCAGAGAACACTACAGAATACACACTTACAGTCAATGGTAAATTCGATCCTAACAAAATTGCATATACAAAGCACGGCAAAGGAGCGAATGTATCAGTAAACCCAAAGGACGAAAATACTTGCGAGGTAATTGTCAAAGGTGAAGATTATGATGCAACTACAAATGCAAGTGCCATCACAATTTATACCATTCATATCGTTGAACAGTATACATATACTAACGATCTTTCTGTTGGTATTAGCGATGGTACCAATGCACCTACCTTCATGACTCCCCAATCAAATAACATTATTTTAGTTAAAGAAGCAGATGGTAGTCATACATTCAAACTTCACAACTTTATGTTGGGAAGTGGACCTGATGCTGCAGGTGTCGGAAACATTGAATTGACGAATCTTACAAAAACAGGTAATGTATACACAGCTAAGCAAAATATAAAAATTACTGCTGGTGACGATCCTAATATCAGCGAATGGATGGGTCCGTGGTTATCTGAAATGGGAGATATTCCTGTTGACTTGACAGCTACAGTAAACGAGAATCAAATGACAGCAAGCATTGCAATTGATATGCGTGAAACTCTTGCTCAGTTTATCAATGTTACCTTTGCTCCTACTACAAATTTCAAAGATGGCAATATAAAAACTGTTCCAGGTTTGGCAAATATCACAATGACCCGTACCTTCAAGAAAGGTTGGAATACAGTATGTTTACCTTTCCCCACATCTGTTCTTGCTCTTGACAAAAATTCTAATGGTGACGGAGACGCTGTACAGGAATTTACTTCTGCTGACGAAAACGGTTTAAACTTCACTAAAGTAAATGATGGCAAAATCGAAGCCAACAAACCTTACTTGGTTTACTTTGCTAACGAAGTTGTATATAACGAAGCAGAACCTCTCTGCTATGGTGGTAACCTCGAGGCATCTACCCCCACACCTATCACTTTCGGTGCATACACCTTCTCTGGTAACTACACTGCAGGTATGAGCATGGATGGTAAGTATGGCGTTGCAACTGTTGACGGTGTACAGAAGCTTCGTATTGGTGGTGCTAAAGCTACCCTCCCCGCAGGTTGTGCATACTTTACAACAAACAACAATGCAAATGGCATGTTGATTCGCTTGGATGGTGGAAACGTTACAGGTATTCTTGACGTGAACACTGGCGTTGTAGTTGAAAATGCAGCTGTTTACAACCTCCAAGGTGTAAAGGTTAGCAACAATGGCACTGCAAATCTGCCTGCTGGCATCTATGTAATGGGTGGCAAAAAGGTGGTTGTAAAGTAATACTAAAACATCTCTAAAGCTAAAATTAAGAACAATGAAGAAAACATATATTTGCCCTACATCAGCAAGTGTTAGAATTTCAATGGAAAGCCATCTCTTAGGTGGATCTACACTCAGCAATACAGGCGATGAAAACTTAAATATCACTCCAGGTGATGATGAATTCGATGGTACATTCCAAAGCAACCAGCAAGATTGGGGTACAAGCGCTTGGAACGAAGACTAATCGCTAAACATAATATCCAATAAAAAATTAAGCACCTTATGCAGTCGTCAAGATTGCATAAGGTGCTTTTTTTATAAACTTACCTTTTTCTTTAAGAATCGTTCTGTCATATCCTTTAAGGTACCATCTGAAGCGTTTACAGCATAGAAACGCTGGTTGGTAGTGGGAGATGAGAGCGGACCTAATTTAGAGATGTAGGGGCCTAATTTGAGGTAATTTAGGGATTGTTGGAGTTGGATGGGGGTGGGCTGCCATGTACGACCAGAATACCAACCTGTGCGGATGCGACCTTGGTAATGTGTCTGCACGTAATGACAAAGAGCAAGAACAGCCTCAGGATCGTTATCGCCACCTTGTATGCCTACACAGGTGATGCCCTCGTTAGCATCAATTAAAGCCGTTATACGCTCTGGAGTAAGTTCCTCACCTATATCCTCGCGTAAAAAGGCACTGTGGCAACCTATACAACGATTCGGACAAAGCGTAAGGTTAATGGCTAACGTTACCTCATCAGGGTATTCTTGAAATACGATATCGTGATTGTAATACTTTAGCATGGTATGGTATATAAAATAGGGCTTATAGAGGGCGAAGCGGCACTCTATAAGCCCTTATTTATTTAGTTAGGATATACTATATATTTATCTAAGTGTCTTTACAAGCAATATTATGCCTCAATCTTTTGATAATATCTGCGACCTGCCTCCTTCTGACGGTCGAGCGAGAAGTTGCTTACACGCTTCAAATATCCAATGATGCGAGTGAGGTAATCAAGATTGGTTGAACCACACTTGGGACATGTGTGAAGGTGATGCTTGTCGATGTGTCCACAATCGTTGCAAAGCGTGTTGGGGATGTTAAAGGTGAAGTAATTGCATCCTTCCTTAGCTGCTACACGCAAAAGCTGACGATACTGAGGCTGACTAAGATGCTCATCAAGATTCATGTGAAGTGCTGAACCACCTGTAAGATGCTCAATGAAACGACGTCCATGCAAACGGAACTTCTCGATGATGTCTGTGTTGGGGTCTTCTACCACATAGAAGTATGAGTTGTAACAATCGCGTGGCACATAGTAACCAGCTTCGCGATCCCAACGAGCATGTTTTACACCAACGTTTTCGGCAGGAATCATCTCACAGTTGAACATCACATCCTTTGAACGATACTTGTGGTTGTAATCCTCAATAAGACCAAGAATATTGCTTACAAACTCCTCGTATTCCTTGTTATCCGAAATGGTAATGCCTAAGCTTTCTGCAGCTTCAACCATACCATTAACACCTATTGTGAGATACTGACGCTTAATGTTGATGTAACCAGCATCGAAGAGGGGAAGCATACCCTTATCCATCATGTCCTTAAGATTAGCATTGTATGCTAACTGCACCTTGTGCATAAGGTCGATAATATCGTCGAGATATTCAATGTATGAACGTCCTTCGCGCGTTGCTTGCTGTACACAACGGTTGAGGTTGACAGTAAGCACCGACTTTGAACCTGTACTAACACCACCTGCACCCAAAGTATAGCTGAAACCATTGTCTTGAATTTCATTGCGCAAACGGCAGCAAGAGGCTAAAGAGTCGGCATTATCGCTCATGTAAGTAAAGAAGCTATGACCTTCAGCATACATCTGTGATGTAAACTCTGCATATTCCTTGTCCATAACATCGCCATCCTTTGAAAGGAGTGCCATAGTCTCAACAGGGAAAGTGAGCACAGCTTTAGTACGTTCATGGTTAAACCACTTCATGAAACGACGTTGCAACCAATCAAGAGCGGGCCATGAAGGACGCTCACCATCAGGGAAACGGAATTCACCAAAGATGCTCTCAAAGTAGTACTTGTCGTAGTAAGAGATGTTCCAGAATACCGATTGGAAGTTTCTTGCACCTGTAGGTTGATTGATTGAATACACAATCTGCTCAAAACAGTCTGTAATAATTTTATCAATCGTACGTTGACGCGTTGAAAGGTCTACCACCTTATCAGCATGTGCATAATAGTCGCTTCCGTATTCAATCTCCAAGAAGTGACTCATATACATCAAGAACTCAGGCGTTGCGCATGCACCAGAAAGCATCGAGCTAACGATGAATACCATATTGACAAAACCACCACAGAACGACTTTAAATTGGTGGGTGCTGTTGAATTACCACCAATATCCTTTGTACCATTGAGCAACCAAGGGTACATGGTGATAGAAGCACAATAGTTAGCGAGTGAAGTTTCGTCGTTTTTATAAATGTAATGGTTGTTGAGCAAATAGAGATAACGTTCAGCCAAATCTTTACCATACATCTCCTTGATGCGATCGCAAAGCAAACGACGGTTCAAACGAATAAAGCCTTGTTTAGGAAGCTCGCCAATAAGTGTAGCAATGTTCTTATTCTCTACATTGGCATTTGCATCATACTTTGAACCTGTTGCAGGATTCGTAGAATCGCAATAGTTAATCAAGAAACGCAACTTGTCAGCAGTTTCACGATCATCCTCGTGACGCTTGCGATATAGCATAAAAGCTTTAGCCACCTGATAGTGGTGCTCTGCCATAAGTGCAATTTCAACTTGATTTTGCACATCTTCAACGCTCATGCCGTTGCAATAACGCAAGCGTTGCATAATGCGATTAAGCGTATCAGCATCAATATCTTTGCTCTGGCTTTGGAAAGCCTTAATTACAGCCGATTTAATTTTGTCTACGCTCAACGGTTCGGTTTTACCATTGCGCTTGGTGATAATAAAGTTGTCGGTGCACATAAGTGGGGTCAAAATTTATTGTGATAAAAGGATTTGCGTTAGTTATTGTTCAAAATCAATGCTGTAGCCCATTATAAAAGCATATTTACAATGTTATATAGGATAATACAGCACCTTTTTTGAGAAAACTTTTACGAAGGTACAGTAGCAAAAGTTTTCCAAAACGGAAAACTTTTTCGAAAACTCACTCCCTTATCCGCACCTTTACTATCGTTTAGCAAAGCACACATTTCTCTAAGCCACAAAAGTAACTACAAGAAGGAAAAAGTTTCCGATTTATTGCTTTAAAAGTATTGATACCCAATGTTTTTCGTTAATTTTACATTCATGCACTATGCATCCAACATAATGCCTTATTGGGGAGCTTCATAAAAGTTTTTGTATGATGGTTTTCCTAAAACCGAGGCAAAGATACGGCAAACTTTTTCAAAAAAGAAATTTCCGAAAATGTTTTTTTGGTGCATTTTTTCTTCAAACTTTCACCTTTACTTTAACCTTATGTCTTTTCTAATTGAAAACCAACGTGCTACCCACTTTACATGTGCTGAAAAACTTTTTTTCCTCAAAAAATGCCTTATTTTTTGTGCCTAAAACCTATGTTTTTTCAAATTTTCGATTTAAGCCACTTTCTAACTTCCTACCATATAAATAATGCAAGAACCCATTCTTACGCCTTAAAAGAACTACGAGAAGCAATGCAAGGCATATATATTATATATAAGTATTAAGTGTTAAGTATTAAGTATTACAAACTATGTATTTGCAAGTAATAAGTAATAGGTAATAAGTAATACAAACTATGTGGATATAAGTAATAGATAATACAAACTATGTGTATACAAGTAAGAAGTAATAGGTAAGAAGTAATAGCATATAAAGCTGTTGCAATAGTTTGTATTACTTATTACTT
>ERZ1026874.343-NODE-343-length-30457-cov-38.494375_pt1 | contig 30457 bp, 39 predicted proteins | sample MGYA00380167_ERZ1026874 | MGnify/ENA primary metagenome ERZ1026874 (study PRJEB33269, sample SAMEA4719803) | human gut metagenome | biome: human-associated habitat; feature: organic feature; material: feces | place: Cameroon | collected 2013-10 ...
TATTTGCAAAGTTACTCATATTATTTAATCTCCACTCTTTATAGAGTATATAACACGATACAAACGTATAACATCATCTTTAGGTATTGACTGATTACGGAATACGCTGTTCTCGTTAATACATTTACATTCGTAAGAATCTCCGTTGTCATAGACCCTTCTGAATAAAAAGCCAAAACTCTTTGTGTCTATCACCATCGCAGAACCTTGTATTATATGTGCGTCAACGGGCATGTGCATAAGTGCAAGAATATCTCCTTTATCATAGGTTGGGAACATTGCATCTTGTCTAACCTGATAATAGAAGTCGAAATCATCGTATTGTGGGAATGCAAGAATGTGCTGCAGTTTTACCCCATCTCCCTTCACTATCTTATAGACATCTGTATTAGGTCTTGATGCCAGTAGCTTGTTAACTATCGGTCTCAGGATAACCGAATGAGCATTATCTTCAAAATTTGTTTCCTGCGTGGGTGGTGTTATGGTAATGTTATTATTTCCACTCGCACTTGCTACAACCGTAGTTTCTTGCGGTTGCGGTTGGGCAAGCATTTCGCCTTGGTCATGTAATAACCAATCTTGATTAAACATATAATTTACTGCCTTATTAAGTCGAGATAAAAAGTTATTAGTCAGGAATCTTTCATCTCCCTTAAAAGCGTTCGATACATTAGGGGCTGAAGTACCTATCAGATTTGCTAAATCCTTCTTCGTGTGTACAATTCCGTGATTTCTAAGCGTTTCGTACACCATTTGTAATCTTTCTTTTGTTGTCATAATATTAAAAATTATTAAAGAATAAATTTTATAATAATATTTCTTGCGTATAATAATTTTACCTATTATCCTTGCAACGCAATTAGGAAATAAAATGTTTAAAAGCTTTAGTAAGATAGTTGCAAAGTTATAAATAAAATTAGTAACAACAAAATAAAACAGCAAAACAAAATGGTAGTACTTGAAATCCAGTGGAACAAGGAAGACGTTAAGCCTTCCATCGAAAAGTTCGAAACGTACGAACGTGCATGGAAAGAATTTGAATATCAATGTGATAAACGCTTTCCATTTGGCATTAGCCCTATCGGGGTTAAGATTTACAAACAAGGAACATCAATCTAAAGGTAATGTGGGGCTAACCACCCAACGCTATAAAAATTAAAAGCATTGCCCATGAGGTATACAGCGGTATATCCTGCTTCGAAGCGCACAAGCAGGCTTAGGAGGTTATAGGGTTGACAGCTCGGAAAGACGAGCACTGGCAAGTATAGCAGGTTAAACGGATAGACCTGATAAAACCGCAACATTACATGGTTCGACCCCATGACTTGCCACAAACAATAAAACAACAACGATATGAAGATTATAAAATGGTTCAACTTACTTGTTGTAATGGCACTATTTGCGCTTGCAACAATGTGTCTTGTGGCTTCACCAAACGAAGAATGTCTAACAATCTACGATTTGGTAACAGTTATGTCACTACCACTCTATTGCATCGCGTTCGCTGCAACGAGTGTTCTGTATAAACATAATTTGCTCCCTGACTTTTTTGAGCGAATCATGGATAACATTATGTCCGAAGATTAATAACACACAAAAAGAATAAATATGGTAAACAAGCATTTAATGACAGAGCATGAACTTGCTCTTGCGGTGCGAAACAACCGCTTTGTAGAAGAATTTAAGAGTATGTCAGCCCAATACAAAGGTGTATCGAAATGGCGCATTATTCAAGCAATCGCGAAGAAGGAGAATACAACTGGGCAGACTGTTAGAATGGTGCTCCTTAAAAAGGGTGCTATCAGCAAGAGAGAACGTAAGTAAAACGGATAATATGCCAATAATCAACACACAACCAGATGTTAAGCCCTTAGGTCGGTACACTGTTACCGAAGCTTGTAAGGCTCTTGGTATAAGCCGAGAAACCCTAAGACGGCACACAATAGCAGGTCATATCGCGGTAAAATACCGCAAAGCAAATCTTAGACCATTTTACACTGGTGCAAGCATACTTGCGTTTTGGAAAGATACAATCATTTAATCACGAACTAAATCACAATCACAATGGAACAAGAAAACAACAAGAATGTGGTATTAACACCGCAACAGCAAGAAATTCAAATTCTGCAAATCAAGCGTCAAGCCGAGTTTGACCTCACCCCGATTGGTCAGCAAGTGAAGCAGTTTGAAGCGACACAACGCATAGCCATGATGTACGCGATGTCAAACTTTATCCCCGATTCATACAAGTACAGAAATGGGCAACCACTTGAACAAAATGTGGTATTAGCCAACTGCACTATTGCATTGGAGATGGCAACGCGAATGCAAGCTAACCCACTTATGGTAATGCAGAATCTCTACATTGTTCACGGACAACCTGCATTCAGCAGTAAATTCCTTATTGCTTGTATCAATGCGAGCAAGCGTTTCTCTCCGCTTCGCTATGAGTTCAAGGGCGAAGAAGGCACTGACGATTATGCTTGTCGTGCGATAGCATACGAAGCGAACGACACAAAGCACAAAGAACCTCTTGAAGGTGATTGGATTAGCATACGAATGGCAAAAGCTGAAGGTTGGACGAGTAAGAAGGGTAGCAAGTGGCTAACAATGCCAACACAGATGTTACGATACCGAGCAGCAGCGTTTTGGCAACGTGCCTACTGTCCCGAGATTAGCATGGGATTGATTACCGCAGAAGAAGCGCAAGACACATTCGCGCAAACTTATGAGGAAGTTAAGCAGCCATCGGCTACAACTGCAATCCCTACAGATGAGCTTGGCAGACCTTCATTAGCAAGCGTTGCAGCGCAAGCAGCACAAGATGTAGTTGTCGAAGCTGACAATGCGCAAGAAGAACAAGCGCAAGAGGAAGAAAAGCAAGAAGAATCAAAGAAACGTCCATCACTACTTTAAAATACAATATTATGTACGACAATCACAATCAAAACAATCTTGAATGGTTTCGCGCTCGTTTGGGCAACATTACTGGTAGTGCTGTAGGTAACATTATGGGCACTCCGCGTAGCAAGAGCGACAAGTGGACTGCAACGGCTCTAAACTACCTTAATCAAGTTGCATTTGAGCGCACAATGAACCCTATAGTCGTAAATAACGATGAATTGTTTGCCCAATACATAACCCTTACGGACGTAAAGAGCAAAGCAATCCAGTGGGGACACCAGACGGAAGGCGAAGCAGCACACTTATTTGCAAAGGAATACCACAAGTACTTTGCGAAGAATGGTCAGAAATTTACGCTTGACCTTGAAGAACCTTCCTCAGTTAAATCTCCAGACTTGCCACACTTTGCGAGCAGTCCCGACCGCATATTCTACGACCCAGAAACGGGCGAAGAATGCTGTGTTGAAATTAAATGTCCGCAAGCAGCTTCATTCGCTAAGTTCGTTAATGGTGTATTCACTAATAACAACAAGGAAGAAATGCTTGAAGGATTAAAAAAGGCTGATTCAAACTACTATTGGCAATGCTACGCGCACATGCTTGCTACTGGCGCGAGTAAGACATACTTTGTAATCTACAACCCATTTCAAGTAAACCCAATGTTCATCCTTGAAATAGAACGTGACGAAGATATTCTAAACGAAATGAGAACGAAGATTACAGCTGCTGATGAGTATATCACAATGCTTGTAGCAGGCTTGTGGCACGGCAAAAAGAAATCTGTATAACGCTAAAACGAAGGCAATGAACAATACATTTAATCCAGACGCATTCAAGACATGGAAGCACCTAAAGACTCAAGAACCTAACAAAGTTGTATTTGTTAATACTGATGATTTTGTTGGCTGCTATCAAGAAGACGCTGAAAGTGTAGCAAAATTCTTAGAAACTGCACCATTCGAAGTTGATGATGAGAACTTAGGGCATATAAAGTACCTGATTATACAAAACAGCGTTTTTGAGAGGATGATTCCCAATCTGATACGCAATGGAATCTACATTATAGCAACGGAAATAAACGCTCCGAATGCAGAAGATAACGTGGAACAGAATAACGAACAAGAAGAAATGCTTGAACGCACATTCTACGTGAACTGCTCGAAAGATATGTTGATTAAGCTTGGAGATTGGATGTATGATAATGGCATACAATTTGAAAAGCTTGCTGAAGAAAAATTAGCAGCCGAAAAGGGTATTTCTATAAGCAAGACAGACGCTTGCAGCATTGTAAAATATCTTGATTATTCGAAAGATACGTACAAGCAAAATTCTGACAAAGACAGCAAGAACAAAGCACGTATGGCAGGGTTGCTCTCAACAAAATTAACCAACAAAATTGACAAGATAAAATAACCCAAATAACCCAGTAGTTTTTAAATCAACCCAGTGGTTTTACAACTTAAAACTATTAAGAATGAAAGAGCAAGCGTTTCTATTTTATCAAAGGTGGCGCGAGCAAATGAAGCGTTTGCCAGACAATGAGCGGTTACTGATTTACGATGCTATTTGCGACTATGCCTTTGAAAATAAAGAATCCAATCTTGCATACTATCTTGAAAGCATTCTTGACAATATTCGCTTGACTATCAACGAGAATCGCGCAAAACAACAAGCGTTTATTGAATTGCAAAAGGAGAAAGGTCGAAAAAGCGCAGAATCAAGGAAAAAAAAAAATTTAACCGCGGTTGATTTGGTTCAACCGAATTTAACCGCGGTTAATGTCGGTTCAACCGAAACAACCAATAATAAAAATAAAAAAGAAAATAAAAATAAAAAAGATAATATAGATTCTTCATTACATTCAGAATCTACGTCAACGGAAGCCGTTGACCCTGAAACTGAATCTGATGGAAAAATAACAATCGTAAAGTCTGATGAAGAAAAAGAGAATAGGGAATACTGCAACAAGGTAGCGAAATACTTCAACGAACAGATGCAAGGTCGGCAGGTTAAGAAGATTGTAAGGCTAAATCAAAGTAGAATGTCGCAAATCTTAGCTCGAACAAAGGAGTACGGAAAGGAAGCAGTTGCGCAAGTCATCGTCAAGACAGCAAACAGCAATTTCCTAAATGGCGACAACAACAGAGGATTCTTAGCAACCTTTGATTGGATTTTCCGACCGACAAACTTCCCAAAGATATACGAAGGTAATTATGACAATAGAACAAGCATACAACGAAGCACAAGTGCAGCAGCTGACAACGGGCGAGCACAACGTGACGCAGCATGGAGAGCTTACGCAATGCAAAGACTTCAAGCAGCTAACTCTGAATCAGAGGAGATACCAGAAGCGTTACGGGACATTTGAAGCTCTCGCAAAAAAATTTTTGCCTGAGTATCAAATGAACTTCGCGAGGTACACTCAAAGGTGTCTTGTTGGTGATTGCCCAACCATTGCTGACGTTAGGCAAATTTGGGGCGAAATACCTGCTTCAATATGGCTTGGTAATCAGATTAACGACCTTTCGGAATACACTGGAGTAAAGAACGAGTTGCTGCAATATCAGAAGGAAGAAACGGCAAGAGTGATTATGAGCGAGTTCTACTACCTGAAACTATCAGAGTTCATGCTATTCTTCTTCCAGTTCAAAGCAGGTCGCTACGGCAAATTCTACGGAGCTGTAGACCCTCTCGTTATTACTGAAGCCTTGCAGAAGTTTAAGAAGTGGCGGTATGATATGCTGCAACAAATTGAACGACAAGATGCAATGATGAAGAACAACGAGAAACCTCTTAACGACCCAAACTCTCTAACGTACAAGGAATGGCAAGAATTGAAGTGGTTATTCAACATGGGGTATGAACGAGATTCAGTAACGGGCAAAATAAAATGAAGTTCGTCACAATCTACTGGACATGCACTCGCGATGCCAAACGAAAGATAATAAGGCAATTCGGAATTAACGGGCACACGACTGTAAACGGAGAAACAGAAGCGTGCATCAAAGATGAAGATTTGCCACTATTCAATGAAGTTCAGGCGCGAGGTTATCTGAAAATAAGAAACAAAGCACACGCAACCAGTCCAAACAACGCGAAAAAGCGCGATTAGAGCGAGTTTAACGCGATTAAATATATTGGACGCACAAGTTTACAGCTAAAACAAAATAAACGCTTATATGCAAAAAAAACAATGGACGGAAGAAGAATTAGAAACCCTTGTCAAGTGTTACCCAACTTGCACGATGGAAGAACTCGTCATTCTTCTTGGGGTGAGCGCAAAAAAAATCAGAGCGCAAGCATCGCGACTGAAACTCAAAAAAACACCCGAGTTTAGGAAGCATATACATCGTACAGTTGGTATGAGGAATAGGCATACAATGTACACTGATGAAGCGCAGCAAAAGAAATCATCCAGCCTTGCCAAAATGATAAGGGCTGAAAGATTGAGGATAAAGTATGGTTTGCCACGCAAAAAGAAAACACGCTTGACAATCTTTACTCCACGTGAGATACGCGATAATGCACGTAAGCGATACTATCTACGTAGCAAGGGGTATATCGTTAATTGCAACAACAAAATTGTCTACTACAATGAGCTAACTAAACGAAGTGAGCAAGTTGAAGCACGATATTCAAAGCAAGGGTATACGTTCGCGAAAGTCGGGCAAGACGTTGAAGTCAAGTCTTACGACCCAGAGCCTTGCCCATATTCAATAATCATTTAAACTCAACTCAACAAAGTATGAAAACAACATTTTTTGACTACGAGAAATTCGTAGAACAAACAAAAGACAATATGTGCAACGACATTCTATATCTTACCGTAGCAATGTGCGGTGAAACTGGAGAAGTTGCAGACAAAGTAAAGAAAATCTATCGCGACCACGAGGGTATTGTGGATAGCGTGGCTGAGCAAGAGATTGCTGCATAATTGGGTGATGTGTTATGGTATCTTACCGCAATCGCTGTTAAATTGCGAGTACCATTGTGGAGCATTGCAAAATGCAACATCGACAAAGTTAATCGTAGAATAAATATGGAAACACTACACGGCAGTGGAGACTATAGATAACCAACGAAATAAAGTAACTGCACTATGAATCAAGCTATATTTATTGGCAACTTAGTTGCGTCTGCTGCCCTAAAAAACGCGAATGGAAATTCGTTTATTACGTTCACGCTCGCAGTAAATCGTAAGTACAAGAATACAAACGAAACTCTCTATGTTGAGTGCGTCAAGAATGGCGATAACGCTAATCTTTTGCCTTACCTAACCAAGGGGCAAAAAGTAGCCGTTAGTGGTCGTGTATATTGCCATGCGTACATGGATAAGAATAACATTGCTAATGCAAGTCTAGATTTGTCTGTATACGAACTTGAACTTGTTGGCAAGGCAAAAGAACAGCAAGCCCCATTTTAGCACAAAACATATAAATCAAACAACAATGGATATTATAGATAAAACAACAAAGAACATTGTAGACGAAATCATCAGCCTATTCGATGTTGACCACGAAGATAGAGCTAAGCGAAAGGCAAAAGCGAAATTCCAGCGTATCGCGCAAGAAATGAAAGAGCGCATTCAGGTCAAGGAGTACAACGGAAAGATGTATGTGTCTGTAGACAACATTCCTATGCTTGCAGAAGAAAGTCTTAGCATTAACATCGTTGACGCTGTGAGCAAAATCAGAAATACAATAACAGAATACAAGTGTTACACAACTAACTAAAGAAACAATGGAACAAAATAAAATCACAATTAAAGTTATGCGTAGAGGTGCATTAGCTGCACTTCCAAAGCAAATGCACAAAGGTGACGCAGGCTTCGACCTCGTTGCGAACTCTCGCAAGGTGGACTTGGTAAACAACTGCATGGTCTACGGCACTGGGCTTCGTGTCGAAATTCCTAAAGGTTACGCAATGTTCATCTTTCCTCTCAGTACTTGCTACAAGCATGCAGCTATGATAGCTAATTGTGTAGCCGTGATTCATTCAGGCTACAGAGGTGAGATTCGTGTGGTATTTAAAGGACTGAATGCTTGCTACGAACTCGGAGAACGCATTGCGCAGGCAGTTATATTGCCAGTTCCTGAAGTTGAGTACGTGGACGCTTGCGAATTGTCTGAGAGCGACCGAGGTGAAGGCGGATTAGGTAGTACTGGTGTTTAACTTAATAGCTAAGTAATTATGAACATTGCAGAAATATTAAAAGAGTGCCCGAAAGGGACGAAGCTTTATAGTCCAATCTATGGCGAACTCGAACTGGAAGAAGTTAAAGATGAGCAAAATTTTTCTATTTATTGTATAACAAAAAAAAAGAGAATTAGATGCCTTCACAAGAGAGGGTAGGATTTACAGCGACTATCCCGATGCTGAATGTGTACTCTTCCCATCCAAAGACCAACGCGATTGGAATAAGTTTATCGTGCCCGACCAAGTGCCCGACCAAGTTAATGACCAAGAAACCAAACATCAGTTCAAGCCATTCGATAAGGTACTTGTGCGAGATGATGATGATACGACATGGAGGTGTGACTTTTTTAGTCACTTAGGTGATAAGGAGGGCGTTTTTATTTGCCTTACCACATGGTGGAAGCAGTGCATTCCATACGAAGGCAACGAACATCTTTTAGGAACAACAAACAACCCCAAACAATGAAACCGAGAAAGAAACTAATCGAAGAAGCAAAAGCTGATGGCACACTTGATAAGTGCGACAGACTAATTAGTTCAGCATTCTTGCTCTTTGTGGTTGCGCAAGACTTCTACGATGAAGCAGGCGAAAAATTGAAAAAGCACGGCTTACTGCTTGGCGAAGATAAGAAGCAGTTCAACAAGAGCATAGATGAGATGAGCAAATATACACGCGACTTTGCTCAGACTTTCTTGGACGGACGTGAAGGAGGTAGGCTGTTTAATAAAGAATGGGGTCTATACAAGGATAAAATTTTAAAGTTGCTTGAATTAGAGGAGGACTACAAATGAAAAGAAAGTACAGAATTAAGACTACTCAGCGCGAGGATATAGAAACTTGGCTGAATACCCAGTACATGGATATTGCCCCACGAATAAACGTCTACGCAGTGCAAATGCGCGTGTGGTGGTTGGGCTGGGTAACCATCAAGGAATTTGATGATTACGATGATTGGACGGCTCACTCACGCGCTGCTAACTTAATGGACGAACTCAACAAAGAAACATTGTAATTATGGAAAGAAAAATAGACGAAATAGCTGCAACCTTGGAAAAATGGGGAACAGCTGACAACAATCACAAATACCTGCTATTGGCGGATGATGGTGAGTTTGTAAATACTGCGTTTAGCTGCTCGTTGCTTGAAATTATAGGTATGTTAGGTCATTTATCTAATAACGAACCAGAGTTTGCTTACGCGGTCACATTTATAGCAAAACGAATTGACAAACTAATGCAATCGGAGAAAGTCTATCAGGAACTAATCAAAGATAAAGACCTCTCTGAAAACGAACGTGTAAAAATGTTTATTGCTTATTATAAAAAGGCTATAGCGAAGAACGAAGCCTTGATAAAGAAAGATATTGAGGAGGAATCATAATGGAAATGACAACATTTTATAGTATCGCATTTTTTACCGCAACTTACTGCGCAACTGCATACATTGCTTACTTGATAGGTAAAGTCCGTGGCAAAGCCCGTGACGAAGAAAAGAGCGCAAAAGTGGCAAAAGATTATAAAGATTATTATGATAATTTGCTTCATGCGGCAATCGAAAGAGCCTTTACCGAGGGCTACGACAAAGGGCGAAACGAAGGTTACAACGATGGCAAGCGCGAAGCCGAAATAGTTGCCCACAACAAAGAAATTCTGCGAAAAGAAGGTATTCTAAAATAACAATCAAATAGGTGGTGTACTTATTAAGCGCACCACCTACTGAACTCCTTATTCTGAATTTTTCAGAACACGGCAAAAGTACAACAAAAAAATGAAAAAGCAAAATAAAATCGAAGTGGATGTGATGATAAGGGATATGTTCTACGGAACATTCTTGTATGAGCACAACCCTTGCTTCAAATTCGACATTCAAGGTGTTGTTCTTGCAGCGGAGCAACGCTTCCCGACACTCAAATACAAGGATTACCACCTCGAAATTGGGCATGGGAAATACCAGTTATCAATCCAGAAAATCAAGTAGTTATGGAAAGAATAGAAATTAAACCTATGACATCTTTAGGAGATGCTGTCAAGAAAGTTCTTGAAATAGCAGAACAAACAAATCGTCATATAGTTGCTGAGTTTAATGGTTTTCTCATAAATTCGGAATATGATTATGATAAGAACATTAATTTGTATTTTGCGTACAAAGCACGACAAAAGAAATACGACATCGACTGGGAGCTGCGCAGATACGAGATTGCGAAAAGTGCAATGGTCGGTCTTATGGCAGGTCATAACGCAATATACGAAGCAAAAAAGTTGGCTTCAGTTGCAATGAAATACACTGATGCACTTATCGAAGAACTAAAAAGGGAGGATGTGCAGAATGATTAAAGCAGAAGACCTTAGAGTTGGTGACCTTGTAAGATGCGGAGAACAAGTCATTACAATACATGCAGTATATTATAAACTCATAGATGATTTTGTAATTGGGGAAGAAACAATTTGTATTAGTTGTGAAGACTTAGAACCCATCCCTCTTACTTCCGAATTTCTTAAAAAGAATGGATTTGAGGTTAGAAGAAAAACAAAAGGATTGTACTCCAAGTTTGTAGGTTCTCCCGATAGGTTTATATCGAAATACATATCTATTGAGTGTGATGAGTGTAATCCTATTGGATGGAGAGTAATTATCGAGTACGACAAATTTACAAGATATGCAGACTTACGTAAAATTCATTACGTTCACGAACTGCAACACATTCTTTGGGCTTTGGGAGAGGATGCAAACTTAAAGATATAATTCAAAAACACCGCACAACGCTAATTTAAAACAGCAACAATGAAAATCGAAAACATTAAACCAGACGATGTGATTGTTCGCACCGAAGACAAAATACTCTTTAAGGTAGTCGAAGTGACACCCGAAGGCGAAATTATGCAGTCAGCGAACGGCAGACTGAATGAAGTGTTCTGCATATTTCAAGAACCTAAACCCATGGCATTTTGCTCAGTGGATGAGTTCGAACCTTCCACCGAAGAGCAACGCCAATATTTGGATAGCAAACTTGCAATATTCAATGACACAAAGCCCGAAACCGAAAGCAAACGCATTACTGCACTTGCATCCATGATGGGCGACCTAAAGCAAGAGAACATCGAACTTGCTGAACGTGTTAAGCAGCTTATGAGCGATTATAACAAAGTGGTGAAGCAACTGCAATCCCAACCCTTATTGAGCAAAATCGATGCCCTCGAACGGGAAGTGCATGAGCTGAAAAAAGATAACAACAATAACACAAACAATATGATACAATATCAACAATGGTATAAAGAGAGTCGTGTGCTCATTACCGACCTACTGCACCACGGGTCTGTGCAAGTTGGCATACCAGACAATGATTACGAGGGTAACCGAATAGAAGGAAAAGCAGATGCAATTATCTACGCCCTATGGGTGGACGAACGTTACCGCAAACATGGTGCAGCTCGCGAACTACTCAAAAAGGCAGAACGCGAAGCAAAGCGCATGGGCTGCAGAACTATCTGCTTGGAATGGGATAACCGAGAAGCAGAGGAATGGACGCTGAAATGGTATGAACGACTTGGATATAACGAAAAAGAATTTGGACGTTATTCATCGTTACTGGTTAAAGAATTGTAGCATACGAACAAATGAAACAAGTACAAGCATATAGATGTGAGTATTGTGGAAGGGTCTTTTTGAGAAAGTCAGCTTGCATAGAGCATGAAGCTCACCGATGCTCACACAATCCAGATTACCGACCATTATGTTATAACTGCCAGCATTATATGCCAAGCATAAACACAGGCAATAAGGAAAGAATCGTCTATTTTAGTGGGCATTGCCCTTGGAATGATGAAGAAATTAAATATAGCACGATGTTTGACCCGAACAAATGCGAGTGTACAGACCGCAAACTATTCAACAATATCAAACTCTCGGAGGAAATGCAGAGTGCGCTTCATGACGCAGGATATGACCCTATGCCACTACAGAAAGACGGATGCCATCTGTTTCTTCCTTTTACTGACAACAAATCAAAGTAAGTTTAATCAATAAAAACAAACAACATGGAAATAGAAATCACATCGTATATTGAAGATACCGACATTCTTCAGTCTGTTTCAGAATATGAACAAGCAGGAGTGCTTGCAGATATATTTTATGAATGCACTGAAGATTCACAACAGAGATTTATCAGCGGACTTGATGATTCTTACCTTGTTGAAGAATTAGAAAGAAGAGGTTTTACAATAACTAAAAACAAACAACATGAAACAAACAAACTATAAGAAAATTCCCTTCGACCTTGAACTGGCAAAGAAGATAACAAATCACGAAATCAAAGGACAGATTGTAACTGAGGCTGGATTTAATGCAAGAATTATTTGCTTTGACAGAAAATGCTATTCTCAAGTTCAACTTTTAGCTCTAATTAAAGAATATGATTATGACTATGTAGTTGCTTATAAACTTGACGGAAAAGCATTGGGCGATAATGTATATGGCAAAAATCTCCACATCGAAGTGCCAACTTACTACAAAGACTACTCCAATTTTGAGCCTCAGAAATGGCAGCCGTGCTTGGTGAGAACAAACCAAACAGAAAAATGGAGTGTCCGTGTATGTGCTGGAGTGAATAGGTATAATGATGTTGTTTTTTATCGTTTTGGTGGCGGTACATGCATTTGGAAACAAGTTCTACCACTATCTAAGATAACCGAACGACTTATAGACACGACTAAGAGTTACGAAGAACTCATACAAGAACTCGATGCAGAATTAACTGCACTAAAAACGAACAGCAATGAATAAGGAACACCAACAAATGTTCTATTTCGGAACACATGGCGATTGTAAATATTCCCCCTTGCTTGTAAGAACAGAGGACACGTTACCTCATCCTTACTACGGCGATATATGGGATAATTTAAAAAATCACATGCACGATTGGATAATGACCAATGGACTTATTGCACGAGGAATCCTTTTTGGCAGAGAGTGGACTGTGTATGGCAGACTTTGGTCTGTAGACGATAAAAGAAGATATGGGGCTTTCACATCCCTATTTTGGGAGGGTGAGCACACCATCGAAGAATTTGACGCGTTTATTAAGCAAAGTCCTTTTTTGCGATGTCAATTCTGCGTTCGTCTTGAACCCAATATGGTAAGTAAAGGTGGTATTGTGCGTAATTTCGATGGAACGCTCATAAAAATACACCACATTGACGATGCTGGCAAGATGCATTACATTGCTCATGCACACAAGGACTATGGTGGTGAAATCCAGTGTGCCCCATACGCAGACTATTACGATTATATACAAAATTGCTTCCATGCCACCCAAAAGCAAAAGCGTTGGCTAATGGACTGGATTGAAGCAAATGAATAGTCTTACAATAAAAACAAGAAACAATGAATATTGCAGAAAAATTAAAGAAATGCCCGAAAGGGACGAAGCTTTATAGTTCAACATGGGCAAATGTAGAATTAGTAGAAGTGACAGACCAAAAAAATATAATAATTAAACTATGTAATGATAATAGAGTTAGTTTACTTAGCAATGGTGCATATTCAGTAGATGGAGATTGTATCTTATTCCCATCCAGAAACCAAAGAGATTGGAGTAAATTTAATGTCTATCAGTTAAAGCCGTTCGACAAGGTTCTTGTGCGAGATTCAGACAGCGAGAGGTGGAGATGCGACTTTTTCGAGCAACAAGAAGAAAAAGAAGGATTCAAAATGAGGTGCTTCCGTGGCGTATGGCGTCAGTGCATCCCCTACAAGGGCAACGAACATCTATTAGGAACAACAATCAACCCCGAATAACAATGGAAAATAAACAATTCGACTTTCACGAAATAAAGACTTTTGAGGACGCTTGCCGACATTTAGGCATTAGCGACAATACTGAACTTTTAGTAGTATTCTCTGGCGATATGGAAGCATTCTTGCAAGCAAACGCACTCTACAAGTTGCTAATCATCCAAAAGGCTATGAACAATGGCAAGTGCTGTAATGAGAATGGCTTTAGCTATTCCCCCTATTGGCTGTTCTACACCAAGGACGATATTGCGTGCCTGAGTGAGGAGGAAAAGCAGAGTCTGAATATTAGGTCCATCATCTCTTGTGTTGTTGCGCCTGATACGGGTGTTTCGGGTGTCAGCTGTGCGAGTGCGTATTATCGTGGTGCGAATACGAAGTATTGTTTCCCATTGTGCTTTAACAGCGAGGAAGCCGCCCTCTACGCATCCAAGCAGTTCGAAGATTTATTTTTTCAGTACTACGGAATTCAGAACTACGGGATTAAAGTAAAATCGTAACATAACTAAAAACAAGCCCGAAGTAAATAATGAAACTAATTGACGAAGAGAAATGAATAGTACAGCGTATCAAAAGAGAAAGCCACTTAACTTTGACAAAAAGTTACAACATAGTATCGAGTTGTTACAGAAGTCGGAAAAGTTGGCTTTGCGTTATTCAGATAAGGGGTTTTATTTAGCATTTAGTGGGGGCAAAGATAGCCAAAGCCTTTACCACGTAGCGGTAAAGGCAGGCGTAAAGTTTGACGCTCATTATAGCCTCACGACTTTAGACCCACCAGAGTTAGTTTTGTTTATTCGTAACAAATATCCTGATGTTGCAATAGATAGACCAGAACTAACCTTTTCCCAACTTTGCATAAAAAAAAGAGCCTTGCCAACTAGCTTAATGCGCTTTTGTTGTGCCGTTTTGAAAGAAACCAAGGGAGCAGGGACTGTTACACTTACAGGCGTAAGACGTGAGGAATCAGTACGTCGAAGCCACAGAAACGAAGCCGAGATTATCAGGGCAAAGAAGATAGACCGATTTAGTGGAAGCTTTGAGCAGTTAGACCAATTCACACGTAGCAAAGAAGAAGAGGGCGCGCAGTGTGTCAATGGCAAAGACAAAATCGTAATAAACCCTATCATAGATTGGACGGAAGAAGATGTTTGGTACTTTTTAAATGAAGTCGTTAAAGTAGAACATTGCGAGTTATACGATAAAGGCTGGCATCGTATCGGGTGTTTATTTTGCCCGATGGCAAACCAAAAGGAATTGATAAAAGAGGCGGTGGAATATCCACGCTACAAGGCTTTAATATTGCGTACTATACACCGATTAAGAGAAAATGGTTATATGAATCATTATACAGACCTAACAGACGAAGAAGTTTTTAATTGGTGGACTTCTAAGCAAAGCATTAGGCATTGGTATTTTGAGCATAAATCACAGGGCTATTTGTTCGATGATTTATAAAAACCAAGATGGGATGTCTTATTGGGAGTACGTATCTCAATCTGCATCAGAAATAACTAAAGATTTCGAACGATTTTACCAATGCTAAATGTCTGCATAACTATTAGAAGTTGCTTTTTAGCTTCTTTTTTAACAGATAAAACCTTGGTAAGTTCATCTAAATTGCTTATTTTTGCTTCTGTAATAGTTCTATGGAAGTACTACTATTTCTCACCCCACTTTTTGGGGACGGGCTTAGTAACTAATAAAACAAGTTGTTATGAATCTCAGACAAGCACGGAAAATCCTAAATAGAATTGACTACATAGAGTTTTATGACCTACCACGTCCCAAAAGTTTTCGTAGCATGCTACACCGAAAGATAAAGGCGGAAGCTGTTCACAATCATTATCGTTGTGGTAGTTTTGGAAGAAAATCAAACTTAACGTATTACCGCTATAATCATAAAATAAAAACGATAATGCAAGCTAATAGACATTATAAAACAGAATATCAACTGAGAATTGTAATGTCAAATATTATAGATGATTTTTATGAATAAAAATATCGGGTAATATGAAAGTGTGAGCACAATCATATTACCCGTTATTTTTATCTATCCGAATTTACATACTCAATCACAGCCATTACTGCTTCATCAACCTTCTTTTGATTGCGCCTTACATATATATCAGTCATAGGGTAAGGCGATTTATGCCCAAGTGCCATATCTATAACTGCATCGGGAATGTCTATATCCGCTGCAATAGTTGCCCATGTATGACGTGCCCAATAGCTCGTTATTTCTGGGAAGTCGGGAATATAATGCTTTGACTTATGTATTGCCCCGTTCTTCGCCTGCTTGTATTCGTAGAACATTATGCCGACCTTCTGCAAGTTTTCATTCATTCGGTGTAAGAAATCTTTGTGATTCTTGTATTCTTCGCCAAAGCTCAACATACGTTCTTTACCTTCATATTTCTTTATTAACTGCAATGCTTCTTGTGGCACATTTAGTTGACATAGTATGCCAGTTTTGCTGCGTCTATATTCTATGCGCTCACCTTCAAGTTTTGGCAACTGCAAAAGGTCTATCATGTTAATACCTGCAAGGTAGAACGATATGAAGAACACGTCTATATATTTACGAATGTGCGCTTCGCCTGAATAATCCCGAAGCTTACGCAACTCGTCAACATTCAAAGAGCGTTTTGCTGTCTGCTCTGTCTTTATCCTGAACTGGCGAAAAGGGTAGTTTTCTTGACTAATTAAGCCTTCGCGAATAGCTTCATTGTAGACTGCTCTTAGATTACGCAAGTATATGGAACGTGTATTAACTGCATTACCACGCTGCTCCATCCACGCTTCCAAATCTCGTAGCCATGTGTAGGTAATATCAGCGAAGCGCAGATTATCCAAATCACAATATTTTCCAAGCATGGATAACGTAGTTTTATAAACCTCGGCTGTTTTAGGCTTATCCTTTCTATCTATAAATTTAGACCAATAAACAGCCACAAGTGTTTTATCCTGAACCTTCTTTTTCTTTTCTTGGGAATTTGGAGCAATTAAAGCAACAATCTCCTTGCCCGTCATCATCTTAATGTCGTGCGTTGCACCGATTGAAGCTAACTTCAATTTAAGAGATGAAAGGGTAAGGTCAAGCAACTTGTTTAGCTGCTTGTCTTGTGTTGTTCCAACGATTCTTCCATCATGCCAATTCTTCTCCTTGATGAGGATATTTGTTGGAATGTAACCTGCTGTGTTTTTTGAACGAACGCAAATGCGGATTCTATACATTTCCGTCTTCGTTTTCTGTCTGTTGTCTAAGTACGCTGTTATTGTTGCCATAATCTCACGGATTTCTCACGGAATCCTCACGGATTCCTCACGGATTTTGTGGCAAAAATAGTCATTTATTGGCAAAATGTGGCAATATTTGGCACTGATTTTTGCGTATAAAGCAAAAAAGAAAACCACTGATTAACTTGCTAAATGCTTGTAAATCAGTGGTTTTCAATATTTGTCGGGGCGACGGGATTCGAACCCACGACCCCCTGCTCCCAAAGCAGGTGCGCTAACCGGACTGCGCTACGCCCCGTTGCAAATAAGTAAATTCCTTTTTGCGAGTGCAAAGGTAGTAAAATTATTTCAAATACCAACTTTTTACGCTTATTTTTTGAAGATTCTTGAACTTTATGCTGTTAATCTGTTAGAACTACATTCGTTTTCCACATTTAATAACAGCTATTCAAAGGGCAAGATTACTAAGTACTCACAAAAAATATGGGAAACTTTAATAAGTAGAAACTCCTCAGTAAACCCATTCATCTATTTCTTTGCCTCTCTTCTAAGCTGATAAGTATTATACAAATTGTGCCATATACTGTAAAAACCACCAGCTAAGGACGTTACAGGGTCGAGGAAGGTGTATCCCATCCAAATGGCAAAAACCGTATTTTTTTGTCCAAGAGACTGACACGTGCTTACCGAACGATTATAATGACGACCAATTATACGACCTATAGCAAACTGTGTGATGCAGCAAAACAACGAAGCTATGCAAATTCCCCCAATAAGAGACAGAGAGTTATGTGTGTGCATAATGCTACGAGTAGTAACAGCTATGGCAATGCTTAATGCTACTGCCCAAAGATAAAAAGCAAGATTGTGAAAAGACACAAGCCAAGCATGTAAACGGGGCAACAACCATCGCACTAACTGTGCAGCTATAAGCGGACATATCAACATAGGAAAAACACGTTGCATAATAGACCAAAAAGCTGTAAGGAAGGATAAACCCACATGTCCACCCACTAAGGGGATAAAGACAGGAACTACAACAGATACAGCCAAATTGATAAGCAAAGTATACATGGTAATATCCGCACCATCACCATGCAATTTTTGCGTGACTACTGCCGCAGACGTGGCTGTGGGACATATCAAGCAAAGTGCTGCAGCCTCAACCACCACACGACTACTCATCGTGGGCAAAAAATGCACCAATAAGCAAAGCAACGAAAAACTTCCACACTGAATAAGCAACAACCATAAATGCGAAATACGCGGTCGTAATTGTTTCACGTCTATTTTACAGAACGAAAGAAACAACATTGAGAAAATAAGCACTGGTTGTACAATAGCAACCGTTGGAGCTGCATAAGGACGTGTAAAGTTTAATACGGATAAATGCGAATACACAAGATAGGCTAATGCTCCCGTAACAATAGCTATGGGCAAAGTCCAATTCTTTACAAAACGTAATAAAAAGTTTTCGGTACTCATCACACAAAATATGTTTTATATTTTCTCTTGTTAAAAAGTCTCTTTTCAAAACTTCAAAACGCCCCATTCACAAGATTAAGAAATCGCCGAAAAATTTATCTGCGTTTTCTTTAACATGTCAAGATGCGACCAAATAATTGCATTTTGTGGTAGCGATTGTTGTGGATCTTGCTCAAGGACCTCTTTCGCTGCCTCACGAGCTAATTCCATCAAGTCTTGATCTTTCACAATATTGGCTATCTTCAAATCGAAAGGCATGCCACTTTGTGCTGTACCTTCAAGATCGCCCGGACCGCGAAGTTTCATATCTTCCTCAGCAATAACAAATCCGTCTGTGCTCTCTACAAGTACTTGCATACGTCGTTGAGAGTTTTCAGCAAGCTTATCTTTTGTCATCAAAATACAATAAGATTGTTCAGCACCACGCCCCACACGACCACGCAATTGATGCAACTGAGCAAGACCAAAGCGCTCGGCATTTTCGATTACCATTACCGAAGCATTAGGCACATTTACACCAACCTCGATCACCGTAGTCGAAACAAGAATTTGCGTTTTCTGTGCCTTAAAATCAGCCATTGCCTCTTCTTTTTCAGAAGGTTTCATTTTACCATGCACCATGCCCACCTTGTAGTTTTTGAAAACGTCTACTAACAAGTCATAACCATTCTGCAAGTCGTGAAGGTCGAGTTTTTCGTTTTCCTTAATCAGAGGATAAACCACATAAACTTGACGTCCGAGTTGCAACTGATAAAGCATACCCTGATACAACTTTTCGCGATCAGACTGCCGGTAATGCACTGTCTGAATAGGCTTTCGTCCGGGAGGAAGTTGATCTATCACACTCACATCCAAGTCGCCATACACAGTCATAGCCAATGTGCGAGGAATGGGAGTTGCTGTCATCACCAAAATATGGGGAGGCTTTGCATTCTTCGACCACAATTTTGCACGTTGTTTCACGCCAAAACGATGTTGTTCATCAATTACCACAAGTCCCACGTTCGAGAAAACCACATTCGGTTCAATAAGTGCGTGTGTACCCACAAGAATGTCAACACTACCATCGCTCACCCCTTGCAACACCTGTTTTCTGCGTTTACCCTTCACATTACCTGTAAGCAATTCTACCTTTAAAGGCAGTTTTTCAAGATACGAAGAAATAGAAGCAAAATGCTGTTCAGCAAGAATTTCAGTAGGAGCCATTATGCAAGCCTGAAAATGATTGTCTACAGCAAGCAAACTACATAAAAGTGCCACCATCGTTTTGCCACTTCCCACATCACCTTGCAAGAGTCTATTCATTTGGCTACCCGTAGAAACATCCTTTCTGATTTCGCGCACCACACGCTTTTGTGCTTCTGTGAGCGTAAAAGGCAAACACTCGTTATAAAAACGCATAAAGTTCTCCCCCACTCTATTAAACACATATCCATCGTAATGAAGTTTACGATTTTGCGTATAGCGCAATATGTCGAGTTGCAAGTAAAAGAGTTCCTCAAACTTCATTCTACGACTTGCTTCGGGCAAATCGGTAGACTTTACGGGTTTATGAAGTGTGTGTAAGGCACTATTTATCCCTTGCAAAGCATAGCGTTTTAGAATGTAATCGGGCAAAGTTTCGGCAATCGGCATATTCCCCAACAAGGCAAAAGCACGATCAACCAAGTCTGACATATTTCTTGAACTAAAACCTTGTCGTTTCATGCGCTCACTGGTATGATAGTGAGGTTGCATGGTTAGCGGTTGATTCAAGAAAGTCTCTGCATCTTCAAGTTCTGGATGCACAATGCTTATGCGCCCATTAAAACTATTGGGTTTACCAAGCAATATATAGTTGTGGTTATATTGCAGTTTTTTGTCGAAAACTTTTATGCTGTTAAACCACACAAGTTCGATATAGCCAGTACCGTCCGAGAAAGAGGCAACCAAACGTTCACGTCGCCCAGTTCCCTCAATAACCTTCGAGGTAATTTGTCCTTTCAGCACCACATAGGGCATGCCGTCCACCAAGTCACACACTTGGTAGATTACACTACGATCTATATATTTATAGGGGAAAGTATACAATAAATCACGAAGGGTGAAGATACCCAAATCTTCACCCAACGTTTTAGCTCTTAAGGGACCGACCCCTTTAAGATATTTAATATCTGTTTGAAGCGGATTCAGCATTATTGTTTGCTAAATTTTCATGAAGCACACGCCCTAACATGGGCGTTCCTTCAAAAAAACATCTATCAGCCTTTAAACTTTAATACTTGGTTCACAGAACTGTCAAATCCAGCAAAAAGCATATCGTGTTCAACCTGGTCAACAACAGCAGCATTATCAACCAAGCGACGTGCTATAGCAAAAGCAAACAAACGTGTAGCTGCAGGTCCTGCAGCAGTAATAAGGTTATCGTGTTCAATCACCAAAGCCTCGCGATGCACAGTAGCACCCTCAAGATATTGTTCGAGTCCAGGGTATACCGTTGCATGTTTATCTTTCAACACACCCGCTGCACCGAGCACCATCGGAGCTGCACAAATAGCTGCAATAAGGATTCCATCACTAGCATAATTGCTAATAACCATGCGGATTACAGAATTCTTATACATAGTTTCTGCACCCTTTGAACCACCAGGCAACACTAAAGCCTCGCAGTCAACAATGTGATTTTTGCGGAACAAGCTATCAGCTTTCATAATAATTCCGTGCGCACCAGTTACCACACGTTTTCCAGTAACACTGAGAGTTTGCACTTGCAAACCACAACGGCGCAAGATATCGATGGTACCAATTGTTTCAATTTCTTCGAAACCATCAGCAAGCAATAAATAAACCATTTCCTTCTTTTTTCGAAAAATGTTATAGTTATATGTAATTTAGGTTCAAATCTTTAGAACCGTGCTTATTTTAAGCAGTTAAGATACTCCTTAATCGTTTCTCTTAATCCCAAGTAGAGGGCGTCACAAATTAGTGCATGACCGATACTAACCTCGTCAACCCAAGGGATACAAGCGTGGAAGTATGCTAAGTTTTGCAAACTAAGGTCGTGTCCGGCATTTAACCCCAACCCTATTTCGCGACAATGACGAGCAGCCTCTATAAAAGGGGCAATAGCCTTTTCTCTGTCCGTAGCATATTGCGAAGCATAAGGTTCAGTATAAAGTTCCACACGGTCTGCCCCAATTTGTTTGGCATAATCAGCCATTTCTTTATCGGGGTCAATAAAAATGCTTACTCTAATACCCGCATCCTTAAAACGTTTTACAATCGGTGTAAGAATTTCAATATTATTCTTTGTATCCCATCCGTGGTTCGAAGTCAACTGATCGGGAGCATCGGGCACCAATGTAACTTGAGCAGGCTTAGCTTTTATCACAAGATTGCAAAAATCCTCACTTGGATAACCTTCTATGTTAAACTCTGTAGAGAGTTGCGGTCGCAGATCAAAAACATCTTGATGACGAATATGTCTTTCATCCGGTCTGGGATGAACCGTAATGCCCTGTGCACCGAATCGTTCACAATCCAATGCCACACGTACCACATCAGGATTATTACCACCACGCGCATTGCGTAAAGTGGCTATTTTATTAATATTTACACTTAACTTTGTCATGTTAATTGATCGATAATCCAAACGAAAGATGTAAATTTGCGCTTGTTAGTTTTTTGTTTGATACAAAAGTACGATTTTTTATAATTCCGCGTACACCTCTATATCAAAATTTAAGATTCTAACCCTAATAATTAAATTATTTTAGCCTGATATGAATTATTCAAATCTCAAATTTGCTTTATTCGGCAACATATATCAAACTAAAAAAAACCAATATGTGGCGCGTATTTTTAAGAAACTTGAAGAATTAGGTGTCCAAATATGGGTAGAGAGCGACTTTGCCGATTTCATAGATCACAACTTAGATGTAGTGCTAAACAATGTTGAAATATTCAGCAAGGAAACACTTCCCCAAGTTGATGTAGCTATTTCGATTGGTGGCGATGGCACCTTTTTAGGCACCGCAGCCTTAGTGGGTTCAAGCGGTATACCCATTCTTGGCATTAACACTGGACGCTTAGGATTTCTTGCCGACATCTCGCCCGAGAACATCAACACCTCGCTCGAAGCACTTTGCAAAGGCGATTATGTGATAGAAAACCGCAAGGCATTAGAGGTAATGAAAAATGGGGTACGATCAGACTTTTACCCCTTTGCCTTAAACGAAGTTGCCGTGTTAAAGCACGACAATTCTTCGCTCATCGAAATCAATACCTACGTAAACGACAATTTCTTAACCAACTACCTGGCTGACGGACTTATCGTGTCAACCCCCACAGGTTCTACGGGTTATTCGCTCAGCGTAGGTGGTCCTGTGTTAGTACCACAATCGGGCACCTTTTGCATAGCCCCTATTGCACCCCATAGTTTAGCTGTTCGCCCCGTTGTGGTTAGAGACGACGTTGAAATAAAAATGGAAGTACGCAGTCGCACCAACAACTTTCTTTTAGCTTGCGATGGTCAGAGCGAAAGCTTAAACCATGCAACCACTATCACTGCGAAGTGTGCTCCCTATGCCGTTAAAGTTATAAAAATAGCACACAAACACTTTTTTGAAACACTAAGAGACAAGATGATGTGGGGTGCCGACCACCGCGCATAAGGGTGATTCTAAAATGCGTCTACGCAAATTAGCCATCAATCCTTAATTTGCAAACTTAGACATCTCCTATCACTTACTCATGCTCTTCTTTCCCTTCTCTATATGACACGCCCTATTCCACAAATCATACACTACCTCACCCATCTGCTCAAAGGGCATAGGTTACAAACATTTCTCAACACCATAGTAGGTGTAGCACTTGTTTTTCTCGATTTGGCCTTTGTTTGGACCACCAAATTGGCAGTCGATGTAGCTACCCACAATAACAACACCATCACCCTTACACAAGCCTTTGGGCTTATAGCGCTTGTCATGGTGGCACGCATACTGTTAAGTCTTTCTTCGCGATGGATACGAGCTATTTTAGGGGTAAAGGCTCAAAACAGTATGCGTCGACACATATTTTCGAAGTTGCTCAATAGTGAATGGACTGCACTCAAAAAATATCACACGGGCAACCTCACAAACCGCATTGAGCACGATGTAAACGATGTGGTAAACTTCATTACAGAAAGCATCCCATCGCTCATCACCACACTCACACAGTTTGTGGGAGCCTTCTTCTTGCTCTTTTTTATGGACAAAACTTTGGCTGTGATTATCGTATGCATTATTCCCGTTTTCATCGTCAGCAGCAAGCTTTATGTAAAGAAAATGCGCAAGCTCACCCACGAAGCACGCGATGAGGATAGCCGCATACAATCTCTGATACAAGAAACCCTACAACACGTGCTTGTGGTAAAAACCTTGCAAAAAGTTTCTTTCTTCATTGAAAAACTCAACACACAGCAAAGTTCACTCCATAATGTGATTTTACAGCGCACACGCTACTCTACAATATCATCGAGTTTGCTAAATATAGGTTTTGGCACAGGCTATTTTGTAACCTTTGTATGGGGCACCACCAGTCTTTCGCAAGGTCTCATCACTTATGGCGCCATGCTTGCCTTCATACAGTTAGTAGGACAGATACAAAATCCTGTGCGCAACTTGTCTAAATTTGTCCCCATATTCATCACCTCGTTTACTGCAGCCGAACGACTTATGGAGCTTGAAGACATATCGCAAGAAGAGCAACAAGAACCGCTCATCCTTAAAGGTTCCGTAGGACTTAATTTAGATAAAGTAAAATTTCAATACACAAACAAATCACGCTTAATTTTCAACGATTTCAATTACACATTCCCTGCAGGAAGTGTAACAGCTATTGTGGGTAAAACAGGAGCAGGAAAAACCACCCTTATTCGTTTGCTATTATCACTCATCAAGCCTTGCAAGGGCACCGTGTCTATGGTCGATGCTTCGGGCAAGTCCTATACAATGGAAGCCAATATGCGTGTCAACTTCTCGTATGTACCACAGGGAAATACGCTCTTTTCGGGAACCATCCGCAGCAATTTGTTGCAAGGCAACCCTCATGCAACCGAAGAAGACATAAAAACAGCCCTCTATTTAGCAGATGCTGAGTTTGTTTATAAAAAGAGCAACGGATTAGACACCATTTGTGGCGAATCAGGCGATGGACTCTCAGAAGGACAAGCCCAACGCATAGCCATTGCCCGTGCCCTTTTGTCGAAAGGCAATATCTATATTTTCGATGAGGCGACCTCTTCACTCGACCCTGAAACAGAAGAGAATGTGCTCAAGCGCATTATCACCCATTACCCCAACCGCACACTCATTTTCATCACCCACAGACCTTTAGTTCTGAAATATGCTAATCAAAAGTTAGAGTTGTAAGCGTATTTTTTGACACAAACTTTTTTAATGTATTGTTATAATGGATTACCCCGTTAGGTAAGGTGTTCAAAATCCATAATTTTTTTCTGCACGGTTTTATCGGATTTTTGACCTTGATAAGGGGCATGTTTAAATGGGTTACCCCGTTAGGTAAGGTGTTCAAAATCTATAATATTTTTCTGCATGGTTTTGATAAAAATTAATATCGTAAATAATTGATATTCAACAAGAATAAATGCAGAAAATGCCTTAATTCGTGTGTTATTTTAATGGGTTACCCCGTTAGGGGTGAGATAAGGTAGCCAGGTATGTGAAGAGAACTTGTTCTACTTCACATGCCTGATTATATGTTACACCACAACCAAACGGGTCACCCTGTTATGGGTGAGATTGGGCCTAGGCGAACAGCCGTTTTCATAGGACGTGCGTGTCGTTTTGATTACCTCAAGTTGCGCCATAATATAAAACTTGGCAAACAAAGCCATGCAGAACATTTGATAAATTTTAAACATCACACCCCAAAAAAGCCGATAAAACCTCGTCATCTTACGCAAAAAACAGTAACTTTGTACACTAAGGCAAAAGCACACTTAAGCCTCAGCATTAAGTAATAAGCTATATCCACGTGAAATCCAATAAATTACGCAACATATTACGCGCAGTTGTATGCACCATAATTGGCGCATACGTCTTGTTGTTGGGCATACTCAACTTTGGACCTTCTGAACAATGGATTACGCACACCATAGCACAAGCTTTAAGCGAAAAACTCGGCACAGAGGTTTCTATATCAAGAATTGAAGTTGGACTATTTAACAGACTCATAATCAGAGATTTAGAAATAAAAGACTTAAAAGGGAAACAAATGCTTTCCTCGCATGTGGCTTCAGCAAAAATAGAATTACGTTCGCTTTTTAAAGAGCAACTTTCTTTGCGTACGGTATCGTTACTCGATAGCCATATAAACCTCTACAAAGAAAAAGCAGACAGTGCTGCCAACTATCAGTTTGTGATTGACGCGCTATCGAGCAAAGATAAAACCAAAAAGTCAAAGTTAAATCTGCGCATTAACTCCATCATTATGCGCCGTGTCAATGTAGCTTACAACGAACTTTATGCACCCCACACACCTGGTAAATTCAACACGAAACATTTGATGGTGTCAAACATCAACACAAATATTAGCCTAAAAAGCATCACAGACTCTGCCATCAATCTGCGCATACGTTCTTTATCTTTTCACGAAGCTTCGGGTTTACAAGTTAATGATTTGCACTTTAAACTCTATGCCAACAAAACCGAAGCACGCATAGAAGATTTTTGTTTAGAGATGCCCCATACACACATTAACCAAGGGCAACTCATAGCCTCATACGACGTAAGCAAAAATTTTTCATCTCTTTTGTCAACCTTGCGCATAGGGGCAACTAGCAACAAAATGCGCATCTCAACCACCGATTTAAAGCCCTTTATTCATTTTCCTGAGGGCATGAATCTTACGTTAGACGTATCAAGCACATTCTTTTTTACCCCACAAAAATGGCAATTTTCGCAGCTTTGTATCAATGACACCGAAAACAGACTTTCGGTGAATGGCAACATTACAATAGACCATAGCAAAAAAGCTTTTCAAAACACTAAGTTTGCATTATCCTCACTACGTGTTTCGCAAACTCTTATTAACGATGCAGCCCAATGGGTAAAGTTACCCAAATCCACCGCAGATATACTCTCAAGAATTGGTAATGTGAATGCCAATGGCAACCTTTCTTACGAAAAAGCACATATAGAATCAACCCTTTTTGCCAAAACTTCAGTAGGCGAAATTGCTGCCGATGCTACAATCAATGGTAAAAAGATAGATGCTCGTGCCAAGCTTTTCCGTGCCCTCCCCGATAAGTTGCTTAACAACGACAAAATACCTTCACAAGCTACACTTTCTACCCATTTCATCGCAGATTTAAGCCAGCCTAAACAACCACGAGTTGATGCCGATGGCACCATTACCTCTTTTGTTTGGAACAACTACACCTATCGCAATATTGGGCTTAAACTACATTTGGCAAATGGACATATTGCTTCGAACATACGCAGTAACGACCCTAATGCCCATCTTCAGGTAAATGCACAGGCGCTACTCAATAATGGCAAAGTATCGAACATTGCTCTGCAAGGTCACATCGCACATATAGCTCCTGCCACCTTAGGACTAAATTCGGGTTACCACAATGCTACATTCAGCGGTGATATCCAGGCACAAGTCGACAACTTGCAGAATCTATTTGCCAACACCATGCTGCATGTGAAAAACTTCAATATGCAAAACAGCCAACGTGGTAACTATGCCCTTCAAAATTTAGAAGCATCCATCCACACCACAGCAGCTCACGAGCAAAATCTCACTGTACGCAGCGATTTCTTAGATGCCGACCTTTCGGGCAACCTCAACCCTGCAAATATCAAGCAAGGACTATTTGCCATTGCTAACAAATGCTTGCCTGGTTTAGTAAAGAATACAGCCAACGCCCATACAACCACAAACTTAGCCATTGATGCCACACTTAAGCGCACAGACTTTTTGCACAAAATGTTAGGTGTCGATATCAATGTAGATGGCACCCTACGTGCACAAGGCAATATCCACACAGGCGATGCACACTCTTCGCTTACCATCTTTGCCGATAAAATAGCTGTAGGCGGTCAAGAGTTTATTCGTCCTAGCATCTATTTGCATGGTGAAAACGACAATTACCACTGTCTGCTGCAAACACGCAAAAACATATCAAGACAAGACTACAGCATAGCCACACAACTTGACACCCACGATGGAGAGCTCACCACAAATGTGTCTTGGCGTGGCACTAACGATGCAAGCTATAATGGTAGTTTTGAGAGTATTACCCGTTTTTTGCCTACCGAAAAAGGGGTAAACTTTGACATGCACATACAACCCACAGAGTTTGCCTTAGCCGACACCCTATGGAACATATCATCGGGTAATATTTCATACATCAATAAGCAATTAGGAATGAAGGGCGTAAGCCTTGTTCACAACAACCAATCGCTTACCATAAATGGTGAGATTGCCCCTGGGCACAACGACTCAATTATTGCTCAACTCCAAAACATTGATATCGACTACATTCTGCAACTCGTAAAATTCGATGCGGTAAGTTTTGGCGGACAAGCCACAGGACAAGCTGTTTTTACACAAAAAGATGGTCAACCTCAATTACACGCCACCCTCAATGTGCCCCATTTCACCTTTAACGATGGCGAGATGGGAAATGCCCATATCAATGCCAATTGGAATAAACACGAAAACCGCATCAACCTTGATGCCGATATGCAACTTCCGCATACTTCAGGACATGGCACGCATGTAGATGGCTACGTGTCATTAGCTGAAAAAGGACTCGACCTTTATATACAAACAAATCATACGCGTCTCGACTTCTTGCGCCGATATATTGATGGCATTTTCGATAACTTTAATGCAGAAGCTACAGGTGCCATACGTCTGTATGGACCATTCAAAAAACTCGATTTCGATGGCGAAGTCGAAGCTACAGGTAATGCCAAAGTAATGGCTACGGGTGTAACCTATCACATTGATAAGGGAAAAGTATTATTCACTCCTGGCAAGTTTGCCTTCCACAACTTTGCTCTTACAGATGGACGTGGTGGTACAGGTTTGGCAAATGGTGAACTACGTCACAAACACCTCAAAAATCTGCAATACGACTTCGACATTACTGCCCAAAGACTCTTGTGCTACGACCAACCGCAAGAGCCCAGCCTACCCTTCTACAGCACCACTACGGGTAGCGGAAGTATTGGCATTTCGGGTTACCCCGGACACTTGGTGGCAAACATCATTGTAGAACCTTGTGCCCCTACCACATTTACTTATAACCTGGGATTGCAGTCTGCCTTCTCTAAAGACGACCGCATGATTCACTTCCACGCTACACAACCCGACACATTATACACTCCCACTGCTACGACTAAAAACGAGTTGGTAAAAGACGACAAAAACAATGACTCTGAAACCGACATCCAGCTCAACTTTATTATCAACGCTACACCTGCAGCACAAATACGCATCATTACCGACGAATTAGCAGGTGACATGATTACCACCTATGGCAATGGTACACTCCGTGCAAATTGGCACAACAAGGGAGCCTTCCAACTTTATGGCACATACGTAGTAGATCGTGGACAATACAACCTCAGCATTCAAAACATCATACGCAAAACGCTCACACTGAAACAAGGTAGCAATATTGTGTTTGGTGGAAATCCATTAGATGCAGACTTGGCACTCCACACACTCTACACCGTAACGGGTGTGCCACTGAGCGACCTAAACTATGCCTCAGGATTTGCTAGTAAAACCGTACGTGCCGACTGCATACTCGATATTGTAGGCAAAACACGTGCACCACAAGTAAACTTCGACCTCGATTTACACAATATATCGTCAGACGAGAAACAAATGGTGCGTCAACTCATCTCCACCCAGGAGGATATGAGCCGACAGGTAATAGCCTTGTTGGGCGTAGGACGTTTCCTCACCACCAACACACTTGGTACATCGGGCACAGAAGAGGGTACACAACAATCGGGCGCTGCCATGCGTTCATTCCTCTCCACTACCCTAACTAGCCAACTAAACTCTGCCATTTCATCAGTTTTGGGCAATCAGTCTAACTGGTCATTTGGCACGAACTTTATGCCTGGCACACAAGGTTGGAACACGATGGAAGTAGACGGATTATTACAAGGTCGTTTGCTTAACGACCGTTTAATTATCAATGGCAACTTTGGTTACCGCGACCACCCATCTTACACCTCTAACTTCGTGGGTGACTTCGACATCCGTTATCTTCTCACGCCACGTGGCAACATTAGTTTGCGTGCATACAGTGAGACCAACGACCGTTACTTTACCAAGTCTTCGCTCACCACACAAGGTGTGGGCATCACATTGCAACGCGACTTCACCAATTTAGGTCAACTCTTTCGTTACAAGAAAAAAACAAAGAAGACAAAAGAGAATGACAAAAAATAAGCGTCGAACATAAAACACAACCGCACAACGATTTATTGGATTTTATCGTCGAAAAAGTACGATATAATGGATTAACCCGCTAGGTAGGGTGTTCAAAATCCATAATTTTTTCTGCAGGGTTTTGATAAAAAATTGATATCGTAAATAGTTGAGATTCAACAATAACAAACGCAGAAAACGCCTTAATTCGTGTATTATTTTAATGGGTTACCCCGTTAGGTAGGGTGTTCAAAATCCATAATATTTTTCTGCATTGTTTTGATAAAAAATGATGTCGTAAATAGTTGATATTCAACAATAACAAACGCAGAAAACGCCTTAATTCGTGTATTATTTTAATGGGTTACCCCGTTAGGTAGGGTGTTCAAAATCCAT
>ERZ1026874.347-NODE-347-length-30141-cov-12.193013_pt1 | contig 30141 bp, 26 predicted proteins | sample MGYA00380167_ERZ1026874 | MGnify/ENA primary metagenome ERZ1026874 (study PRJEB33269, sample SAMEA4719803) | human gut metagenome | biome: human-associated habitat; feature: organic feature; material: feces | place: Cameroon | collected 2013-10 ...
ATCTGTATCACCTTCCAACTCTGCATCCGAAGGACGGAAAGCCCTTGCCTTTGCCTCTGTACACATAATGGCTACGTCAACTTCGTCGCCTTCATGCGACCATTTCCACATTGATGCACCAGCTCCGAGAACTTCGTCATCGGGGTGGGCTACTACTAATAAGTATTTCATTATTTTTTCTTTTTTGAATTTGTTACTAATGATATCTGATATTTTAATATAGCCTTAATGCATTCATTTGTACATGCTTCATCAACATTATCAATTGTATTCTTTTGATAAAGAGTACATATTCTTTCAATCGTTGATTCTATAATACTTGTTGCTTCTTTTAACAATATAGGCAGTTGTATATTGATACGGTTTCCATGTGAATAAAATTTATTTCGTGAACCTGACGTAATGAAATTTCCAAATTCGTCCATGTCTGGGCTGTAAATTACCACATCGGCCGGTTCTCCATTTACGGCGGTGTAATATATGCAACATCTCAAGTCCCAAGGTCCATTATGCACATATTCATTCCTAAAAGTTTCTATTTTTCTTATTACTGGTGGCTCAGTAAAAAGCAATCCATTTTCTTTTAATGATGGATCAATATTTTTTAGACCTTTATTAAAAAGAGTGTTTACGCTTCGCATTTTCTTATATTGAGAAAAATCATATTTTCCAAATTCAAATTGCTCCACTGCAACTTTAGCTAAAAGATCAAATATAGATGCATACGCAACAAAAATACTATTTAATAATACATGAGCTTCTGTTTCTTGTTCACCACTAATTCTTCCTGCTGAAGTATAATAACATTCTTCATATTTGGCTTCATATGGTACTATATTATAGAATCTCTGTAGAAATGTTGCAACAGCTTGCAATCTATCTTGAATTGCTGCATTTTTACACCATATATCAAAGTAATATATATACAATCCAAATATTGGGTGATGATTTGTATGTCTTTTAAACTTCTCATAAGCATCTTTAGAAGTGCTTAATTCTGGACTAATTCCACAATCAATAATCCATTGTGGCATAAAAGAGTCTACCTTGCTATAATCTATTCTTTGGAATATAAATTCACGAATGCAATTATGTAATTTATCACAGCTAAATTCTATTACATGATTGAGTTGTTGACAACATTCTTCTACAATATTCATATGTTTGTTGTAGCTCTTTCTCTCATTAGTCCTTTATTAAGTTATTCAACATGACGAAAATGTAATTTGTTATTTTATCATCTCCGCATACCCTACCAACTTGTCATGCATCCACTGCGGATACTTACCGCAAGCAGTATAGAGGATAGCTATGACAGTCCAGATAATCAGTTTGATGTCACCAAAGAACGAGGCGTGTTTTACGTAATACACGTCAAGTTTAAGGCGAATGGGTAATACCTTCTCGTTGTATTCTTTCTCATCGGGGAACTGGTCTCCATAAATATAATCCCACAAACTTGACTGTGAAGTCAAACCGCAAGGCACAGTAGCGGCAATAGCATTAGCACCTCCACGGGTAATGTCAACTTGGTCAACAGCAGCAGGACGTGGACCTACAATCGACATAGTACCATTCAGAATGTTCATCAACTGTGGCAACTCGTCAATCTTCAGTCTTCGCATAATCTTACCCCACCAGAATATACGGTCTTGGTCAGGACGCAGCGAAGCCTCATTAGCCCCTCTTGCCACACGCATAGAGCGGAACTTCCACATCTTAAACTTCTTGTTGTCCTTGCCAACACGGTTGGCAAAGTAAAACAAAGGTCCTGGGTCACTCAGTTCCGTAAGGATAATGGAAACAATCCATATCGGCGAAGTGCCAACAATGCCAATAAAGGCACATACGAAGTCAAAAATACGTTTTGAAAATTTATATATCATATTATCTACTATATATCAAAAATCAACAAACTATAACTTATATTTTCTCTACATGCTTCCAATGTAAAAGCACCGAGAACCGTATTCTCTCCCAAAAAGAGAAAGGGAGATAATCAAACTTCCATCTGTTTGCATAAAGTCTACGACACTTATGCCATATACGAGGAAAGATGCTATTATGTTCTACGACTTCTTTATATTTAAGAATATCACTCAAGATTTTGTCTTTTTCCACTTTTGAAACTTCTGATATTATAAAGGAACTAAGATCAAATCTCACAAAATCTTGTGCTATATCTGTAAATAAATCATTACATCTTGATAATCCAAATTCGTTCAGTTTCTCCTTTATTAGAGTCCATTGTCGCATTATCTCTTCATTTTCGCCTTTCAGAAATAGTCCCCAATCTAATATATGCCTTAATGTTATGGATTGATATTCACTAAAATGTCGTATTGTATGCGATAACAAGAACAAATAGTTCTTAATTGGGGAAGGAACATAATAACCATCTTCTTGCAATTTATCATCACACATTGTTTCTAAATAAGCTTGCAAATGATTCTCAGCTTTAGTGGCATAAGCATCAACATAGATAGAATGATTCTCTATTATCACTTGGTCTATTGTTACTATGGTATGCTTCTCTATTGTTTGTATAGGCTTATATCCGATTTGTTCAAAATAGGAGTCTATCCTCTTATGTTGACCATAGGAAATAATATCTATATCACCAGTTGGTCGATGTTTTGGTATAGGATAGTACCCACTCAGTCCAATTCCTTTTAATAGCAGCACATGCACACCTTTAAGATTAGTACATAAAGACCTTAGCAAATTCTTATGATGTTCATAAAGTCTCTCAGAATGGAGAACTGTTCCTATCCATTTCATCAAAATATCCTTTGGAGGTTTTTTATCTATAGGCATATGAGCAATTGCATCTAAACATATGCATAATACACCTTGTCTTGCGGATAGTTCAAACAATTTATCCCAATCTATGCTGAATTCTGGCAATTGTGGAGTTTGGAGTCCAAGTCCACATTTCACAAGTTCTAAAAGAACTATTTCTGTTTGTGTCATTAAAATATTTTTTACTTCATCTTTTTATTTGCCTCCAAACCTTTTAACGACTCCTCTTGTCCTATGACATGATAATCGAAAGGATACTTACTCATTTCTAACAAATAGTAAGAATCAGAAAACATTTTAGGTATAGCAGATAAAAAAAATGAACCAAGCCAGACAATAGGATTTAAAGAACGTGTTATCCATATCTTATGTCCTGCTTCTTTTGCAAAAAATCTCACCATTTCCACCGTATCGACCAATTCTTCATTTTGCGGAAAGAATACACCTCCTAACTCATGTATTATTAATTGTTTGATGAATTCAGCTAGATTATACACATGCAACATAGAGCGCTTATTATGCCAAGCCGGGAATACTGGCGTCTTTTGTGCTAACCAAGCTAATCGTGGTAAGTTTCCCTTATTACCAGGACCATATATCATTGGTGGACGAACAATGGCAACCTTAAAAGTATTGCAAGCTAACTCATTCAATCCCTTTTCTGCTTGTAGTTTGGAGTCTCCATAAAAATCGTTAGGGTCTGGTTGAGTATAAGGCGTCGTCACATTAGGTTTCATGCTTTTACTTGCATGATACACAATGCGCGAACTCATATAAATAAATTGCTTTACCCCTTGCTTCTTAGCCAATTTTGCCACTTCAATAGCAAGATCGCGATTCACCTTATAATAAAGTGGAGCCATCTCTGGTTTGGGGTCTACATGAGCAATACCAGCCACATGAAACACCACATCATACTTAGTATATTCTACCTTTTTCCAAGCATTATCCTTTGTGTCCACTGTGTCAACCTGAAAGTCATCTGGACTCTTAAGCAACCACTTTTCTATATTCATGCCAACAAAACTGTTGGCACCCGTTATCAAAATTCTTTTCATATTTTTTTCAAAAGTTTATCCATTTAATTTCGCCTTTCTGAAGTTAGGATCAAGATATTTTACCACCCCTTGCAAACTACCAGCAATCATAGGCATAGGGTCGCGCCATGAACCATCATGGTAGCTTACATTCTTACCCCAGAATCTGAACCAACTCGGTTTAAATGAAAATCTCTGTGGACTCATCAAAAACCACATTGCATCCAATCCAAACCACCGAACTTGCTGGCCTGTTTTATAAAATTGCATATTAAAAATCTCCGCTCCTCTTCCTAAATATTCATCTATAAAAATCTTCGCAAAGTTTACTCCTGCAGCAAAACTGGCTTGAAGACTTGAAGGCACCCGAGGATTAATTTCAATTATTTTAAGTTCTCCCGTTCGCTTATCTTCCAACACATCAAAGTCTGCGAATCCGTGCCAGTTTAATTTATCCAAACAACATTCACATTGCTTTAGTAAGAACGGATGCTCTATTGTCTCGCTATAACAACTCGTTCCACCCTTAAGCGGAAAATACCGCATAATCTTAATGATTGTAGAGGCTGCTGTTTTTCCATCACGTTTGCGGAACAGCATTACATTATAATAATAATCAGGTTGTTCCACGAACTGCTGAAGTGCACAAGCGCCAAAAGCTTCAGCAATAGGTGGATATTTATCCTTTAGTTCTTCTATACTTTCTACACGAGTAATTCCCTTTGCACCTGCCGATAAATTTGGCTTAATCATCGCCGGAAATCCCACATAGTCTGCAGTGTCATGCAAGAAATCTTCGAACTTTTCTGAAACTAGCGATGGCAAAGCCCTCGTATGCGGATGTACAATATCATACTTTTCGCATATTTCCATTAGTTTCTGTTTGTCATTAGCCAATTCAAAAGTTGAATATGTTTCTACTGCACACAATGTTTTATATTGCTGCTCAACTTTTTCTTTTTCACGGCTTAAAAAATAAGCAGACTCATCACCCATAGGAATAATCAAGTCATACTTGTGCTGTTTCAGATGCTCATAGAAATAAGTCTTGAAAGCCTCTGCCTCCAGATGTAAATTGGGCGACTTGTATTTATGGTGAAGATACTTTGTAGCATATCCGCTGCTTACTTTCTGTGCACAAAGAGCGGTTAACTCATGCCCAAGTTTATTTAGTTCACGAGCCATACACACTACTTGCACACCCTCACCGTCCAGTAATAATATTTTACTCATATATTAAAGACTATTCATTAATGAAAACTATATTGTCGATCAATCAATAATAACAAAAATAGATTATGCCTTTGAACATGGACCATTTTTTATTGAGGTTTCTCGGCTGTTCATTAAATCATCTATCAACAATAGCAATGCCTTAGCAGCCTTATGAGGACTCCACAACTCTTTCATTTGTTGAACAGCACATTTCCGCATATTTTTCATATCCTCCGGATGTGTTAATAACCACTCTACTTTCTCAGTTAGGCTTTCCACATTCTTACTTTTAAACATAAAACCGTTCTCACCATCCCTAATTAAATAGGGCGAACTACCTATTGCATCACTGGCCACCAATACACATCCGTTTGCTAAACTCTCATTGGCTACTGCGCCCCATCCTTCATTTTTGTCTGATGTAAACAAAAATATGTCATGTTTGCGCATTGCATCTATTATTTCATTATTGGGACGATTGCCCATCAAAGAGACACTATCTTCAACTCCCAGTTGATTTATTAATTCTTTAAGATACTTCTTTGGATATATCTTATCATACTTTGCTGCATTGCCTTCATCACCATACATTCTGATATGAAATTTATAGCCTTTGTCCTTCAGCCGTGCAGCCATCTGTACTGGTAGTTCTGGATGTTTCAACACCAGGAATCTACTACACCACATAAGTGTAGTAAATCCTGGTGTGGAAACATCCAGGGATGCTTCAACATCAAAATCATTATCCACCTGTGTGAAATATCCCCATTTATAGCATTTATTTTTAAAAGAATGAAGTTTATACAAATCTTCCTTTGAAAATGCACTACAACACAACTTGTACAAGTTCTTTTTTGCCCAACCATACCTTAGGTAAACAAATTGTTTCTTAAGTAGATGCGGTGAAATCAAATTTATCCACCCTCTTTTGAGCATTCTTTCCCCCATATCAAAAGAAAGCAAGTTTCTCTTCATTCTTGATATTTCAAACGGAATACTTTCGTTTCCTCCAAACACACATACATCTGCAGTATTTGCAATGTTCATAGCCTTCTGCCAACACTCTTCAGACTCCCAAGCTTTCAGTAAATATGGTCTGTTTGAATAGTCTTCAACTGCCCCTTTTGAATCATTACATTTTATGGTTTCTACAAACACATAATCGCTCCCTAACAACTTGTAAAACTCATCAGCAATACAAGCTTGATGATGATTCAACACTATACTATAGAATGCAAGTTTCATTTTATACTTATCTAATTGAATTCACTACCTCTACCACCTTATTCATCTCTTTTTCAGACATATCGTAATAAAAAGGTAGATTTAATATACTGTGAGCAATATTGTGCTCTTGCTTAAAACTAAGCGGACAACCTATATTACAATGACTAAAGTCCATATCTATGCCTTTAGCTACACATTTTTTATAGAATGTATTTCTATTATTATTCAAAACTACATAACGAGTACAAACAGCGTATGGATTATAAACAGGCTTTACCAAAAACGGATTTACAATATGTTCATTATAGAAAGCATACACCAGCTTACGCTTTTCAAATATCTTATCCATTTTTCTCAATTGTGTCAGTAATATTGATGCCTGCCATTCTGTGAATCGAAACTTATAAAAAGCCGTTTTTTCTTTAGCAACCTCTTCATGTTCAGTTCTTTGTAGTTTCCCTTTCCTGTCTATGGTAGCCCAATGCATAAATTTATACACAAAGGAATTTTTTGATAATACAAAAGCAAATCCTTTTGCTAAACCTTTCAACTTAAATTTCCAACCAGTATCACACCACTCTGACGTTTGCTCTATGTCTCTTAACATACTAGAATCCTTACCTATCAAAACACCGCCAAAAGGAGGAACATTTAAAGTCTTAGACTGATTAAAGCTGATCAATGCATAATCTCCGAAAGTTCCGGTAAGTTGCCCTTCTACTATTGTTCCCATTGATGTTGCGCAATCTTCTATTAAAACAGCTCCCGTCTCCTTACACTTTATCATTATCTCCTTTATGTTACATGGAATACCATACTGATGAGTTGCCAAAACGATACTGTCACTATCTATATACTCCAAGTACGATGAATTAAAGACATCCAGATCACTTTTAGCATACACCAATTCCTTACCCGACAACAAAACAGCTTCATTCACTACCATGCAAGTATATGAAGGAACTATCACTTTTTTCTGAGGAAGGCGCACTAGCAGTTCAAATATAGCATCACGCGAAGAAGGCACAAGAAGCACATTTGAGCCATAATAATCTGTAAGAATTTGTCTACAAGCTTTTCTTAGATTGTTTCTCTTATTTCCTATAAAAAGAGCCTTTAACAAATCCCAAAATGTATAATTCACCCTAACCCGAGGCAATAAGCTTAAATGCATATTATCTTTTATTCTTTTTCTGCCAAAGCATTAATCCGACAATATCCTTAAAACGAACTATATACTTTAACCATATTAATGGACTACAACAATACAGACCATTTTCTTTACAAGCTCTTATACATTCCTTATTGAGCAATCCTTTATTGCTCATCTGGGTACTTACTCCACCAAATCTAAATGCTATTAGTGGATGATTAACATATTTAACTTTGATTCTATTTACATATATAAAACGCAACATTAATTCATAATCCGCTGTTATTTTATAGTCTATTTTATAATAGCCTAATTTATCAAACAAGTCTCGTTTAGCATAAAACGTCTGATGGCTTGGCATCATTCCAATCCTATACATCCATATACGGAAAGATGGTCCTAAAGATGTATGGTAAATTGTTCTCATTTCTGTATCGAAAACATTTATACTATCACCATAGACAGCCTCCACAGTTTCATCTTCAAATGCTTTCGCCACATGAGTAAAAGTATCGTTATATGGAAAGAAATCATCAGAATTTATTATTCCGACGATGTCTCCTTTTGCCATACGAATACCCTTATTTATAGCATCGTATAAGCCCTTGTCTGGCTCTGATATCCAGCGCATACGCCCTTCAAACTTAGGCTCATATTCTTTCAGTATATCTACAGTATTGTCTTTTGAAGCTCCATCTACAATGATATACTCATAGTCCTTAAAATTCTGTTTTAATACGCCTTCTATACAATCGTGTATGATATGTGCACGATTAAAAGTTACAGTAATTATTGATATTCTCATAAAATTATTAATAATAATCATTCAATTACACGGTCACGCACTTTTACGGCTGGATTACCTTGATATATACTATATGCCTCCAAATCCTTAGTAGCCACAGAGCAAACAGAAAGAACAGCATGACTATGAATTGTCACTCCAGGACACACCATTGCTCCTGCCCCGACCCATGATCCCTCCTTTAAAGTAATCTTTCCGACCATTAGATCAAAAGTTGTTTTTTTATAGTTGTGATTTCCGCAAAGTAACACTGCATTTTGGCTAATAGCCACATTGTCACCAATGGTCACAGGCTCATTATTTTCAATCCACACATTCTCGCCTATCCACACATTGTTGCCAATAGTAAGATTCCAAGGGTATTTCACATTTACTCCTGGTTTTATCCACACCCCAGTGCCTATTTGGGCTCCAAACATCCGAAGCAAACTACGCTTTATTCCCATAAAAGGGCATAATGTATTTCTCATAAACAAGGCATTGAAAAAATACCATATCTTTATTTTCAGTCCACTGCCACCACAGTTATGCCAATCGCAATTGTATGATGCTAAATTTGTCTTACCATTATTCATATATATCATCCGTTTTAGGTCCTATACCCAACACATATTCATACACACGTAACATTTGATTTGCCACATTTTCTTTTGAAAACTTATTCAAAACCAAATTTCTACCATTCTCGCCCATAATGAGTCTCTCTTCCTCACTAAGTTGCATTCCTTGCATTATTGTTTCAGCAATAGCATCGATACTATTATCTATCCACCATCCACAGTTGCACTCTGGCAAAACATTCCAAGGGGTGCCTTTAGAAGCTATCACTGGTACTCTGTTAATCAAAGCCTCAGGTACTACCATTCCAAAGTTTTCGCTATCGCTCACCAGCAGTTGTACATCAAGTCTGTGAACTTCACGCCTAAGAGCATTACCTGTAAGAAAACCTGTAAACGTAACATTCTTCATTCCGTTTCCTGCTACATATTGCTTCAGTTCATTCATATACACATCATCACCCCCGCCTATTATTACCAATTCAGCATCAAGGGTCTTATCGCCAAGTTTATTCCATGCAGCAATTATACGATCGATATTCTTAATACGAGCAACTCTACCAACAAAACCAAACCTGCGTCGGCTATTCTCTTCACGACGTTTACCGCTCATCTGTAAATAGTCGGAATCAATATTCAAACAATTTGGAACAACAGCAATTGGCTGTTTGTAGCCCAAATTTCGCAAATGCATCATCTCTTGCTTGCATGTGGCATGGAGCATTGTAGCTCGTTCCAAGTCACCCTGCTGAAACAAAGGCATTACAATCCGCTTTTTCCACGATGATTTACCTTTAAGCGCATTCGGATATAACATTCCATGAGGCGAGAGTATAAAGGGTTTGTTAGCTCGTTCGGCAGACTTGCGTGCTTGATGCGAGAAGTAATACCATATTACGTTGGCATGAATCACATCATATTCTGTAGCATGTTCAGACAGATAATGACCAAAATTCTTTGAATACAGCAATGGAGAGAAGGCATCGTTTGGCAAAGCTTTAATAAAAGCGTCATTTCCAACAATTCTCTCGCTTGCCAAAGTCAACAAATCTGTAGGCGTCAATTCATTCAGTCCTTTGGCCAAATAGTATGTGCAGGTACTTGGACCTCCATACGAGATATCTAATGTAGGAGTTGTGTGTAATATCTTCATTTCTTTATTCACTTTTTTTTATTTTATATTTATACATCCATAGTATCACCATCGACACAAACAACATATTGGTTGTAAACTGATTGACACCTGAGAGATAACTCTCCTGATTGGCACCAAACAGAATGGCTATCATAATTGCAATATATTTGCGGACATGAAGGTTTTTCTCCTTATAAAGCATAAGGTTTCGATATGCACCCAAAGCTAACACACCAAGCCACAAACCACCAAACCCGTATCCCATTTGTTCCAGCATATTTAGATATCCGTTGTGTGCTCCCAAATCGGTAAGATCCAAAGCATATCCATAGTTTTGGAAATTAAAACCATTACCATCCCAAGGATGTTGTTCTATCATCCATCTGGCAGCTTCACGCTGATTTTCACGGTCAATAGATACTGTACCTTCAAAAGTGCCCAATAGTCTGTCTACAGATTCCGTTTCAAATCCAAACTCCGGCAACACGAAAACAACAGCAATTATTCCTACTATACCTGCAATAATTAATTTTGGCGAAGCACCATATCTAAACAATACCAATATAGCCAACATTGCCAATGAATTACGACTACTACCTATCAGTACACACACAAGACAAAACAGAAGACAAAACTTCTCCCAAAATGCATACTTTGCACTTTTAAAAAGAAAAGACGCTGCGCCAATCATTGCAATGGCACAACCAGCATTACCATTGTAAAAGCCAAAAGAGCGAGTACCGGTATGTCCAACTTTATTAAATCCTACTAATAACAATAAGACAATAATTACACCCATTGGTTTCGACAATCTTACTAGATAAAAATCGAAATTCTTGCCTATACTCAATAGGATTACCGAAAATGTTGCTATTTTAGCTACAAGGTATATAAGATTATCTGTAGTAGCATACTGCTGACCTACACTAAGTAGATAAACTATATAAATTAAAATCCATAATAGCATGTATGGGCAAGCTCTGAATCCTTCTTTTATTATCTTTATATTCAGCAAGCACACAGGCACACTCAATGCAAGCACACAATAGAAAATTGTCTTCGAGATGCTTGCGAATATTATATTTTCTGCAGTCATGTTGACTATCAGAAATATCAGCAACATATATTCACTCTTGAACAGTTTACTCATAACTCCTCAATCTTTTTTAAAAATTCTATTATTAGTTCATTTATATCATATGGTTGGCACAAATGTTGTTTATACCGTTCATTATAATATCTCTCTATCAAGTTTGCCAATGCCACATAATCATGAGGTTTAATCAGCCACTTGTTACGTTCGTTAGGTTCAATAACTTCTGCTGCACCTTGGTCATATACTCCCATGAAAGGCACTCCACAAGCGTATGCCTCTGTATAAACGCATCCAAAACCCTCATAGATACTTGGCAAGACAAACAAATCAAGGGAATGATAAAACTCTGGCAAATGTTCATGGCTGACTTCCTTAGGCCACTCCACATACTGCATCAAATTATTATCCTCTAGATACTTTACACAAGTTTCTTTTGTTTCACCAGTTCCCAAAAGCGACAGCACCATATTTTTATATCCTCTCTTATGCAGCAAATTGAAGGCTTTGATTAGCGTAATATGGTCCTTCAACTCCTGAAAGTTGCCGATGCATCCAATACGAAATATATTTTTATCATGAGAACTGTAAAATGAAGAAACTGCGTTAAAAAATCTTGTATCAACTCCATTATACAATATATATGTGTGTTTAGGCTTGACATTTGGAAAATCCTTCACCTGTTCCAGTCTTTGCAAATAACTTGGGTATATTTCCTGCGGTCGAGCTTTTGGGAAAGCTAACAAATTGTCTTGTACAGGAGTACTAATACTTATGAGCATATCCGCACGATTGAATACAGAAAGACTCTTCTTCGCCCTATACCGCACATTCCATCTCTTATCAGCCCACTTGCCATTACGGAGTGTATAAGGGTCAAGGTCGTGAAACTGTATCATTACCTTAGCCTCAGGATTCACATGTTTTACACCAAATCCGAACGCTCCATGACTGGCTGTATGACAATGCACAAAAGCCACCTCCATAGGGTTAATGCCAAAAGCCTTTAATTTGCGCACAAATAACATTCCAATCAACCCTTCTGTCAATCCATTCAGAATGTACGAAGGCATAAGAAATGGTCGTATGACATGCACCTTTATGCCATCCATCTCATAATCATCCTCTTTCAATCCCAACGAGTTGGTCTTAAAAACCACCACCTCATAATCTGAGTTACGCTGTATTGCTTTCACCTGATCAAGCACATAAGCACCCTGCCATCGTACCGGTGAAGGGAAAAAAGGAGTTACGCAGATATAATATTTTTTTTGAACCATATTTAAAGTTTACACAATTTTCGCAATTGATAGAATCCTATCGTTGCCAAAGCCGTACCTAAGACAAACATCCACAACTGATCCACTCCACAGAGGAATACCAGTAGCAGATGCGCCTTATAATGCACCAAGTATAAGTCATACGAACTGCTTCCTACCCACTTGGGCATTCGGTCTATACTGATATCAACGAAAGCCAGCAACGACACAAAGGCTGTCATTACAAAATAATTTATTAAGCCATGAAGAACGCGATTGTCCGAACGCCACAAATATGTAATAGCAACAATTAGTATCAATACCATCAACAAAAACGGAACAGACCGAAAAATTCTTTTTGCTTTCCCTGGCCATCGTGCTATAGCAGTTCCGATAAAGAATAACGGTACTGATATAGGGTCACCTATACCAGCCCTTCTTACCAGATAAGTAGCTATTGTTCCTAAAACTAACAGATTTATTAATGAGATATACGAGAAATCTTTTACTTTACAGATTTTTACATCAAGCCATCTAAATAGGTAGAAAAACAAATACAGTACGATGATTACCCTTACAAACCACATCACCTCATCGTTAAATCGCCATATTACACCAAGGAAATAATACTGATTACATAGAAGATTTACCCCCCCCGTTTCGTTTATAACCATATTTATGCCCAGCCAGATGACTGACACAAGAACAGCAGGTAGATAGGTTTTAGATAGACGTCTTCGGATAAATGCTCCAAATTCTAAATGTTTCTTCTTGTCACTCATCATAAGCCCATATCCACTGAGCAAAAAGAATAGAGCGACACCAAGATAACCAAATTGCGGGCTTACTATGCGTATCGCATCAATGAACACATTATGAATATCATTTACACTACAATACCCACAATAATGTCCTAAAGCCACCATCAGACATGCAATAAATTTCAGAACATCTGTAACATTACGATCAAAAGTAATACTACTCTGTTCAGCTGAAGAATGTTTTAACGTTAACATATTGGCCTATAAAATTTTACTTAAATACTTATTATTATGAAACAACCACTCAACGCACATACAGCCAGCAATCACAGCCATCGTTACTACACCAGCGGCTACAAATTGTACGAGTAAGCCCATAAATATCATAGGATTAATATCTGGCTGGCTATAGTTGCTATGCCCCATTACAACCAGCAATATACCCATGGCTTTCGCCCAATCAATCCAATTTTTCCTTAAAGTTGCTTCCATTTATTTCAATTTATCTTAGGCAACAATTTTCTTGTTTTCAAAAAATATTTCAAGCCACTCAATTCCATATGGCATTGGTAGAAATTTCCATCCAGCATCATACGAGGAATGAAATACTTGCTCATAAGATGATTGTGAGCAGACACATTCGACACAGCACAAGGATAACCAGCTTCTTTTGCAATATCAATACACTCCATATCTACAGAATTCAATTCTCCATAAGGATAGCTGAACACTACATTCTTCATCTCTATAGGCGAATCTGCTATTTCGCGTTTCTTCTGTTCACTACTCAGTTTGCTAAGAGGAAAATGCTCATTAGTATGCCAACCTATCAACCATCCTTTGCCTCTCAAGTCGTGTATATCTTTATCATCAATACCAGTCATACGCAAACGAAGATATTCTTTATCGCACAAATCAAGCACATCATTCATAGCATATTGATCATCTAAAGCAGAAAGCAAAACCTTTCCCTTCGCCTCACCATCTTTACAGAACGAAGGCCATATAACATTCTGCCACACTTGCTGGCGATTGTACTTAGTCATCTCAAACTGCCCCACAACAGCACAAGAACAATTGAGCGCATAAACACCATCGGGAGCAAGATGTGTCCAATGCAAAAGCAGATCTATCACCAATGCTTCAGATGGAGTTGTATTGCCTATCATGCGTCCTGTAGCATATATTATGGCTGGCAAATTGCCCTCCTCTTTCAGAATTCTTTCAGCCACCTCCTGTTGGTTCTTATACCCGTCATCAAAAGTTATCGTAGCCGAGCCTCTGTCAAGCACATCCGTACTTATACGGAAACGCGTCTTTAACATACGCACTTTCATTCGGAAACATTCTTCTGTGTCGGTCAAGCCTATCATCTTGCCTTGCGGGAGTAAGCATTCTGGCATTACGTTATGGAATGTTATAATACGTTTAGCTTTACGGTTAAACATATAAAAGAGAGCATCCACCCCCATCCAATAACATAAAGCAGCTGTCAGTTTTACGATTTGTTGTTTCATTTATTTTCTGATTTGAGCATATTCAGCCAAAGGCTGATAACTTTGTCTATATAAAAATCTTTAGCACGAGCTATCGATTTAAGTTGCAATTCCTTCAATCTTCCTTTATCATTAAGCAATCCTACAACAGCATTAGCATAAGCAGTTTCATCGAAGCATGTAACAGTAACACCAGCATCGGCAATAATCTCCTTTGGCGATATAGGGCAATCGAAACTAACACAAGGCACACCATAATACATTGCTTCTATCAGCACCATGCCAAAGCCTTCTGTGTCAGAGGTTAGAAGACAAAGGTCAGCATTTGTGTATATACCCTTTAGGTCAGACGAGTACCCCATAAGTTCAACACGAGGAAGACTGTTCGACTTGATAAACTGCCCCATCTCGTCCATCATATAGCCATCCCCATAAATTTTAAGAGTATAATCCACAAGCTGTGCCGATACCTGTTTCCATATACGCAGCAGCCTCATAACACCCTTTTCGTGCGAAAGTCTGCCTACATATACAATTGTTTTGTTATCTAACGAACTAACCTCCGTGCATTCCTGTGATTGCATCAAAGGATCCGGAATATGACAAATACCACTTGGTGTCGTCAATTTCCCAGCTCGCTGAATTTCAGTATATGCAACCTTTGTTAAACAAACCTGTCGGTCAAATTGAGGTATAGCTTTATGCCATTGTTTTATTGTTGCACTTAATGAAACAAATGATAGTATACGATTCAAAAAAGACTTTTGCTGCACTACAGACTTCAGGTTACTTTCGTATCCATCTATACTCCAATGAAACACCTGAGCCGTCTTCCATGGTCCATCCATTGGAATCGCTGCACACATATCATATGTATGATTAACAATCCAATCAACTTGCAACTCTTTTGCAACTATACGAATCACATTTTTTAAATATGTATCAGAGTGTCTGTTACCAGTGATTTTATTCAAGGGACTATTAAGCAACTTGCGATAATGTGAAAGCTCAGTATGCTCCATGTTCAGCACATGCGTATTTTCTCCTTTATATAAATTACGCGATATGAGGTAGCAATCAACCCCTTGCCTCTGCAGCTCATGCATTAAATTGAATGTCAATACCTCAGTTCCTCCATGAGCTGTCGAATCGGATACAACAAATAATACCTTCATCTATATTTATTTTATGTTCAAATGGAAACATTTACGCAGAATCATCTTACCGAATTGGCGTACATGAATCCAGGTAGATACGATAAACGGCATCGGGTCTTTACTGTTTGCAATGTAAAATGCTTTCGTTTTTTGAAAATCATTAATCCATTGCCATAAAGACACTTTTCCCCTTACTAAGTTATACATGTCATTCTCATGCATTAGATAAGTATGATTAATAAGCTTTAGACCATCAAGAAAGTTCTGAGTTAGGTTTCCCTCACAATACTTTATCCAAAGATATGGGTAATTAATTCCTCCTGATGTATACAACCAACCACAGCCGTCATTTCGCATATTTATTTCAAGTAAATAATATGCATTATCTTTGCATAAGAATTCTATACTAAAGATTCCCTCATATCCTATTTTCTTTATGAACAATTTAAGCTTTTCTACATCAAGTTCTGGAAATTCTTCTATGGAATCAAGGCGCATAAATAGTCCTTGCTCATAAAGACCATCCCTTAATTTATGAATACCAGCAGGAATAAATACATTATTCCCATGATTATAGGAAAAACCATTTATATTAAGCTCATAATCTTTCTCTATGTATTCTTGCACTAAATAGTCTATACCTTCTTTAAGAGAATGTGTAAGTTCTTCTTTTGAATGACAGATAAACAAATCTCCTTTGGTACTTGTAACACTATTATTTCCTTTAACAAGACAAGGGCATGGAATGTCAGATGGTATTTTTGTAATATCAGTAATATGCCAAGTACGAATAGTTCTAATACCACATTGATCAGCAATTTTAAACTGATTAAGTTTATCCTCAAAATAATTTATTCTACCTTGCTCACCTGCATTGAAAATATGGAATTTATCTTTTAGTTGCTCATAGTGGGCATCTAACATACATATGGTAGGATCGCTACCGCAAAGAATCACAGGCTTTTCAAGCTCATTCCCATATTCTTTCAACAAAACATCTATTCCTTCCTGAACAGAACTCAAATAGTGTATTTTGCTAATATATTTGCTATGTCTGACATAACAATTACTTTTTCTTATTGGCTCTAACAGAAGTATCACTTCATATCCCTTCATGCCTACACTTCTGATAAGACCCAGTGTATTTTGAAGGTTATTTCCAAAAATTATAACTTTCATATATTATATTTATTATTCGAATCTATTTTTCAATTCTACATTAATTTCTTTTAGCCTCTCATCAAGTTTTTGTAAATCACTGATTAGCAGACTATATCGTGGATTTTCATCTTCCCATTTAGTATATACCTTCTTTGCTCGCTCTTCAACTCTGTCGTCCAAAACGGACTTCCTGTTAAAAAGGTACCATGAAGCACCCCAAACTGCACCTACAATGGACAACATCCATGATTCCACCCAACCAAAGATTACTAACACAAAGACCAAAACACCACAAAGAATAAATAGCCATCCTCCAATATTACAATAGAGAGGACTACGATTTTTGAAGGATTCTTTTCGATGCCTTTGCAGAGGCACTAGTTCGGCTTTTATATCATTTTTTTTCCGAATCAAATCTTCTTGTTCTTGGTAAAGTTGGATTTTTCTATTAGCCTCTTCCTGTTCTTTGCGTGAATGTGCTAGTTCTGCTGCTGTTTCTTGCAACTCTTTCTTGTGTTGTTGCAACGAATCGGACAATTTGTTTTTTTCAAATTCAAGATTATCTATTTGTTGATTGGAATCATCAACCCTACCTTTTAAATCGGCTACGGTATTTTTGATATTCTCTATTTGTTTCTCTTTATACTCCGACTCTTTTTGGAGTTCTTGATTCTTTCTTGTTGCCAGAGCCAAGGAATTTTTGTATGCTTCGTTATCTTTATCGACAGCCTCCTTTATCAATTTTGCTATTGCCTGAGGGATAGGCCCATTCATACTTATTTGTTCAGCTGCAGAAATAACATTCTTTGCTCTACGATATAAATGTGCTATGAAATCTTTGTATACCTGAGGATCAAAATCGTCTTTTGTTTGATTATAAAAGCGAGCGACCTCCATGATTTTGTATCTTACATTAGACTTATGCAATCCCAAACAACGAGCCATAGTTTCTGTAAGCACACAGTCAGATACATCAATTTCTTGTTTGTTGTGCATCCATAAATTCAGAATAACGTTTCCTGTGGTAATCATATAGTTTGTATCTTCATGCTGTGCATGACAAAAGTTCACTAAATCCACGTTATCTGTCATAAAATGGATGTTTTCGCTCAAATTCTTTTCTTTTCGACGTGTTTTTATATAGTCGTCCATATAGATATCATGTATCTCTCTGAAGTTATCTTTGAAAGACGATGATTGGTTATTATGCCGAATATCTCCTAATAGTTTAGTTACAGTCTTTCCCTTATAATCATTGATTATTTTCTGTATTGCACCTGGAGACATATTGGGAAAAACATCAATTTGCAGAGCAAGTAGTTTTTTCTCCAAGTTTAAACGTATCTTGGCTAAATTATTAGGTATAAGTTTCTTTCTTGTATATGAATCATAAATGTCAGTCAAAGGATTAGGCCCATTTTGTTCTACTTTTTCCAATATATATTTTATTTCTTCTACAGTCATAGGGTTCACCTTGAGCAAACCACCAGAGTTTAAGATAATAGAACAAACCTCTTTGGAATAAGTTTCTTTAAGAGATGTCGACAATTCAAGTAGTCCTAAGACAATGGAAGTATCTAAAAAGTATTCTGTCTTTATACCATTAACCAAATCATTAACCAATGGCTTTTCGCTTTTAAGGAAAGCCACGACAACAGAGCTCCAAAACAACTGATGAACGACCGAATATAATTCTTTGTCTGCATCATGCACATATTGCAAGAAAAGTATCAATGTAGCATACCTTTCATTAACACAATTCTTATTCTCATTCTCAAAATACCCTAAAATTTCATCCGTATTATCAGCAATGAATTGTACAAACGTAACTCCATCATCCGAACAACCTTGCTGTGTCAGAAACTCTTGATACTTAGTTTCAATTTCTTCCAATTTGTCTGAGAAGAAACGTTCCTTTTCTTCTAAATTATCCTCGTCATAGAACGCTCCTTTTATTTGGAAGGTGTTTCCATTCTCGTAAACAACAAGGCTGAAGTTTTGATTGTTTCCAATCTTGCATACAGACTTAGCTATAACAATGGTGGGTATCTTAATACCAAACTTATCATCAATAAACTCGGATACCTTGTCGGCCGTACAATACACATTTCCATCTATTTTCGCCGCAAATATCTTTGCCAATGCGTATTTGATAATTGGAAAATAAATATCTGAATATAGCCCTTTAGTCTTACTTGCATATAGGGCGGACACAAAAGCATAATTTGACTTCTTCATCATATATAGTTATATTTTTTAGAAACTTCAAATCTTCTAATCGTAATAAAAATGATAAAGAATATTATTTGAGTGCTTGTTCAAGGAACATTTCGCTTGCCAAACGCATTTCTGATAAATTATTATCTACTTCATCCCAATTAATCTCTTTAGCAAAAATATCATCCATATTATTTCTTTCAGACAACAATCTGTCCTCCAATCCTATATTCATTAATAAAGATTCTATTCTGCCATTACCAGATTTATATTGATTTGTAAGAGGGATGATTACGAACGGCTTATGCATTAGTATAGCGAATACCATACCATGAAAAGAGGTTGTCACAACATATTGTGAGTGATATATTGCTGTTAGCCATTTTGGTATGGTAAGCAGTTCATCTTCATTTCCAGGAATAATACTTTGGGCAGGATAATATCCTGAAGAACTGACAGATTTTAACGATAGCTTCTGCTTCGAAATAAAACTATCCAATTGTTCCCAAGCCAATTCTTCTTTATTTTGTACATTCAGATAATACAAGAATATGTAAGGCTTCTGAGGTTTAGCGTTCTTGTCAATAAAACTTTCGTAAATTGAAAATGGAGAAAGAACGGTGGGATCTACAACTAATTTACTTTTATCAAATCCCAAATTAAGACAATACTCCCATGCATTTTTTTCACGCAAACTGATAGCATCCAAACTATACAAGTAATCAACAAATGTATTCTCCTCTCTCTTAGAAATTACGCGCCCTATACTCGCAGCATAAGAAATACGTTTAGTTGTAGTCTTACCGAATTTAAGATACCATGCTGCTGTATTTGGATTAAGCAGAGAAGGATTCCAAACTTGATCACTTCCAACTATATATGCATCAGCCTCAGGAGCTTCTATCTGCAACTCATGAAATGATGTATAAACTTTGCTTAAATTTAGATTTTCGGATTTAAATTCTAAGAATTTCCTTGCTTTGTTCTTAATTGAGTTTTCTTTACTCAACTTTTGGTAAAATTGAATCTTTTCATAAGCTTCACGCCTACTTTTTGAAAAATCCCCGATAATTCTACGAATACATCTTTTTATAAACGATAAATGTTTATTCGATTTATTATTGTCAGAATAATATTGAATCAGATACGCATAATGTCCTTTTGAGATTAGATATTTTTGCAATGCAAAAGCTTGTAATATCTGACCATAATTATCTTCTGACCGTAGATGTGTTAATACTCCTATTTTCATATCAATATGACATATTTAAATAAGTTTTTAATCTAAGGGATACTATCTATATCCCTATGTATAAATAAATCTTACGTCTTATTTTGTCAAAGAATCTATGTGAAACAATATGGTCTATTCGAGAATGGAAAGATTGATTTGACTTCTTATAAAACAATCCCCTATAATAATTAGAGGCAGAATGGTTTATTGCCCCATTGGTTCTTTCGATTAAATCATACGTTGTTTTTTCTTTTATCAATGACAACATTTCAAATTCAGCTTGCCCCTTTACTGTATTTATTAATACTGCAGAAATACCTTCATCTGTATCAGTAATATTGGGTGTGTCTTTATAGCCCCAATAGTCAGCAATGGTTATATCCGAGCCACTTTTCAATGATTTTGCAGGGCATTTATGGCATGATGGACGAAGGTACAAATCATTAAGAAATCCTTTGAGAAAGCTATTCTGTTCCAATGTATAGGAGAGCGAAACTGAATTTTGCTTGCCTTCAGCCGAGGCTTCGGCAAGTAGGAGAACGAAACTGAATTTTTTCCATCCACTACACTTATCCCTAAAGCGTATGCCCTTGATGCTTAATCCTTCGGGCATCAAGACATCCCCTTCAGGGATAGAATGAATAGGTAAGAACGAAACTGTATTTTTTCTGCCCTTACGGGTAGCATAATTAGTTATTTCCTCCTGTAAATACCAACGAAATACTCCTGGCGAAGGAACACCATGACATATAAAATCTATGGTCAACAAATTATCATATTCCTTTCTAAGAAATAATCTTAAACCTGCAATCTGACATGGAGTACCTGAATAGAGAACCTTACGCCCAGACTTCAAGAATGTTTCCGCTTGCTTATAGGTTTCTCCGATTATGCTTTGTATGTATTTAGAGCCACGAAATTGTGCAATTCCTTCTTTCGTTTCAGTATATGTATGAACCACTTGCCATTTTTCATTCCATGTTGCACCAAAAACGGCTCCTCCTTCAGCTATAACCTTTTCTGCAAGTAAAGTAAATATACCACCAGACGAACTGTCCTTTCTAACACCATCATCCACATTATAAGCTGCATAAGAATCAATCGGCATTCTCGATTCAGCTTGATTGGCAACCGGACATACTTTTTCACAAAGATGACAATTTATACATTTCGTTTCATCAACCTTGGGATACAAAAAGCCTTCTTCATCCTCAAGCATTTTGATACATTGCTTAGGACAGCGTTGGGCGCAAGCGGAACAACCGCAACACTCTTCTTTGCTTTTAATATTTATCATTTTCTTATCTTCTGCAATATTAATTTATACTTACCAATAAAGAATTGCCTTTCTGACCGAGTCAAACCTATAGCAAATGAAGTAAACGCTACAGATAACACAGATACTATAGAAACGGTAAAGAACCTTACAAAACCATAAGTCATAGATTTATAAACAAGCAATGGAATAATAGCTGCGACCATTGTCACAATAACAATTGGAATATATACTTTAATAATATAGCTATTAAAAGAAAATCTTAACCGTTCTCTCACCATAATAAGCCTTGCTATCTGCGTCAACAGTTCTATACAGAAATGCACTATAAAGACACTATATGCAGGGAACCCCATTCGTAATACTATATACGAAATGGGCAAAATTAAAATCATCATACAGCCACATACTATATAATAAGTGCGAACCCTTCCGGTTGCATTATTCGCAACAAGAATGGGATTGCTTATTGTATATATAAGCGTCGTGCATATTATCAAACGCAAGAAAATAACAGTATTATTTGGTACAGTCTTCAACCATATCTGTAATATCAGTGGGGCTTCAAGCAAAACGGGCAAACTAAGCAAATACATCAAGAAGAATGAGAATCGTGAACTACGGAACATCAATGTTTGCATTGATTCAAAGTCTCCTTGAGCATAGGTCTTTACAATCTGTGGATTGAGAGCCATCTGAAAGTTTGTGATAAACATCTGAATAGCTCCCTGAACTTGTGTTGCAACGGCACGTGCAGCATTTACGACAGGTCCAAAGAACACATTGAGCAGCATGCTCAATCCTTGGTTAAAGGATATACTTGAAAGTCCACCAAATAGATTCCATCCTGCAAACGAGGTCATTTCCTTGAACAGACGCCAGTCCTTAACATGCCTGTACCTTGACTCTGGGAAATGTCGATGGCAATAAACCATATAGCATAACTGTATAGACAGCTGTACAAGAGCAAGTAATATTGCATAAACAATGAGTTTATCAAACGGTACAGCCAACAGCATATAAACAATAACTAACTTCAACACAGCCTCTATTATTGAGATATAAGCAAAAGCCGACATTCGCTCATGGGCTATAATATCTGCATTGTATGGTACAGACATTATTGAGAAGATAAACGTCAACGCAGAAGCTTGAAGCACCCAGAAGGCTGCTGTCATACGTTCTGGCGGTATGGTCATCTTATTATACAAGAACCACAATCCAACCGATTCTATAAGCAGTACTGTGACAATGGCAATAAGAGCATGTATTTGCAGAGACAAACTGAAAATCTTGTTCAAACTCTTACCATCGCCTTTGCCAAGTTCAAATGTGATATACCGTTGAGTTGCTGATGACATAGATCCATTCAAGAGTCCGAACATACTCACCAGTCCGCCCACTACATTATATATACCATAGTCCTCCACTCCAAGAGTATTAAGCACCACACGCGAAGTGTAAAGCGCAATACCCATCATGAAGAACATTCGTACATACAATAGCAACGTGTTCTTCGCTATTCGTTTATTGTTATCCGATGTTTGATTAGACATTTTCTATTTCTTCTCTATTGATTTAAAAACTCATTTCTATCATACTCACAAATTGTATCATTCCCAACCTCCGGCAGATGAAAGAACTTATCAAATGATCATTCAGCTGAGTCAACATACCATTTACTTGCTTTGACTCATCCTGCACCATTGCCATCTTTCTATGATCAATTCTGCAAACTGACATATTTTCTAAATAATGCCATAAAAATCTCATCAATCAGCACAATCAAAGCAAATCTAAAGAAATAACTATGATAGGAGAAACCCGTTGAAGCCAGAACATTAAAATCAGGCTTGTTTACTTGATAGGACAACGTATTATGAGCACAACGATTTCGATGCCTATAGACTACCTCTTCATATTTTTTACTCAATGCCGATTGAAATAAGCTGTATGACTTAACTGAACCAATATGGTAATTTAGCTGACTATAAGTTAAGACAGTTCTAAACCTTGACTTGAAAAAGAGATATTCCCTGTTCTGCCAGATACACAAGTTTGAAGTTGAATATAATTGCTCAATATCATCCTGTATCTTATTCAAAAATGCAGCATCTATCAAAGTAGAGGGTTCAAAAGAAGGCTGCATCTTTTGTATTACCTCTATCAAATCATTAAATACCCCATTTTTACTGCTATAGGTTGAACATTCACCATACTTTTTCTTATTGAGGAAATCGTACCTATAATCATAGTCATGCGTAGCAAGTTCCCAACATATACATTTCATCTTTTGCTCTTGAGCACCTGTCATTTTCAAAAACAAAGATTGCATCAAATATTCACCCATGGGATAGGAATCGATACCATCTCCGATGGCCCTACTCGCTGCAATTCCATCCTTTAATATCTTGATTAAAGGTGAAAGGATAAAATCGGAATGCTGACTAATATACATAAGAAGAATAGATGTTACAAGATTCAACTAATCGATTACGTATAAATGTCACTCTATTTGAGTTTTTGAGAAAAGATGGCTCACTTCTCATCCTATCTATTGCAGCTTCTATCTCTGACTTTAATGGTACATGCCTTCTTCTATAATCCACTGCCACATATTCTTCTCGAATCTTACGCCCTTCAAACAAGACATAGTACATTAACCCGAACAACCAATAATCAGCCTCATACCATGAGGAGAATATTCTATTATCCTTCAATCCCATGCGAAGTCTCATTTGACTAATGGTAGATTTCAATGTATTGAAACGTTCTTGCCAAACATCGTCAGGGAATGTAGCTGCAAAATCGAATCTATCAAACTTATCAACTCTGTCTTCTTGTTCTATGCCAAGAATATATGATACATAGTCAGCATAATAACTTTCTCGAGAACTATATGCTGAATATCCTATCATAACATCCCTGGCTGTATCATGATTAGAAGAGCTATATTGAGAAAGAATTGCCAAATACCTAACAAAGTCTATCTTAACAGGCTGCAAATCCTCCATAATCCTCAAATCACCCAACACATCGGAGCCATCATCGCATTTGCCCTCAAAGAACTTTGTGAGGTTTTGATCCTGGTAATACAATGATTTGCGACTATCCATAGGTTCCAACTTCTTACCAAAATAGTTGATATTTCGAAATAGCTGCGAAAAGTTTTTCTGTACATCTGTTGCGATTCTTGTTTCAGGCACAACATAGGAGAAACCTAAATAAGTTTTCTCAAAGAAATCATCAGTAAGACCATTTATCAGGTCATCGGATATTTTGATATACTTATCACTTGTATTTATGTTACTAATAATCTCAAACTTATTCTTGCCATACTTTAGTATATCAGTATATTGCCATAGGAAGCCTTCAGATGGAGATGGGTCATCATCAACAGCACTATCATCTTCATTTGCCACTCTTATACTATCACCTAACTCAAATTTCTTTTTGTCTGGGAAATAGCCGAGATAAGCTAAAAGTAAAGAAGTAAGCCTCTGCTGCCCATCCAATATCAAATTCTGTCTTATGGCACTGTCATCATACAATGCAATTGTAACTGGTTGCACAAACTGTCCTTCGGACAATGATTGCAATAAACGTTTTACATCACGTTCACGCCAAACAAAATGACGTTGGTATTCTGGCAAAACTATATTACCAGATAGCATCAACTTAATCCAATGTTTTAGGGTATATTCCCCATAGTAAACCTTATTTTCCATTCTTGTAAATTTCCAATTTATGCATACCCCATTTGAAACAGTATACAGTTTTTGGTAGTTTCTTTAATGTTTGTTTAAATTTCATTCGCTTTCTTAATAAGATCTGCTAATTGTCTCTGTTGTTGTTCACCACCACCTGGAAAATCTTTACTTGTAAGAGATAAGTTTATTTCTTTTAAATAAGATTTTAGGCGTTCAAAACATTGCTCAAAGAATTCCTGTGTCAATGTCTTATCTTTTATTCCTAATAAAATTAAATAGTTCAAAGACTTGATTATTCCTCCAAAGCCAGTTGACTTCCATAAAATATTCGTATTCGGACTTTCCCAATAATCATGAAATACTTTTTTTACCGCATTAAAACAATTCATTAAGACTTTTAGAATAATGTCATCACGCTTTAATATGTAAAAGCGTCTAAAAGGCATGTCTTGTTTGGGACGCAAGTCAAGACCTTCTAACATGGGTCTCAACTCCATTTCTTTTGGAGTACAAATAATAGATAGCAGTGTCTTGACAAAAGTTCCTTGCGACAATGTGGCATTTTCTTGATTTTCATCTTTTTTTCCCAACATCTTCAAACGGCCATAAAATGGTGAATCCTTGCGCATATTTAGTGACCTTGCAATCTCATGTGCGGTACGTTGTGGACTTCTCACCGATGAAAGACCGAACAAATCAAATATTAGACTTGAACTTACTGTTGTTTGCTTACTATTGATAACAGAGAATACATAAGCTTCCTCTTCTATCGTTAAGTCAAACATAAAAACAACTGGTAATTCAAAATCACCAGCCTTCCCAGACTTCATCAACCCCGCCAGTCTATGTTGGCCATCTATTACATTTCCTACATATTCGTTTTCATTTATTTCAAAAATACGGTCTGTTTCATCAATCTTGATGTTACTATTAGACATAACGCTAACAATAATAGCTGTAGGAAATGCTGCATCCGTTTCATGGCAAAAATTAGCCAACTCTGAGACGCGCTTAACGGATAAATCTCTCTGAACACCATCATTAGACTCACTTCTTGGAATTACCTTTACTATCTTTATCAATTCACTAGCCTTTATAGATGTCATATAAAAAGTACCTATAGGCTGTGTTATTGTCAAAAATGGTATTCTCATATTTTCACCCCTTCCATATCAGTCTCAGCATCTAATGTTGCATTTATACGCCTTAATCCTGATTCTTCTTTATCCAAATAGCTATCCTCTATTTCTTTAAACTCTGATTTGTTGACATTCATATATTGTAGACAAAAAGCATAAATAGAAATGATGAGTGATAATATAAAAATAACTAACTGTTTTGTATCAACAACTACGTTATAATTATTTCGCTCTTTTGTTGTTTCTTTTTTTAAAGCATTTTTATGTATAACAGCAGCTGCCCTAAACTCTTCTTTTTGCTTTTGCGAGAAACTTGAATAATATATACCGCCAAAAAAAAGTGGAAAAATACAAATGGCCATAAAATATAGTTTCGAGGCAAAAAAGTATCAGAAGATTCTAATAGATTCAAAAAAAGAGAACCAATTGCTGATGCAATTAATACTATTGAAAATGTATAAAATGTTCCAGTTTTACTATCTTCAAGAATAGACAATTCCATAGGCATTTCATTAAAACCACAATTATTTGCAATATTAATAATAGGACCTAATAAACCTGCTATAATAGTAAATAAAAACCAAAGAAAGAAAGTTCCCTTCTTTAATCTTAGTACTTTTAAAGGCAATATTATTCTATGAATCAAAATACTTAAGTATGTATTTTTGATACAAATCTATAAATATATACCATTTTCCTTTTTCTTGCATATTCTTTTGTTTGTACTCAATTTATGGCATAGCCCTTTGTATAGGCTCTTTGTAAGTGCCTATATGTTGCCTAAATTTCAATTGTTTATTAAGTATTTCGTATATCTACCATTTGTTTGTCAGTAATTAAAGCATTGCCCATAATAACTGTAGGGACATCCCATATATGTGAAAAAGCTGTTCGAGGCGTCATCATAACTTGCAAGTTTGGTACGTTCTGAACATTCTATTTTCGAAAGTCGCTTTTTTGTTCTTGATATAACAATCATACGATGACGGTCAAGTTCTCTGAGTTGTTGTGAGGACCATTTATTCTTGTCCAATATAGAAAAGGCACTCATCCAACTACGTATATTAGGATTGTCTCTAAAATTGCGTAAAGAAACATGGCCAACACTTGTTGCTATTAAACGACTCTTTAAACTATTGAGAATAGTTGCAGAGCAATAACGTGGTTTCTTACCTCCACGTTCATATGGCAACAATAGTTCATTTGCTATTTTTGTCTGTTTTGAAATATGCTTTTGAAATGAAGCACGACGGATACGCAAATTTCCTTTCCAATTGAAGTCAAATCCAACAAAGGTAATCCATGGAAAAACATCAGATCCTTTTTCTCCCCATTCATATGGACCACGTGTTTTGCCTTCCCAAAAATTCTTCATTCTCTTAATTTCAATTGCTTTATTAGGGTGAGGAATCAAGCGGGATTTACATATCGCTTGATTGTAACAATCAAATGTTGATTTCACTTTTTCTTTATTCTCGCCTATGAGAATCATGTCATCACAGAAACGGCAATATAAAATATCAGAATCTTTGATATCTTCTAATACGGCATGATCAACGAAATGCATTACAATATTAGCGATCAATCCAGACAAAGCTCCTCCTTGAGGCACACCTACATATCCTTTTCTTGTTCTTGCTAATTTGTAGTTTATTTCATCTTTCTTTAGCCACTCTATAACACGTGAATAACCATTTGGACATTTTTCCTTACCCCAAAATGCATCAGTTACGGGTTTCCTATTCAGAACCAGTACGTTATCAATAAAATTGAAGCAATCTATATATGCCCAAAACCAATAACGAATTAACTTGATTTCCTCATTTCCTATTTTCCCGCATTTTTTAGCCCAATGTAACATCAATGCAAAACGAGTCTTTATAACTCGATGCGAAATTGTGTCGTAAAACTTCTGCATATCGCATTCTGCTACATAAAGCGACTGGTTCATATGCTGACATCTATAATCTTTAACAACCTTAACAGCATTAAGATGCTGAAGCAAATACTTGTCCTTTGATGGCTTTCTGAAAGCATACGAACAATCATAAAAGTACTCATCAAAAAGTCGTGTCAGGTATTTATTTAGCAAAGAGAATATTATTTTCAATGTCAATGGGAAAGAACAAACCGGACGATAAACAATCTGCTTTTGTTTGGTCTTTCGCTTTTTCTCAATAACAGAGACCCGCGGAGCTGGTATCATTCCTTTATTCCCGATAGCAACTTTTACCACTTCGTCTGCCTTTTTACATAGCAATAGATACCATGCGTCTTGACAATTATTTTTCTTTGCCTTTAGATATGTAAGTTTTAATCTACGTTCATTGCGAGCAGCAGTGTCAAGAAGATTTCTATTTGATTCCCCAATATTACACCAATGTTTTCGTGATGGAAACATATCGTATAATTCATTGTGTCTTATTCTTTTACGTTTCAAAATAGAATCTTTACTCAAAAACTCTGTCTTCTGATTGGCTTTTGACTGAAAATCCGCCAACCTGCAACGATATTTGATGAACTTCATAACAACCTTATCACGGTTGATAAAAGCAATATTACTTGGCATAGACAAAAAGAAATTACTAAAACAGATGTAATGGCCAAACGACTTAAATACGGTCGTCTGCCATATAAGATACAGAAGAAATAAGCGTCACCTTATAAGGGCATGACAGGAAGGCACCCTCTATATTATCACATGCCTCAATATACCATAGATTTTACACTACAGCCTATCTGTCTAGCAGGATTCCCTTTTGCCTAGCCAAGTATTTTATTGTTTTAATGCTACATCGTCCTTTATTTAACGAATATGCATCCCATATCAATCGCTCGCTTCTCGCTTCATCATGATTAACACCATCAAGTCGACACAATTGTAAGAACAATTCTTTCCCCTTTTCTGGATGAAGACTCGAAGCTATAGCAAAAGCTACTTTTACCCAATCTTCCCATGTTTCTGTTATTGAAAGATGTCTTTTGGTAAGTTTTTTCAAAACATACACCACTAGATTGCGATTGTATATATTATCTTTATATCCTGTAGCCTTACCATATATCTCATTCCAATCCTTTGGAGCAACAGTTCTTACTTTTCCTGCTATTGTTACATTGTGCTTAGCATTATTTGTTATCTCATCATATTTAACCTTAAATGCCATTGCTTCTTCTTTTATCACAGCGTCCTCATCTGAAGACATGTAGCATAGCCTACTTACATCAGAGCCACTTCTGTCTAAAGCTATGCCATATGTAGACAACAAATATGTAAACATTTGTTGAAAGGCTGCCTTATGAGAAATATTTAAAGGTATATCTTTAAAAGATTCATCATAACTTAAATGTACAAGTCCTTTGTATCCATGTCCTGAAGGAGATTGCCAATAAGCAGCGATATAGGGGTCTTTTTTAAGACATTCTTCAGTATAAATCATGTCAGTCTCATCCAATTTGTCTATATCAATTACAAGCAGATTGTTATAGTGTTCACATTCTTCAGCTTTATGCCCTTTAGTAAACGTACCACAAAATGTTACGGCTGGCAATTTACCCTTAGCATCTGCATACTTATCACCTTCACCTATAGTCAAGAAATATCTAGCATTAATGACTTGCTTCTGGTATGCACAGTTTTTTATACCACGCAACACCCGTCCTATAGACATGTCAGAATGCTTGTCTGCTTTAACATTCAAGAAGAATGA
>ERZ1026874.348-NODE-348-length-30060-cov-12.318447_pt1 | contig 30060 bp, 36 predicted proteins | sample MGYA00380167_ERZ1026874 | MGnify/ENA primary metagenome ERZ1026874 (study PRJEB33269, sample SAMEA4719803) | human gut metagenome | biome: human-associated habitat; feature: organic feature; material: feces | place: Cameroon | collected 2013-10 ...
CAGGTTTCCCCATACGGCGGCAGACTGTTTATTTGCCGAACAAGTCGCTGTGTGTACCGGTGCGGGCCAGCGTCAGCACCAGAACATCATCCTCTATGCGGTAGACAAGCAGCCAGTCCGGGAGAATATGACATTCCCGATGGCCTGCCCAATCGCCGGACAGGTCATGGTCGCGGTTTTTATCCGGCAGCGGCTCGCCCATTGCCAGCAATGCTACGACCTGCTCCAGCAGCTCGATCTTCAAGCCACGCTTGATGGCTCGTTTGTAGTCTTTTTTGAAACTGGTCGTGTACTTGACGGTATATTTGGTTTCTTTCATCTTTTCAGGTCAGCAAACAACTCGTCAAGGTCATTGTAGCCCTTTACAGACGGGTCTTTTGCAATCCTTTCCGCTTCCAGCATGGCAGCAACCGTTTCTTTGTTCGGCTGTTCCAGCCTTACTTCAAAGGGAATGCCGCCTTCACGAAGCGACTGGCGCACAAAGATATTAAACGCCGTAGTCAGGTTCATGCCAAGTTCAGTAAACAGTGCGTCCGCCTGCGCTTTCAAATCTGCGTCCATGCGGATACTGATGTTTGTGGTATTTCCAGCCATACGATCAACCCCTTTCTGCTGGCAATTATAGTATATGCCATTTGCACGAAGAAAACAATACTTTGCACGAATATTTAACAATAAATTCATTTAAGGAGGTTACCGACTTTATGAAAGAAATCATTTATGAAGAACAATAAGTCTGAACCTATCCCCGTCATGGATTACCGCCAGTACCGCAGAGTGAGGAGGCTGGTGCATGAGTGCTGTAACTACATCGACGGAAACTGTATCGCCCTGGACGATGGGGAGGAATGTGTCTGTGTCCAGTCTATTTCCTACTCCCTGTTGTGCAGGTGGTTTCGGGCGGCGGTATTGCCGCAGGATAAGGAGCTGGAAACGGCGCTGTTCCACCGGCTGAATGCTAAGAAATGCTCCGTATGTAGGGCATTGTTTACCCCCGGTTCCAACCGAGCCAAATACTGCCCGGAATGTGCCGCACGCATGAAGCGGATCAACGCCGCAAAGCGCAAGCGGAAACAACGGGAGAAATGTCACGCTTTAGGGGCTGAAAAACCCTTGTAAATCAAGGCTTTTTTCGAGGGTGTCAACGGTAAGCTGATAGATTTATCCTCTGCCCCATAAAACAGCCTTAAAATGCGTACAGAATCCCAAGAGAAACCCCAAGGAGGAACCCTATGTCAGACAATCGAAAATATTATTACCTGAAACTCAAAGAAAACTATTTTGATGATGATTCCATCGTGCTGCTGGAGAGTATGCAGGACGGTGTGTTGTATTCCAACATTCTGCTCAAGCTGTATCTGAAATCGCTGAAACATGGCGGGCGGCTCCAGCTTGACGAGGACATGGACTGGCACAGGCCTTTATCATTGGTGCCGACTTTATCGGCGATGATTCTGTGGCTATGGTGCTGGGCGACAACATCTTTGCGGGTCACGGATTAAAGAAAAGATTGACTGCTGCAGTAGAAAACGCTGAGAGTGGCAAAGGCGCAACGGTGTTTGGCTACTATGTGGACGATCCGGAGCGTTTTGGAATTGTTGAGTTTGATAAGAAGGGTAAGGCCATTTCTATCGAGGAAAAGCCGGAGCATCCGAAGAGTAATTATTGTGTGACTGGCCTGTATTTCTATGATAACCGTGTGGTTGAATTTGCGAAGAACCTGAAACCGTCTGCACGTGGTGAACTGGAAATCACTGACCTGAACCGCATTTATCTTGAGGATGGCTCCCTGAATGTAGAACTGTTGGGTCAGGGCTTTACTTGGCTGGACACTGGTACACACGAGAGTCTTGTGGATGCTACCAACTTCGTGAAGACCGTGGAGCAGCATCAGCATCGTAAGATTGCCTGCCTGGAGGAGATTGCATACCTGAACGGCTGGATCAGCAAAGATGAACTGATGGAACGCAGCACTTTAACCCGCCGTTTTTTGCCGTGCCTCTGCGCAGCAATGGAAACAGGCAAAGAATGAAATTAGATAAATAAATTTACCTAACAATATTGACATGCGAGATAAACGTGCTATAATGTCCTCATTGACAAATATGTCAATTTATTTAGTTAAATTATGTGAGGTACGCATTATGAACTTTGAAGAACTGAAAGAAGTATTTGTTGACACCCTGAACTGCGATGCTGACAAGGTCACGATGGCCGCCAGCCTGACCGAGGACTTGCAGGCGGACAGTCTGGATGCCGTAGAGTTGAACATGGCGTTTGAGGAAAAGTTTGGGGTTACGATCGCTGATGAGGATCTGGGGACGCTTAAAACCGTGGGCGACATCTTCAACTATCTGGCCGCACGGGCAGCCTAAGGGTATTGCAGAATGAGTGCCATTGAAAAGCTGTTTCCGGCCAGCCCGCAGGAGCGCAGCTTTCAGCTGAAAGCCCGCCGCGATGCCGGTACGGCCGCGCCAAACTGGGTGCCGCCGCAATTTGTTGCCTGCAAAAAGTGCGGCCGCCGCGCCACCCGCCAGGTCTGGACCAAAAGCCTGTATGTGTGCCCCAACTGCGGGGTGCATCTGCCTATCGGGGCTTATTACCGGCTTAGTACGGTTTTGGACCACGGGACCTTTAAAGAGCTGAACCCGGACATTGCCCCCAACGATGTGCTGCATTTCCCCGATTATCAGGAAAAACTGGCCGTTGCTTCGGTCAAGACTGGTCTGAAAGAAGCTGCCGTTACCGCAACCGGCATGATCGGCGGCGTGCAGGCGGTGGTCGCTGTGCTGGACAGCCGCTTTTTTATGGGCAGCATGAGTACCGCTGTTGGTGAAAAAATCACCCGCGCGATCGAGTATGCTGCCGATAAGCGTCTGCCGCTCATCATTTTTTCCGCCAGCGGCGGTGCGCGGATGCAGGAGGGCATTTTCAGCCTGATGCAGATGGCCAAAACCAGCGCTGCGCTGGAACGGTTCAACCGCAGCGGCGGGCTGTACGTCAGCGTACTGACCCACCCCACTACCGGCGGAGTCACGGCCAGCTTTGCCAGCCTGGGCGACATTACACTGGCCGAACCGGGTGCGCTCATCGGCTTTGCCGGGCCGCGTGTCATTGAGCAGACCATCGGGGAAAAACTGCCTGATGGGTTTCAGCGCAGTGAGTTCCAGCTGGAACACGGCTTTGTGGACCAGGTCGTACCGCGCACCGAGTTAAAAGAGGTCTTAACGCGGATCTTGCAGCTCCACACGCAGGGGAGGAAACGCAGATGATCAAGGAAGTTTTGCAGCAATTGGAACCGCTGGACGCGCAGATCGACGCGCTGTGCAGCAGCGCCGACGATGTCGAGATGACGGACACGACCACCCATGCGGCTGAGTTGGCCGAGCTTTCCGCACAGGAAAACATGCTTTTGCAGCGCTGCACCTCGCTGACGCCGGAGGATCGAGTCTTTCTGGCCCGCCGCCCCGACCGCCCGCACATTACCGAAATGATCGACAACCTGTTTACCGATTTTTTTGAGCAGTGCGGCGACCGGCAATGCAAAGAGGATGCGGCTATTTTATGCGGGATCGCACGGTTCCATGGGATGCCCGTTACCGTTTTAGGGCACCGCAAAGGAACCACGCTGGAAGAAAACCTGCATTGCAACTTTGGCATGCCGGGACCCGAGGGCTACCGCAAGGCCCTGCGCGTGATGAAACAGGCGGAGAAATTTCATCGTCCCATCATCACTTTCGTCGACACCCCTGGCGCTTACCCCGGCAAAGATGCCGAGGAGCGCGGCCAGGGAGAAGCCATTGCCCGCAACCTGATGGAGATGAGCGGCCTGACTGTCCCGGTGCTGGCCATTGTCACCGGCGAGGGGTCCAGCGGCGGCGCACTGGGCCTGGGCGTTGCCAACCACATTCTGATGCTGGAAAACGCCGTGTATTCGGTGCTCAGCCCCGAGGGGTTTGCCAGCATTTTGTGGAAAGATGCTTCCCGCAGCGGCGAGGCCTGCACTATGATGAAGCTGACGGCACAGGACCTGTACGCAGACGGCATTGTGGAAGAGGTCATCCCCGAACCGCTGGGCGGCGCACAGCGCGGGCGGCAGCTGCTTTTCAGCCGGTTGGACACCGCCATTGCGGTGCACCTTGCTGCCTTATGCAAGATGAGCGGCAAAGCTCTGGCCGACCAGCGATACAAAAAATACCGTAGAATCGGAGAAATGAGGGGCGCATGAAAGGTTTACGGCTGCTGGCCACTGGCGGGGCATTGCCCGGCTGCGTGGTGACGAACGAGGACTTGCGCCGACAAGTGGACACCAGTGACGAATGGATCACGACCCGCACCGGCATCAGCCAGCGCTATTACTGCACCGAGAACGAAGATGCCGCCACGCTGGCCATCACCGCCGCCCGTCAGGCCATGGCCTGCAGCGGCCTGACGGCAAACGACATTGCCTGCTGCATTGTGGCAACACTCTCGGCTCCAACGGCTACCCCCAGCATCGCATGCCGCGTGCAGGCGGCGCTGGGCTTGCCGGAGGACCGACCCGCTTTTGATGTAAATGCGGCCTGTTCCGGTTTTATTTATGCTGCCGCCACGGCCCATGGGCTGCTGACCACCCTGGGCGGGCGGTATGCGCTGGTCATTGGCTGCGAGGCACTCTCCCGCATGATGGACCCGACTGACCGTACGACCTGTGTATTGTTTGGCGATGGAGCAGGTGCGGCTGTTTTTGAACTGGCCGAAAATATTCCGTTTGCTGTAACTTTAGGCGCACGGGGCAGTGAAGCCATCCGCGCGGGCGGCCCTGCGGCCTGCGACACCGCGCCTATCACGATGGATGGTAAGGCAGTTTTCCGCTTTGCGGTGGAAACTATGCCGCGCTGCCTGCAAACCGTGCTGGACCGCAGCCAAAAGACATTGTCTGACCTGGACTGGGTCGTCTGCCACCAGGCCAACAGCCGCATCATTGACCATTGTGTCAAATATTTACACGCAGAACCGTCGAAATTTTACAAAAATATGGACCGTCACGGCAACACCAGTGCCGCCAGCATTCCGATTGCCCTGCATGAAATGGCGGAAAATGATTTGCTGCGCCCCGGCCAGACGCTGGCCTGTATCGGCTTTGGCGGCGGGCTGACCTGGGGCGGGATGCTGCTGACGTATGAGGGTAGAAAATGAAGCTGCTCAACGAAATTTTAGGTACAAAATATCCCATTATCCAGGGTGGTATGGCGAATATCGCTACAGGCGAGTTTGCCGCTGCCTGTTCCAACGCCGGGGCACTGGGGCTGATCGGCTCCGGCGGCATGGATGCCGCCGCCCTGCGGGAAAACATTCGCCGCTGCCGCGCGCTGACCGACAAGCCCTTTGGCGTGAACATCATGCTGATGCACCCGCAGGCGGATGAATTTGCCAAAATCGTGGTGGAAGAGGGCGTAAAGATCGTCACCACCGGGGCGGGAAATCCGGGAAAGTACATGGCCGCATGGAAAGCAGCCGGCATCACGGTTATCCCCGTGGTGGCAGCGGCAATTTTGGCCAAACATCTGGAACCGCTTGGCATTGACGCCGTTATTGCCGAGGGCACCGAGAGCGGCGGCCACGTGGGCGAGATGACCACGATGGCCCTGATTCCGCAGGTCGTGGATGCTGTTCACGTGCCGGTGATCGCCGCAGGCGGCATTGCGGACGGGCGCGGGCTGGCTGCAGCGCTGGCGCTGGGGGCCTGCGGTGTGCAGGTCGGCACCTGTCTGTTGGCGAGCATCGAGTGCCCGATCCATGAAAACTATAAAGCAGCCCTGCTGAAAGCCCGCGACAGTGATACCATCGTGACCGGCCGTATCAGCGGCACCCCCGTGCGCGTGCTGAAAAACCGCATGAGCCGTGAGTATGTCCGCCAGGAAAAGGCCGGAACTGACAAAATGGCGCTGGAGCGCTTTACTTTAGGCAGTCTGCGCAAAGCTGTATTTGATGGCGATACCGAGAATGGCAGCCTGATGGCAGGGCAGGCCGCAGGGCTGCTGCACGAAGTCCGCCCGGTGGAAGAAATTTTTGCCGCCATGGTAAGCGATGCCAAAAACTGCATCGACGGGCTGCACAAGGAGATCACCTTATGAAACTAGCATTTTTATACGCCGGGCAGGGCAGCCAGCACGCCGGTATGGGCCAGGACCTTTACGAGGCGTTCCCGGCGTTCCGTGCCGCTTTTGATGAAGCTGCTGCGGCAGTGGATTTTGATTTGAAAGAAGTCTGCTTTATTGACACAACAGGCGTACTGAACGAGACCCAATACACCCAGCCCTGCATGACGGCGTTTGCCGCTGGCCTTACTGCCGTACTGCGGGAGGCAGGTGTTACACCGGATTATGCGGCGGGGCTGTCTTTGGGAGAATATTCCGCCCTGGCCTGCGCGGGGGTGTTTGATGTGCGTACGGCGGTTGCCTTAACGGCTTTTCGCGGTAAGGCGATGGCTGCGGCTGCGGCCGGGCACACTTGCGGAATGACGGCCGTTTTGGGGCTGGACGAAGCTCCCTTGCAGGCATGCTGCGATACAGCTGCCGACGAGGGCATTGTGCAGATCTGCAACTACAACTGCCCAGGCCAGCTGGTCATTGGCGGTGACAAAGCCGCGGTGGACAAAGCTGCCGCGCTGGCACTTGCTGCCGGGGCACGGCGCTGCCTGCCGCTGAACGTCAGCGGTCCGTTCCATACCTCGTTGATGCACCCGGCCGGGGATGCGCTGCGGGAGAAATTTAGCGCCACCCACTTTGCGTCGATGCAGTTCCCTGTGCTGTTCAACTGCCTGGGGCATGAGATGGCGGAAACCGACACCATTGCCGCGCTGCTGGAAAAACAGGTGCAGTCCGGCGTGCGTTGGGAAGCGACCATCCGCCGCCTGGCAGAATTGGGCGTGGACACCGCCATTGAGATCGGCCCTGGCAGGGTGCTGACCGGTTTTGTTAAAAAGACCGTAGGAAGTGCCATCTCGTGCTACCCGGTGGAAACTGCCACGCAGCTGCAACAGTTGCTGCGCACCATGAAAGGAGCCTGACCATGCCGCAAACCGAAACCCTGCGCCGTGCCGCCCTGGTTACAGGCGGGGCCAAAGGCATCGGCCGGGCCATCTGCCTGGCGCTGGCCGAAAACGGCGTGAACATCGCCGTTAACTACGCCGGCAGTGCCGCCGCTGCCGAGGAAACTGCCGCAACCTGCCGCGCCCTTGGTGTGCAGGCCATCACGCTGCAGGCGGATGTACGCAGCCCCGAAGCCTGCCAGAAACTGGTGGAAGATACCGTTGCCGCTTTTGGACGGATCGACGTGCTTGTCAACAACGCGGGCATTACCGCCGACAAATTGCTGCTGCGCATGACCGAGGCTGATTTTGACAACGTGCTTGCCGCCAACCTGAAAGGGGCATTTTTCTGCACCAAGGCGGCCACCCGCTTTATGATGCACCAGCGGTATGGGCGCATCGTAAGCGTCAGCAGTGTGGTCGGGCTGCACGGCAACGCGGGCCAGGCCAACTACGCTGCCAGCAAGGCGGGGCTGATTGGCCTGACGAAAAGCGTTGCCAAAGAGTATGCCGCCCGCAATATCACCGCCAATGCGGTAGCGCCCGGCTTTATAGCAACGGATATGACCGCCGCCATGTCGGAAGCTGCCCGCGCGGCTGCCGCGGCAGCCATCCCGGCAGGTAAAATCGGCCATGCCGAGGATGTTGCGGCAGCGGTGACTTTTCTGGCAGGGGAGCAAGCCGGTTACATTACCGGCCAGGTTCTTTGCGTTGACGGTGGAATGGGAATGTGAGGTGTGCTATGAAAACAGAAAAGAAACGCCGGGTCGTTATCACCGGCCTTGGCACGGTAAACCCTACCGGCAATACGGTGGCAGAAAGCTGGGCCGCTATTAAAGATGGCCGCTGTGCCGTTGAGCCAATTACCGCTTTTGACACGGCCGATTTTAAAGTAAAACTGGCTGCAGAAGTCAAGAACTTTGACCCTGCCGAACGCATTGACAAGCGCGAAGCCCGCAAAATGGCACGCTTTACCCAGTTCGCCGTAGCCGCCGCCGAGGAAGCGATTGGCGACAGCGGCCTTGCGCTGGAAGAAATCGACCGCACACGATTCGGGGTTATTCTTTCCAGCGGCATCGGCGGCCTGCCTACGATCGAGGAAGAACATACCCGCGGCCAGCAGCGTGGTTTTGAAAAAGTCAGCCCCTATTTTGTCCCCATGTCCATCGGTAATATGGCGGCGGGACAGATTGCCATTCGTTTTGGCTTGCATGGCATGTGCAGCTGCCCCACCACCGCCTGCGCAGGCGGCACGAATGCAATCGGCGATGCGTTCCACCGTATCCGCGATGGGTACGAGGACCGCATGCTCTGCGGCGGCAGCGAAAGCTGCATCAGCCCGCTGGGGGTGGGCGGCTTTGCCAGCATGAAAGCCCTTTGCACGGCGGATGACCCGGCCCGGGCCTCGATTCCTTTTGATGCCCGCCGCAGCGGTTTTGTGATGGGCGAGGGCAGCGGTGTACTGCTGCTTGAAGAGTTGGAAACTGCCCGGGCACGCGGTGCCAAAATTTATGCCGAGGTCGTTGGCTATGGCGCCAACTGTGATGCCTATCACTTTACCGCCCCGGCACCAGGCGGCACAGGTGGTGCGGCCTGCATGCGGCTGGCGCTGGCCGACGGCGGGGTAGCGCCTGAACAGATCGGCTACATCAACGCCCACGGGACGTCCACCCACCTGAACGACAGCTGTGAGACAGCCGCCATCAAAGCGGTGTTCGGTGACCACGCGTACAAACTGGCCGTGTCTTCTACCAAGTCGATGACCGGCCATCTGTTGGGCGGTGCCGGCGGAGTAGAGGGCGTATTTACCGCGCTGGCCCTGCACGACGCCTTTTTGCCCGCTACCGTCAATTTACAAGAACCCGACCCCGAGCTGGATCTTGATTATATCCCCAACCAGGGCCGCGCAGCGCAGGTGGAGTACGCTATGAGCGACAGCCTGGGCTTTGGCGGTCACAACGCCTGTGTGGTGTTCAAACGCTGGGAGGGATGAGGATGAACTATACACCCAATGAACCGCCCCGGACCCTGACGGCGGCTGAGATTGAAAAGATTCTGCCGCACCGTTACCCGTTTGCTTTGGTGGATAAGATCCTGGACTACACCCCCGGCCAATGGGCGCGGGGCGTTAAATGCGTGACCCGCACAGAACCGTTTTTTCAGGGGCATTTTCCCGGTCACCCGGTCATGCCCGGCGTGCTGATCTTAGAGGCGCTTGCCCAAACCGGCGCGGTGGCCGCATTAAGCCTGCCGGAAAACCGTGGAAAGCTCGCCTTGTTTGGCGGTGTGAAAAACGCCCGCTTCCGCCGTCAGGTCGTGCCCGGCGATGTACTGACTTTGGAATGTGAACTGGTAGAACAGCATGGTCCGGTAGGCATCGGTAAAGCTACCGCCTGGGTGGACGGCGTGCGCGCAGCCAACGCCGAGCTGACGTTTGTCATCGCGGATGCCTGAGGACTGGTTTTGCATGGCAGATTGTGCTATAATAAAGCCATTAACCTACAGGGGGATTCTCGCTATGCTGGACCAGACATTCGGACAGGTATATACCAAATTCAAGCTGCATTTCTATAAGCAGATATTCAGCCGATTCGAGGACCGCGAAGCTACGCTGACGACTGTAGAATCTTTCTGCATGGAAGTTATCATGGCATTGGGCGAACCGACGATTGCGCAGTTCAGCCACATGATGAACCTTTCCACCCCCAACGCTGCCTATAAGATCAACTCGCTGGTTAAAAAAGGCTATGTCGAGCGCATCCAGTCTACTACTGACAAACGCGAATACCGCCTGCGCCCAACCCAAAAGTACATTGATTACTACAACATCAGCTATTCCTACCTGCACCTGGTCATGGAGCGCGCTAAACAGCGCTTCAGCCCCGATGACCTGGCTAAACTGGAAGAAATGCTGCAAGTCGTCTCCGACGAGTTGATGCCGGAGATCCAGCTGCCCAAATAAAACTTTGGACCGCACGATTTCTCTACGATCCAACAATAACATAAACCCGCCCCGTTTGGCTTTGGTAGGCCAGGACAGGGGCGGGTTTATATTATTTATGTATGCTATTACTTTTTCTGCTCAATCGTATCGCCGGTCTCCGATGGCGCAGGGGCATCACCAAACACAACCCTCATATCCGGCGGTGGCGGTACCTGGTCGGCCATGACCTGCAATACTTTCGAGGACGATTTGTGCATCTCGTCCAGAAAGTGGTTCAGCTGCTTCGGGTCGCCGTTGCGGTTTTCCTGGATGAGCTGGGCCAGCGAATACATGCAGGCGGCCGGATTGCGCAGGTCGTGGACCATGTCGTGCCACAGTGCCTCCTGTTTGCGAACCTCATGCTCCACATTTTGGCGGAGTGCGTCCATCTTTTGCTGCAAGATGCGCAGGCGCATGGTCTGCAGCACGGCGGCAGCGAGAGACGCGACACAGAGAACAACCAACACAACGATTAACATAGATACTCCTCCAAACAATAAAATTTTTATACTATCCCAATGAAGGGGGAAGCAACACATTGTAAGATGTCGGAAAATCTGTGAAAAAGGCTCTTACAGCAAACAGGATTATACAGCAAAATAAAATGTGCGCGAGAAACACTGTTATTTGAAATTTAATATACAATATGTGCTGCAAAATGGCAAGCTCTTTTTGTCGAGTTTGAAATATTTATAAGCTACTTGATAGAAATATCGCTGTTTTGTTACAAGAGTGATACAAAAAGAGCCGCAGCCCCCTTAAAAATCAACAAAACAGAACTGCTGCCCTGCTTTTACACAGCACGCAGCCGTGCTATAATAGAAAATACACTTTAAAAGGGCAAAGCGCTCTGTGATTCGGCACGCTTTGCGCAAAAAGATGCTGATGCGATAAAAGCTGAATGTGAGGCGCAGGAAAGTCATTTTACTAGAGGATGGGGAAAATGCGGAATTTTGAAAACAAGTGCGGTGCCACCATCTGCAAAGACTTGAAAGGTGTGGAAACCGGAATCCCACGGTGCCCATGCCCGGAGTGCGTCCGCAATGCGGTACTTGCCTTGGGCGAGGTGCTGGGAGAATAAGGCGTACAGCCAATTATGGGCGGAAAAGGAGTGCATTGTGGAAATAAGCTATGCAACAACGAGCAACATTGCGGCTATTGCCGCCGTGGCGGTAGCTTGCTTTCCGCCAGCGGAGGCGGCCACCGAGAAAGAATTTGTAGACAGAGTAATATGCTTCCTATATAGCGAACAGTGAAATAAAACACTGAAAGCTATACCGATAAACGAATGTGGGTTCTTGCTAAAAGAAAAATTGAAACAAAAAAGTGATGCGGCCAGGAAGAGCTGCATCACTTTTGCTTATTGTATCATCCACGCTGCCAGCGCATCCGCTGTCTGCTGTTGCTGGTCCTCGCCGGAAATCGTGGGTGTTCCGTCGCCCGCCTGGGGGCCGTAGCTGCCAAAACCGGCGTGGCAGCCGCCATCAATAACTACTTCGGTGGTATTGGCTGGCAGGTTGGAGCGGTCAGCTTCATATTTCTCCCGGTTCAGTACACCATCCTCGCTGCCGTAGGTGGAATAGACCCGTAGGTGGCTGCCGGTCAGGTCGGCGGTGGAGTAGGCGGCCAGCAGAACCAGACCGTCCAATTCATCGGTATACTTGGCGGCGTAGCTTGCCGCCATGGCCCCGCCTAAGGAGTGCCCGCCGATGTACCAGCTGTTCACTTCGGGAAAATCCTCCGGGATGCCATCGGCAGCATTCATATCCAACACTGCCAGGTTACAGGGTATCTTTACCAGTACACACAAAATGCCCTTGTTGGCCAGCTTGTGGAGCAGGGGCGCGTAGGCGGTGTTTTCCACCTTGCCGCCGGGGTAAAAGATCAGCCCGGCGATGGGTGTATCCGGGGCAAAGACCCAGCTGCCGTTTTCCTGCGTGACGGTCACGCTGTCGTCGGACAGCAAGGCGGCCTCCGCCGCAGCACCAGCATGGTAATAGTCACCGACATACACGCCAAACAGGATCCCAACCGCCAACAGGCAGAGCAGAACGACGGCAAGAACCCTTCGGTTTTTCTGTTTCATGGGCGCTTTCTATCAAAGGTAACTTACGGTCTCAGTGAGCGCTTTGCGGGAACTGTGGTTCGGCAGGGGCTTGCCATCCTCAGCGGCATGACCCAGGTCCAACAGCATCAGTACTTCCTCATTCTCCGGCAGGCCCAGCGCTTTGGCGGCAGCTTCGGGGTCGAAGAAGTTGATCCAGCAGCTATCTACCCCGGCATTGGTGGCGGCCAGCATCAGGTGGGTAGCCACGATGGCGGCATCCTCAGCACCGGAACTATGCTTGCCACCGGGGTAGGTGAACACGCTGTCCTTGTTAAAGGCCACTACCAGCACCGTGGGCGCGCCATAGCGGCAGGGAGTGAGCTTGTCAATTTTAGCCAGCCCCTCGGCGGACTGGACAACATAAATATGCTGCTCCTGCAGGTTCTTGGCGGTGGGGGCCAGGCGGCCAGACTCCAGAATACTGCTCAGCTGCTCTGCTGTGACAGGCTTGCCATCGTACTTCTTGCAGGAATAGCGGTCTTTGATCACCTGTGCAAAATCCATGGTAGAATTCCTCCTTACATTTTTGCGGACATTCCATACCGTAAGTATATACTTTTTGCCGCAAAATTTCCAGTCCTCTATGGGCTATGGTTGCTGTGTATGCAGAAACCTGTTCTCCGCTCTGGTTTTATAAAAGGTCAAACAGCGAAAGCTGATTCTCCACCCAGCTTTCCTGCTGTGCCTGGTGGATGACATCGCCCGGCAGGCTGTGCCCTATTAAAAAAGGGGACTGCGGGTCATGCTGCCGCATGTTCTGCGCCACCAGCTTCTTGCTGTAGTTGGCGTAGCAGTAGCGGCACAGGTGGCCGCAGGTGTTGTACGCGCCGATGTCGGCGGTCATAAAGCAGGCGCACTCTTTGCGGGAGTTTTTGCCCGGCGGCAGGTGCAGACGGCGATGCAGCGCGGTTTCAAAAATCTGCTGGGTCATGCAGCCGCTGCAATCCGCGCCATAAGGGTCCAGTTCGTCTCCCTCGGCACAGGGACGTATCGTAAGGCCGTACTGCCGCCCAATCTCCACAAAAGCTTTGCCCAGCGTGAGCCGGTCGGCACGGGAGACACCCTGCACCTGCGGAAAATTGCGACGCACTTTCGCGTACAGATCAATAAAGCTGATAACGCAGGTGTGGGTGTGCCCGGCCAGCACCGCCGCCATGCGGGTGAACTCCTGAATGTGGCGTTCAACCGTATAGGTGTCGGAAAGAAAAATCGGGTCATACCGCCAGCCGATGCTGTCCGGGCCGACGATCTCGGACAAGGCAACAAAATCACACAGTACGGTCTCTTTCGGCGGCACATGCGGCTCAATCTCAGGCCCATAGGGTGTGATGGTGACGAACCAGTACTGCCCATAGGAACGCAGCAGATCCATCTTCGGCAGCATCGACGCGGGATTTTTGGTGCAGAAGCCGATCAAATCCACCATGTCCGGGTTCAGCTCGTACCGCGTCACGGCTTGGGGATTGTAGGGGTTGCGTACCAGCACATACCCGGCCCGCAGCCGGTTGACAAACCACTCACTGTAAAATGCCGGAATATCCGTGCGAAACCCTGTCTGCAAAATCATCCCAACACCTCCCCTGTGGTTCTCTGAACCCCAGTATACACCCCCGCAGGCGCAAAAGGCAAATTTACCAAAAAATAACGATTTAGACATACAAGAAACGGAAAACGCGGGAATCTGCTGTGATGTACTTTTAAAAAAACCAATTATGCCCCAAACGGGAGATGCACCATACATTTTTTACGAGAAAAAACAAAGACCGCCGCAGCCTGCTGGGGGAGCAGGGTTGCGGCGGTCTTTGCGATATAGAACGTATGGAGAGAATGGCGGAAATTACTTCTCGGCTTCACCGCTGAGGATGAAGTCGAAGATGCGGACCTTGTCCTCGTCTTTCTCGACGCGCAGGCGCAGGCTGCGGATGTACCCGTCGGAGAAAGCACCGGCCACGGTCATGTACTGGGCCAGGCGGGACTTCAGGTTGATGCAGTCGCCCTCGTCAGAGATCAGTTCCACGTTGCCGGTGCACTGATTGATGACGGCGAACAGCCCATCAATGTTGGAGATATTTTCGAGAGTCATAGCGTATAAACCTCCTGAATCAGCAATCAAAAGTTCGAGGGCACGCCCAGATAGTTGCACAACTCTTCAATGCAGGCCTGCTTGTCCGCACCGGTAACGGTCTGGTTGAACAGGAACTTGAAGATGACGTCCATCTGGGCCACCAGCATCCGCATGCCGGGCACGGTGTTCAGCCCGGCAGTGCGGGCGGCGGTGATCGTCTCGGACAGGGGCGGGTTGATGACGCAGTCAAAGACGGTGGCCGTCTTGGGCATACGGTCGATGAAGCCCAGGTAATCGTGCTTTTTGTCAAAGCCCTTCATGCCCAGCGGGGTCAGGTTGGCAAACAGCTCGCAGCTCTCGGCGGCTTTGTCGAGCGACGCCGCGTCGGTGCCGATGACCTCGGCCGCGGCAGCGGTATTCTCGTTGACCAGTTTGGCGATCTTCTCAGCCTTTTCGGGGGTGCGGTTGGCGATGTACAGCTTTTTCACGCCGCTCTGGGCCAGCTCAAAGGCGGTCACACCGCTGATGCCGCCGGCACCGTAAAGCAGGGCATTGATGCCGTTCAGCTTGGCACCGCCTTCCTCCATGGCCTTGACTGCACCCTTGCCGTCCATGCCAGATCCGTGGCTGCCGTTCTCATCCAGGCGGATGGCGTTGACCGAGTGAAACAGCTTGGAAGTCTCGTCCACATCGTCCAGCAGGTCCACGAAGTCGCCTTTATGGGGCATCGTGGGGCAGAGGTAATGGATACCCATCAGGCGGCAGGCATCCAGCAGCTTGGGCAGTTCGCCCTTTTTGATCTCACAGGGCAGCATGATGGCGTTCATGTTCAGCCGCTCAAACAGCTTATTGTAGCAGCGGGGTGCGTTGGTCTTACCAATGGGGTCGCCCACGTTCAGCACCAGTTCGGTGTCCAGATTCAGTTTGATATTTTCCAGTTTCATAGCGGGTCACTCCTTTTTGCCGCCCAGGTAAACGCTGGTCAGCACGTCGCCCTTCAAGAAGTCGTCGCCGGTACCGGCCACGACAATCTTGCCGGTGTTCATAAGGTATGCGCGATCGCTGATTTTCAAGGCCTGCTTGGCGTTCTGCTCGACCAGTAGGACGGTGATGCCCATCTCGTTGACTTTTTTGATGACCTGGAACACCTCGGCAATGACCAGCGGGGCCAGGCCCATGGAGGGTTCGTCCAGCATCAGCAGCTCTGGGTCGGACATGATGGCACGGCCCACGGCCAGCATCTGCTGCTCACCGCCGGAAAGGGTGCCGCCCAGCTGGTTGCGGCGCTCGTACAAGCGGGGGAACACCTTGTAGACCATGTCCAGCAGCTCCTTGTCGCGCTCCGGGGGGCGCTTACGGAAGAAGGTGCCGATCTCCAGGTTTTTCTCGACCGACAGTTCAATAAAAATCTTGCGGCCCTCAGGCACCAGAGAGATGCCCATGGGTACAATCTCGTGGCTCTTTTTGCCAACCAGCTCCTGACCCTTGTACAGGATGCTGCCCTCGTCGATATGGACCATACCCAGGATGGACTTCATCAGGGTGGACTTGCCGGCACCGTTGGCACCCAGCAGCGAGACGATCTCGCCCTTATTAATCTCAATATCGATGTTTTTCAGGGCCTTGATGTTGCCGTAGGAGGAAGACAGGTTGGTGATCTTCATGATATTCTCAGCCATTATTCATCATCGCTCCTTCCCAGGTAGGCTTCAATAACATCGTTGTTGTTCTGGATCTCCTCGGCCGTGCCGCAGGCAATGGGGCGGCCAAAGTTGATGACCGTAATGTTTTCAGAGATGCCCATGACCAATTCCATATCATGCTCGACCAGCAGAACGGCCAGATGGTAGGTGTCACGGATTTTACGGATGGTGTTGACCAGTTCTTTCTTCTCCTGCGAGTTCATGCCGGCGGCAGGCTCGTCCAGAAGCAGCAGCTTGGGAGAGGTGGCCAGCGCACGGCCGATTTCCAGCAGGCGCTGGTGGCCGTAGGGGATGTTGCGGGCTTCCAGGTCCTTGACGTCCTCAAGCCCCAGGAAGCGCAGGATCTCCAGCGCCTTTTCGCGGCACTCGGCTTCTTCCTGCATGCATTTGCGGTAGTTGAAAATGACGTTGAACATGCCGGTCTTGGTCTTGCAGTGGAAACCGGTCATGACGTTTTCCAGCACAGTGGCAGATTTGAACAGGCGGATGTTCTGGAAAGTACGGGCAATGCCCTTTTCCACGATCTGGTGTGGTTTCTTGCCGCAGATGCTCTCGCCGTTGAAAACCACATCGCCGCTGGTGACCTGGTAGGCACCGGTGATCATGTTGAACACGGTGGTCTTACCGGCACCGTTGGGGCCAATCAGGGCGCAGATCTGGTTTTCCTCCACTTTCAGGTTCACGCCGTCAACAGCTGTCAGACCGCCGAACTTTTTGGTTACATCTTTCAGTTCCAGGATCGCCATTCTGCTCACCCCTCTTTCTGTTCAGCCGCTTGGAGCTGTTTTTTACTATGGCTGACGATAAAACGCTTGATGTAGGGATACAGGCCGCCAGGGAAGCGCAGGATGACGACCAGCAAAATCACACCGTAGACGACCAGACGCCAGTCACCCAGGAAGCGCAGCGCTTCGGGCAGGACCTGCATGATGATACCACCGAGGACGGGGCCGATAACGGTGCCGAAGCCGCCGACGATGGCAGTCCACAGGATAACGCTGGAAGTGTTGGAGACGAAGGTATCGGGGCTGACGTACTTGATCATCATGGCGTACAGGCAGCCGGCAACACCGCAGTAAACAGCGCTGAGGACGAACGCCTTGATCTTGTAGGAGGTAACATCGATGCCGGTCAGTTCGGCAGCTTCGTTATCCTCGCGGATGGCGATGAAGGCGCGGCCGGTGCGGGTGCGGATGATAATGCTCTCGTAAGCCAGGCCCAGCAGCACAAAGATGAGGATGAGAAAGTAGTATTTCTTCAGCGTGTCAAAGGAGAAGCCGAAGATGACGGGACTTTGGATGCCCAGCACACCGGCGGTGCCGTTGGTGACGGGGGTCCAGTTGATCATGACAATGCGGACCACTTCGCCGAAGCCCATGGTCAGCAGGGCCAGGTAGGAACCTTTGACTTTCAGGGCGGGGATGGCCAGCACCACGCCGAAGAAGGCGGTGACGACCACAGAGCCCAGCAGGCAGGGGATGAACTGCAGCCCGGCACGGGTGTTCATCAGCGCGGCGGTGTAAGCGCCGATGCCGAAAAACGCGGCCTGGCCCAGGGACAGCTGGCCGGTATAGCCGGTCAGCACGTTGATGCCGATGCCCAGGATAATATAAATACCGATCATGTTGATGATCTGCATAATGTACATATTCGGGGTGACGATGGGTAGCAGAATGAGAATTGCTGCAATCACCAGAATTTTCAGGAGAGCGGCGCTTTTCTTGGTTTTCGTCATGAGTAAGCCCTCCTTACAGTTTGTTTTCGATCTTCTTGTTCAGCAGGCCGGTGGGCTTGACGAACAGGACGATGAACAGAATGATGAACGAGAACGCATCACGGTAGGCGGTGGAGATGTAGGCAGAGCCGACAGCCTCGACGATGCCCAGTATGATGCCGCCCAGCAAAGCACCCCACAGGTTGCCGATGCCGCCCAGGATGGCTGCGGCGAAGGCTTTCATGCCGATGGTGGCGCTCATATCAACACGGGCGTAGGTCAGCGGGGCGATCATGACACCGGCAATGCAGGCCAGCGCCGCGCTGATACCGAAAGTGAGGAAGCGCATGTAGGTGACGTTGACGCCCATCATGGCAGCGCCCTCGGGGTCAGAGTTGGCAAGCTGCATGCACTTGCCGATCTTGACTTTGGTAAAGAAGAAATGCAGGCCGGTGATGATGGCCAACGAGATGATGATAATGCCGATGGACTGCGGGGTAATGCGGAACTCGCCGATCTCGATCAGCTGAGAGGGGAACATGCTGGGGAACAGCTGCGGGTTGGTGCCCCAGATGACCATGGATGCGTTGCGCAGAACATAGGAAACGCCGACCGTTGCAATCAGCAGGTTGACGAAAGAAGAAAACTTGACCTTGCGCAGGATCACGCGCTCCAGCAAGAAGCCGAGACCTGCGGCGCAGATGATGCCCAAAGGTACCGATACATAGAAGGGGAGACCCAGTTTGGTAATAAAAGTAAGGGTGATAAACGTGCCGACCATCATAATGTCGCCGTGGGCAAAGTTCAGCATACCGAGGGATTTGTACACCATCGTGACACCGACTGCCATCAGCGCATACAGGCTGCCGTTTGTCAGACCGTTCAATATCTGTTGAAACAGCATCTTGTGCTACCTCCGTTTTAAAATAAGAAAAGAGAAGCGCTGGTTTGGGCGGCTGGCGCCCGCCAGCGCTTCTCTTATAAAATCTGCTCTACCGAATTAATTGTAATTCTTCACGATGACATGCTCGCCGTTCTCAATGGCAATGACCAGCAGGTCTTTGTCCATGCGGCCGTTCTCATCGAAGGTGGTCAGGCCGGTGGCACCCTGCCACTGGGTGTTGGCAATGTAGCTGTTCAGGGTCTCGCCATCAGTGTAGTCTTTGCCGTCAGCAATGCAGCGTTCGACAGCATCCTTGATGATGTACACAGCATCGTAAGACTGCGGGGCGTTCTGGTCGTAGCCGCCGCCGTACAGCTCGTTGTACTTCTTGTCGAATTCCTGGACCTTTTCATCGGGGTTGGCAGCATCAAACGCGGTGGAGATCATCACGCCGTTGACAGCGTCACCGCCCAGGTTGGTCAGCTCGGGAGAGTTGTAGCCCTGGCCGATGCAGGGCAGGTCGATGCCGTACTGCTGCATCTGGCGGCAGATCATAGCGACCTCGGTGTGGTAACCCCAGAAGATAACGAAGTCGGGGTTTGCCTGCTTGATCTTGCCCAGAGGCACGGAGAAGTCGGTATCGCCGGAGTTGTAAACTTCGCTGTCCACCATTTCCAGGCCAAAGTCATCGCAGACGGTGCTGGCGATCTTGAAACCGCCGGTGCCGAAGTCAGAGGACTCGTACAGGATGGCGAAGGTCTTGGCGTCGTTCTCATCGACCATGTAACCCATGACGTTGCGCATGTGCAACTCGTCGGTAGCGGTCAGCTGATAGATGTAATCGTTGCCGCTCTGGGTGACGGCGACGTTAGAGGAAGCAGGAGTGATCTGGGGGATCTTAGCAGCCTTGGTGATCTCCATGTTGGCCAGCGTGCAGGAGGACGCCTGGGCACCAATAACCGCGTTGACCTTGTCCTGCTCCACCAGCTTCTGCATGGCGGTCACGGAAGTAGCGGGCACACCCTCATCATCGACAGCAACGAGGTTGATGGGGATGGTGCCATTGATGCCGCCAGCGGCGTTGATCTCGTCAACGGCCATCTTGGTAGCGTTCTGCATGATCTGGCCGGACACGGCAGAGGAGCCGGACAGCGGGCAGATCAGGCCCAGGTTGAAAGCGCCTTCGACGCTGGAAGATTCAACAGTACCGGCAGCAGTTGAACCGGCAGTAGAAGCAGTGGAGGAAGCCGTGCTGCCGCAGGCAGTTGCGGTAAGGCACATGGCCGCGGCCATGATCCAAGCCATTGTCTTTTTCATAGTTAGTCAATCCTTTCATTGTAGAGGAAAGAGGGGGCATGCTTGCATGCACGCCCCCTCCGAATGATAAGGGTTTGCTCGTGGGTTGTTACCGCAAGCTGTTATTTTGCGATCTCGGCAGTGATCTTCAGGAACTCGTCGATGTCCGCGTAGGTGTGGCAATGCAGCGGGGAGATACGAACGATGCCGTGCTGGTTGATGGAGTTGACCTGACGTGCAGAGTAGAGGCTGGCGTCGGTACGCTCGTGGACGACCACACCGGCTTTCTCGTAAGCGCGGGATGCCTGCTCGCAGGTGAGCTTGTCAAAGACGATGGGGACGATCAGGTCGCGCTGGGTCAGATCGGGCATTTCAACAGCGACGTTGACGCCCTCGAGGTCCAGCAGGCCCTTGACCTCATCAGAGCCGTGCAGCAGGCGGTACAGCAGGGCACGCTCGTGCAGCATGATGCGGTTCATGCCCTCCACATAGAGGGTGCGGCGATCCTGGGAGTCGGTGAAGTGCTCGCCAATCCAGCAGACGTAGTTGAAGATGGCGCTCAGCATGGCGTACATACCGGGGGCGCAGCCGCCCATTTCCCAGTTGCTCTGCTTCTCGCGGATGAGCTTGCGGTGGGGCAGGTTCATAACGCGGTCGCTCAGCCAGCCAACGCCCAAGCCGCGGGCACCGCCGAACTTGTAGGGAGCGAAGTTGACGCAATCCAGACCCCAGGCTTTCATATCGGTCAGACCGTGGGGAGTGTGCTGGACGGAATCACAGATGATGAACAGATCAGGCTTGATCTTACGGGCTTCACGGGCGATGGTCTCGATATCCAGGACGGCACCGGTGATGTTGGAGGTCATGATGACGCTCAACAGGCAAGTGTCCTTGTCGACCAGCTTGACGACATCCATCGGGTCGATGGTGCCGGTGCGGGGGTTGGTCTTGGCAACACGCAGTTCCTTGCCGTACTTCTCGGCGGGGACAGCGCAGCCATCGAAAGCGGAGGGATGCTCCAGCTCGGTGGTGACGACGTTGGTGCCGGGCACGTTGGCGATGATGGCCTCGGAAACATCAAAGACGATGATGGAAGCAGTCATCGAGGTGGCGATGCAGCCGCCCTCGGCGTTGAACATCGTGGAGATGTCCTTGCAGGCCTGGGTGCGCAGGCTGTCCAGATAATCGGAAGCGGCACCGCCGTGGCCGCCGCAGTTGGGCAGGTCGTCCACATTGCGGAAGGCTTCGCTGGCGTCCTTCAGGCGGAAGGAACCGCCGGAGTTGTCAAAGAACAGGCGCTTGCTCTTGGTGAAGGGATCAACGTCCACGTGGTAGTATTTATCGCGGATCTGGGCGGTCAGGTCGGCCGGCATCAGCTGGCCGTTCTTGATGATATCGTTCATTTCGCTCATGATTTATTGCCTCATTTCGTTTTGTTGGGGGCGAATCAGTCAAAAACGACTTCGCCGTGGTCGAAGATCACCTTGCCATCCAGCTCGATGGTGGGATCCTTAAACATCATGTCGATGTGCAGGATGAAGTCCTGGTTGTCGGTCTCGTTATTGCCCAGGGCACAGTGTACGTAGCCGCTGCAGCCTTCATCCTCCAACATGCGGCCGCACAGGGAAGCGTCGGGGTTCAGACCGATGCCGATCTCGCCGATGCGGTACATGCGGGGGTCGCCGACCTTGGCCAGCTCCTCAGCAAAGCGCTTGGCTTCTTCGCCGCCCTCGATCTTGGTGACGAAGCTGTTCTCGACATAGATGGTGATGGGCTCTTTCAGAACACCCATAGCCGGATGGGTGATGCTGCCGTCAACGACGATTTTGCCGTGGGCGGTGCCGGGCATTGCGCCGGAGGCCATCTCAATGTCCGGGGGAGAGCAGGTCTCGCCGGGGTTGCGGACCATGCCGTACTGCGGGAAGAGTTTGTGGCCCTTGATGCTGGCGTAGTAGTCAGTGCCTGCCTCGGAGGTGATGTGGACCTGGTCGCCGTCGGCCATGGACTTCAACAGCTGGTCAACGTATTTGCGGTCAGCCTCAAAGTCGGTGTACAGGCCGCCCTTTTCCAGCATTTCAATGCTGTAATCGCAGCAGTTCAGATCGCGGGCACCGGCAGCGCATGCATCGCGGCGTGCGTGGCTGTGGGACAGGCTAAACTTGGTGGCGCGAAAGATGACGTCGGCTTTCAGCATGGCGGCCGCCACCAGCGGGGTGGGCTCTTCGCCGTGCATCTTGCGGGGTTCCATCATGACCATCGTCTTTTTGGGGAACTCCTCGGCGGCATCCCACAGGGCCATGCCGATCTCCAGGCTGTCAGTATCAGTGACGATCAGGATGTTCTCATCAGGCTGGCAGTTGGCGCAGGTGGTGAGAAGACGGCGGCAGGCTTCGTAGATTTTCTTAGCCATGGTGTTGTGCTCCTTTCAAGCGTGGACTGTTTCCTCATTCAGTCCATTTCATGTGTTTTATAGTGTCTCGTGTAACTTTTATTCGGAAAAAGCTTTTCTTACTTTTTCGTGGTAGTGTTTAAACAATTATTTAAAATCTGTACCTCCTTTTCTTGTTATCTGGTGGGGTGTCTGTGTTTTCGTTGTCTGTATAATAGCACAAGCAGTTACGCGTGTAAATACTTTTTTGCGATTTTTTTGGCGTTTTGCGCGCTTTCAGCTGTTCTTACAACTTTGCAGGTCATTATTTGTGCAAATTGTAGCTAAAACCGGCCTGCATTGCGGTTACACGTGTCAAGATGGGGCGCTTTTCCGTGTAAAGAAACAGGCAGCGGCCCCGTGGACTGTCCTGAGGTCCACAAGGCCGCTGCCTGCCGTAATTCTATGTGAGAAGGAGAATAAAGGGTATTGGCGATAATAAAGGCTGGCATCAGGCGCTCTCGCGCACGCAGAGGGAGACCGGCAGAAACTGGTCCTGCGCTTTCTCGCCCCGCAGCAGGGCCATCAGGGTATTTACCAGCTTTTGGGAGAAATCTTCCTTGGAAAAATCAATGCTGGTCAGTGTGGGGGAGACCATCTCGGCAATATAGGTATTGTCGGTGCCTACTACAGCCAGATCATCGGGAATCTTCATGCCCAGCTTTTTCACGTACTGCATGATGGATGCAGCGATAAAATCGTTGCCCGCAATCACGGCGGTCGCCCGCTCGTCCTTGCTTTTGCTGAAAACCATGTCAAATACGTGGGACAGTACACCGTCCATCGTGTCCGCATTGGTGCAGACATAGCGCTCATCATAGGGGATGCCGTTGGCTTCCAGCGCATCGCGGTAGCCGCGCTCACGGTAGCCGCGGTTGATATACATATTGTAGCGCAGCGGTGGCACAAACAAAATGCGCCGATGCCCGCGGAACACCAGATAGTTGACAGTCTTTTCCACGCCGCTGTACAGGTTGGGCGCTACCGCAACGATATTTGGCTCCAGATGACTGTATTCCCGCGTTTTGTACAGTACCACCGGGATGCCAGCCTCGGCAATGCGGTTCAGCTGCACGGCTTTGTAGCGGTTGGACAGCATGAACACGGCATCATACCGGCCGGAAATCAGCGATTGGATAAAATCGTCGCCGTCACGGCTGTAGCAGTGGGAAACATTGTATCCCAGCTTGTCCAGCTTTTTCTCGGCAATCTCCAGCCAGTCGTTGCGCAGGTTGTCGCACACAAAGGCAATCTGCATTGAGCGGTTGGTTTTCAGGCTGCGGGCGTACAGGTTGGGCTGATAGTTCAATTCCTTGATGGCGTCCAGCACGGCCTGGGTCTTTTCCTCGCTGACGAACTTGGTCTTATTGATGACGTAGGATACCACAGCAGGGGAGACCCCCGCCAGCTTGGCTACGTCATTTCGGGTTGCGTTCTTGCCCATACTCTTTTCCTTACTTGTGGGGGCTGTGCGCACAGGAGCGCACATGCCGGTAGATATTGTTGATGAGGCCTGCCGCGTAGGAGGCCAGGATAATGCCCAGCGCAATGGCACCGGCTTCGGCCAGCACCAGCTGGAGCAGGGATGCAAATTTGGCGGAGTCGCCCTCGATTAAGCTGTACATCGTATAATACAGGTCACCACCGGGAATTTCCGGAATCAGCATCGGCACCAACAGCAGAATGACCGGGGTTTTGATAAGGCGGGCCGTGACTTCGCTGCAAATAGCAATGACCAAACTGGAAGCCAGCATGCCAAAGGCTTTTCCGTGCCCGCCTGCCACGCTGACCAGATAAACCACCCAGCCGATGCCGCTGCCCAGGGCGATGCAGCCCAGCGGCTTTGCGCCGCGTATCCCAAACAGCAGGGCGAACCCGAGGGACCCGACTACGCCCATGGCGGTTTGGACAATTTCTGCCTGCAACCTTACACACCTCCCGCCAGCAGCACCAGGGCAAAGCCCAGTGCTACCGAGATCGCTTTCAGAACGGCCTCGCTCAGGTTCAAAAGACCGCTGATGGTATCACCATTGATCATATCCCGCAGCGAGGTGGTCAGCTGGATGCCGGGAATGACCAACATAATGTTGCCGATCATGATCTTGTCCGGGTGGACGCCGATGCCCGCGCCTACCAGCAGCAATACGGCCAGCGCGGTGACGGCGCTGCAAATCGCGGTCTGCAAAAGGCTGTTCATCTGCAAAGTGGCACTCATTCGGATCATGGCAAACAGCACCATGCCGGAAAGCGACGCTGCAACGCCATCTGCCAGCGTACCGCCGAAGAAAACAGACAGCGAAAACGAGATGACCATATAAAGGACCAACTCCAGCCAGGCCGGGGCCGGGGGCTCATCCCGGATGGCCTGCACAGCATCGCGGAACTCGGCCAGTGTCAGCGCCCCCGTGCAGAACCGGCGGGAGAGGGCGTTGATCTCCGCCACTTTTCCCAAGTTGGTGACACGTGCCTTAATCCGGCGGCTTTGGGTGATGCTCCCGCCATCCGGCAAGCGTACGGTTGCCACAATGCTGGATGTAATCGTAAAAACATCCACCAGGTCAAAGCCGCACACATGCTCAAGCCGTTGGATGGTATCCTCCACCCGGCTGACCTCGGCACCGTATGTCAGCAGCAGCTCACCGGCATCCAGGGCGCAGGTCAAACATTCTGTTGACCGTGCGTTATTTTGCGCGTTGATTGCATACATCGCTTGCCTCTGCCCCCTGTCGATATCGTATAGGATCTGCCTTGCAGAAACTGCCGCCATCGGTGAGATCTCGCCGTTGCCGGACGTTTCTGGGCCGTGCCGCTTTCGGTGGAATCTGCCCTGTCATCTCCGTTATTACTATCATACACACGATGGTTACTCGTGTCAATAGAAAAGACCCAAATTTTTCTCTGATTTTACATCGAATAAAAAATCATATGCGCAAAAAAGCATACGATTCAGTCATCCAAAGTAAGAAAAATCGCTCAGGTACAGGGGATGTTGGAAAAAAGCAATGCTGTACAAGAAGAACACCTTTGCTGCGGTTGACCCTTTTGTACAGAAAAAACCGCCTGCATTACGGCAAGCGGTTTCACACAAATTGTTATGTTAAAATAAATACAACATGCTGCTGAGGTGAATCTTTTCTCGTACACACTGGTGATCCCAAAACTGTCCTTTGCGGGGATTTCACAGAGACTTTCAACCCCACACAACGGCGTTGGAAACTTCCCGTAGATCAACGCGCGGGGTGATGCTGTCCGTGCTGGTCAGTACAGCGGTGACCGTGGCAGCAATCTTTTGATCTGCCATAAAAATCAGAAACTTAGCCGCATCTGATACCAGACCACATTTCCGTGGGTAGAACCGGAAACGCCCTCGCTCACAAAACCAAACTTAGCGTAATAGTGTACCAGTTTGTCTTTGCAGGTGAGCACAAGGCCCTTTCTCCCTTGCGCTTTCGCTTCGCCGATGACATGGTTCAGCAAGGCAGCTGCACAGCCGCGGCAGCGATATTCCGGGATGGTATCTACACCAAAAATCATCTGCCACGCACCGTTTTCGTTGTGTAGAGAAGCATCCTCATACATCTCATCCCGGAGGTCAGGTTCATCTGTGACCATGCCGTTGACAAAGCCGATCATCCGGTCGCCATCCAGCTGTACCCAGAAGTGATTGGGATAAGACGCCAATCTGCCGGACAGACTGGCTTCGGTGGCGGCTTCCGCAGCAGGGAAGCATTCTGCCTCAATATTTACGATTCCCTGCAAGTCTGCGGGAACAGCAGTCCGAATCTGCATCCTGTTCAAACTCCTTTCTCAATCCACAAGAGTGGTCTCACCCTGAAATACTTCAACTGCCGGGCCGGTCATGAAGGCGTGTCCTGTGGTGTCGTCAATCTCAATGCGCAGGACACCGCCGTCCATCTGCACTTCCACAGAAGCGTCTGTCAGGCCACGCGCATGGCTGGCAACAACGCTTGCCACAGCTCCGGTCCCACAGGCCAGAGTGATTCCGCTGCCGCGCTCCCAGACACGCATCCGCAGATGAGTACGGTCAAGGATCTGCACAAATTCGCTGTTGACGCGATTCGGAAAGCGGGCGGCATGCTCGAATAGGACGCCGGTCTTCTCCAGCGGCACTTCCTCACAGTTGGGCACCAGATACACGGCGTGGGGGCTGCCGACATCCACGGCGGAAAATTCCCACTCGCTCCCGGCTACTGTGATTTTTTCCGGCTGCGGGGATTCCAGCACCGGCACGCCCATGTCCACCCGGATTTTGGCGGCCTTGTCGTTTTCGGGGGTGATTTGCAGCGTCTTGATACCGTCCAGCGTCTCCACCGTGATTTCCGGCTTGACGGCCCGCCCGTGGTCATACACATATTTGCCGACGCAGCGGATACCGTTGCCGCACATCCGCCCCTCGGTGCCGTCGGCGTTGAACATCCGCATACGGCAGTCGGCTTTTGCCGACGGTTCGATTAAAATCAGGCCATCTGCCCCTACGCCGAAATGCGCCGGGCTCAACAGCTGCGCGGTGCGGCTGGGGTCTGTGACTGTCTCCGCAAAGCAGTCCACAAAGATATAGTCATTGCCCAGACCATGCATTTTGGTGAATTTCATAATGACACCTCACGGCTTCTGCATCATGATCTTGACGATCTCCTTATCGGTCTCGCGCATGCCGTCGTGGCCCAGCATACCGATGTTGCGGATGGTGTTCTCCACGCCCTTGCTGACGATGCCGTCGCCGCCGCGGAACTGCTGGCCGTTCTGGTACATGTGGTAGCCCAGAATCCCGGCCTCGACGCTGGAGGCAATCTTGGCCGCGCAGCTGGGCTTGGCACCGTCGCAGATGATACCGGACACGATGGCCAGCGCGTTGACGAGGGTGTGGGAGACAGCTTTCAGATCCGCCCCCTGCAAGTAAGCAATGGCACACCCGGCGGCACACCCGGCGCTGACCGCACCGCAGTAGGCGGACAGACGTCCGATACCCGTCTTTTCATGGATGGCGATCAGGTTCGAGAGCACCAGCGCGCGGTACAGCCTCTCCTTGGGGCAGGCCAGCGCCTTGGCGTACTCAATGACCGGGACCGACACCGTAATGCCCTGGTTGCCGCTGCCGGAGTTGATGACGACGGGCAGCTCACAGCCGCTCATTCGGGCGTCGGAACCTGCTGCAGCCTTGGCGATGGCGCGGTTGCGCACATCGTTGCCGTAAAATTTCAGGTAGGTGGAGCCGACATTCGCACCGTAGTCCCCCAGCAGCCCTTCCTCGGAAATCTGGGTGTTGTACAAAATCTGGGTGTCCAGCAGCGGGCGCACATCGTCCAGGTCGCAGGTCTCGGCAAAGTCGTAGATATTGGCGATCGTCAGCAGGCTGCGGTCCGTCAGGCCGCTTTCCGCCTCCGTATTGCAGGCGGCCGGGGTCTGCCTGGCCGTGTTGTCCAGCAGGACCTCATCATTTTTCTTGATGTAGACAATGTTGGTGTGGTACTGGCTGATGCGGACGACAGCAGAATCCGTGCCGCAGTACAGGGCGATGATAATGTCAAAGATAATGCCGTTGTCGATGGCCTCCACCGAGATGGGAACATTGGACAGGAAACGCCGCATGGCAGCTTTCTGGTTTGCTGTGACCTCCGAGATGACTTCCAGCTCTTTGGCAGCATTTCCACCGAGGATGCCTGCCACGGCGGCAGCCTCGATGCCTTTCATTCCGTCCGTATTGGGCACGACAACGCTCTTGACGTTCTTGATGATGTTGTTGCTGACGCCGATTTTCACGAGGTCCGGCTCACAGCCCAGCACCTCGCGGGCTTTGGCCGCAGCGTAGGCGATGGCAATGGGCTCCGTGCAGCCCATTGCAGGGATAAGTTCTTCTTTCAGGGTCTGAATATAAGTCTTATAAATCTTTCCGCTCTTATCCATAGGGCTTTTTCTCCTTACTCCATCTTTTTGTCTCTGAGAATGTCCACAATGGTCTTTTCGGTGCCACCATGCCGGGGGAGACGATGCGGCCCATGTTGCGCATAGTTTCCTCCGGCGTCGCGCCGTTGATCCCATGTACATTATATATGAAAACGTCCTGCATTGCCATACCTACAGCCTGCCAAGCTGCATCCACGGCCACAACACCCTTCATCGTGCAGCCCTGATTGCCGCCGCCGCAGATTATGCCGGTGATGCTCATAGCGGGGGCCGGCAGGCCGATCACGCGAGCTTCAATGGCGGCATTGCAGAGCAGGAAAACCGTCTTTTGCTCGTCGTCCGAGATGATTTTGCCGCCGTCTTTCGCCAGCAGATAGCGGGCGTAGGTGGTCTTGGGGCTTTCCAGTCCTGCCTTGCAAAGGGTGTGGTTCAGCTTGAACGCCTCGCGGCATAGCCAGTGCCCAGATGCCCAAAGCTGCTGCCGCCGCCGGTGACTGGCGGACTTGCGAAAATCAAGTGCGAAAAATCGTGGAACAGGTGCAAAGTGTAAAACCATCGTTATAAGGGAAAAGCGACAGGAAACTGCCGCTTTGCTTCAAACAATTCTTAAAATAATGAACTGCTATTGTGCGGTTGCATTGCAACATACCGGAAAGGGCTGTTGCACAGCGGAAAGAACCAAGTGCAACAACCTCTTTTATGTATACGATACAGATTTGAAGTAAAGTCAAAATAAATCCAACATACTGTCAAGATAGATTTCTTCCCGCACACGCAGCTGGTATTCTGGTTTGGTGAGGTAGTAGAGCAAAAATTCCAGCACGATGGCGCTGCCCAGGCCGCGGCCTTCGATTTTGAAATTGGTGAAGCCCTGGGGAAGATAGCGTGTCAGGATGTCCTCGATACTGATAAAACTGGGGCTTTCCATGGCTCGGGAAAAACGGTAGCCCTGCGCAGCATCGGGGGCAGTGCAGCGGTGTTCAGGGGTGTCCAGGCCTAAGTTGCGGCGGCTGACGGCTTCGTAGCAGACTTTGCGGTCGCGGCAGCCGACCCAGCAGCACTCGTTGCAGAGAAATTCCAGCTTGTCCCGCTGGTCTTGGGGCAGGGTGGCGAGCCGGTCAAAGGCTTTATTCAGGCGGAAATCCGGCACCACATAGCGGAAATCCTCCCGTGCGGTTTCCTGTGCCAACTGCGAAAACTCCGTAAGCACCTTGGTGGTCGACGACACAAAATAGAAACTGGGGTACGTTCGTTTTAAATAGTCCAGCAGCAGTTCCGAGTGGACAATGACGCCGCTTTGCGGTGTGTCGCATGCGGCAAATAACCGGCAAAGTTTATTGCAGGTTGGGTCGGACAGATGTTCCGGCTGCAGTAGAGAGTTGCTGAACGTCAACCTGGCCGAGATGCCGTATTCCTGTGCCAGTGCCAGCGCATCCTGCGGGCGGACATTCCCGCCGCCGACACGTCCGCCGCCCCACAGGCAATCGGCCGGCGCACCGTAAAGCGAAGCAATATCGCACCAGGGGTAAAACCAATCGCGATGTGTACAGTACAGTGGTAGAAACACGCGGTACAACTCGTAAAATTCAAACAATCCCGGCAGATGATACTGCGCGATGTGATCCATGGCTCAGCCTCCTCTCTTTTTGAAATATTATAACAGGAGATGGAATACTTTGCAATTCTGGGGCAAAAGCCGGCCCCTTGCTTTATAACTGTGAAGAATGTATAATGACTACAAAAATAAATGCGCTTGTTGAAAAATAAAAGACGATTTATTGATGCTTTGAATTCAGCGTGTTTGCGGGTAAAAGGAGAAAGCCAGCCGGTTTGAAGTGACCCCCAAAAGTTAGACAATATTTTGAAGTAAAAATTGTTCAAGCA
>ERZ1026874.351-NODE-351-length-29954-cov-40.784274_pt1 | contig 29954 bp, 30 predicted proteins | sample MGYA00380167_ERZ1026874 | MGnify/ENA primary metagenome ERZ1026874 (study PRJEB33269, sample SAMEA4719803) | human gut metagenome | biome: human-associated habitat; feature: organic feature; material: feces | place: Cameroon | collected 2013-10 ...
AGCTTGAGCATTGTCGAGTGCAGCCCATCTTCGAACGCAGTGCAAAGATACAACATTGGCGAGGCGAAAGCAAATGCCTTCACTGGCGTTCACTATCTGTTTACCACTCATTCACGATACGTTCACTTTTAATAAAAATCATAGCAATGGAAGATAATAATAAGGCAAATATCGTCTTTAATATCTCTGGCGGTAACAACCAGATTCTGCCCAATGCTATCAAGGCTGAGCAAAACTTTTATGGCGACAAGTACATAGAGGAGATGATGAAGGCGAAGACCAAAAGTCAAGAGCCTGTTCTCTCACCCGAAACAACCCGTCTCTCCTTATATATTAATAATGTGGAAGCATTAGCAGAATATGTAGCCAAGCTCTCTGCATGCACCAATGCCAAGGAATTGGCTCAGGTGGTGATGGATATGGTGAATGATACAGATGTAAAGGTTGACCAAGATATTATGGTGAAGCAGGAGTTCATCGAAGTCTTACAGCCCTTGGCTCCTCAGGTTACTACAGGCATCAGTAATATCCGCAAGTATATCAATGAAGCTTGGTATAAGTGGAAATGATCACCAATGAAGTAGCGTGAGGAAAAATACTGACAAAAGGCACTTTTACGCACTCCATAATTTCAGAATTTTCAATGAATCCAAATTCGTTTTGTAGAATTGAAAATATGTTAAGGTTTGGTAAATTACTGATAGTCAATAGTATACGAAAATGAAAAATATGCTAGAGCTTTTGAAAATCTATAGTTGTACGACTATGACCCCTATAGTTGTACGACTATAACTCCAGAGTTGTACAACTATAGCATGTATAGTCGTACAACTGTAGCTTTACAGTCGTACAACTATAGGATTTTCAACTCGCAAAACTTGCGGATTATGGTCAATTGCTGCTGAAAATTGGCTTTTATTGATTCTAGATGGTTAATTTAGTATGGAGGATAAATATTTGTACATGATACGAAAGGCACAGGAGTTCATGAATGAAAATCACTTTGCCGACGTCTCCCGTGTGCAATGTCTGCTACGCAAGATGATGTCCAAGGAGTATCATGTCCTCATCGATCAAATCAAGGAGTGCCAGGATCCTCATGTCATCTTCAATATTCACGGAGGTAACAATCTCATTGCGCCCAATGCCAGCCAGGCAGAACAGAAAGTGGTGGAGAAACCTGCTGACGAGTTAAAAAACAAGATTAGAAACAATCAAGAAAGAAGACCTATGGACTTACAAGTACAAAGATTTTCAGATATCGATCTCAATGATTCCTTTTTCGATTCATTGAGAGCCAGCTATCCGGAGTTTAATGATTGGTATAACAAGAAGGCTGCAGCAGGAGCCACAGCTTATTGCTATTATGTAGATAACGAGTTGAAAGACTTTCTTTATTTGAAGATAGAGGAAGAGGAACTTTCCGACCTTACCCCAGCGCTTCCTGCCAAGAAACGCCTGAAGGTGGGTACCTTCAAGGTGGACAATGAAGACCGACATACCACTCGTGGTGAGCGATTCATGAAGAAAATCATGGATAAGGCAATTGCAGAGGATGTTGATGAAATCTATGTCACCATGTTCCCGACAGAAGAGTTGCAAGGTTTGATTCGTATGTTTGAGAAATTTGGCTTCTCTCATATTGCAGACAAGCCACATGAGGGCGGTAATGCGGAATATGTATTGATAAAGGATATGACAACCCATGTTGATGACTTCAAACTCGACTATCCTTTCGTAAAGAAAGCTAGTTCAAATAAATATGTACTTTCTATAGTCCCAGAGTTTCATACGCACCTCTTCCCAGACTCCATCTTGAAGAATGAAAAAAAATATGATCTCATCCAAGATGTATCTGAAACCAATAGCATCTATAAGATTTATCTCTGTTGGATGCAGGATACACGTAATTTAAAGGCAGGAGATAAACTAATTATTTATCGGACCTCTGATGAAGAGGGAAAAGCGTACTATCGTAGTGTTTGTACATCGGTATGTACGGTATGTGAGGTAAAAACATACAGAGACTTTGAAAATGAGGAAGAATTCATAAAATATACCAATCGCTATTCTGTATTCAAAGAACATGAATTGCGAAGATGGTACAAGTACAAAAACTATTTCATCGTCATTAAGATGGTGTATAACATAGCCTTCACCAAGAAGGTAATCAATATGGTAATGAAAGAGCAGGTTGGTTTGAATCCCAAGTATTGGGGATTCTTTAAACTTACCGATGCTCAATTTGATAAACTATTGGAATTAGGAGAAATAGATGAACGTTATATTATCGATTAAGCCTGAGTTTGTAGAGAAAATCTTTTCGGGCGAGAAACAATATGAATATCGCAAGGTTCTCTTCAAGCAAAAGGTAGATACCGTATATATCTACGCCAGTCGTCCCATCAGCAGGATAGTTGGTGAGTTCAAGATTGAGAAAATCATTAATGATACCCCTGCAAACATATGGAAGCAAACGAAAGAATACTCTGGTGTAACCAAGTCTTTCTTCCAACAGTATTATGCAGGAAAAGATAAAGGCGTGGCCCTCAAGATAAAGGAATGTAAGCTGTACAAGGAGGCTGTTGATCCAACAACAGTTATTGCTAACTTTATAGTTCCCCAGTCGTTTATATATACCAATAATGCATTTTAGTATGGAATCAAAAGTAAGCCGTCACTTTAGACCGGTATATCACCATTACAGCGTAAGGTTTTAACACTTAAGATGGGGATAAGGATTATAAGTCTATGTTTCCATGTTATGGTGTTAAAAAATAGATGAGGTGAAACTGTGTGCTTAGCATCCTTCACCCTAAAAGATAATGCAAACGAGCGCAATGAAAGCTGGCTTTCAAATTGCCGAGTGCAGCTTATCTTCTACATTAACGATACAAAATATAAAAAACTGATAGGTGTAACTACTTGCAATATAGTGGGGATGCAGTATTGGTGAGATATACAATTTTCACTCCTTTAGGAAGTCCTATTATTGATGTTTCTTTGCCAAATGGTAAAAAAGTGAAAGTCGGTGATCGGCTTTTCGATATGAAACATGATAAAGATTTAGGTGAAGTTGTAGAGTTGACGAAAGATTCAATAATAGTCAAAAATCTAAATAATGATATTGAAATAATTCTACAAGATAGTCCTATATTTAAAGATTTAATGGTAATGCCCTTTTGAGAAAGATAGGCTGACATAAAACAATATCAGGCGGTCCCATCCCGCACAATCTGGCGAAGACCGCTTTGGTCCGCCAACCTTAGAGCGTAGCGGTTCCGAGCACCGAGCAGGGCGGTTTCCCTCTTCTTCCCTGAGGGGAGAAGACCGAGATGAGAGGTGGAGCCTTCCTTAACGGTAAGGAAGGTTTCTGTCCCCCGGGAACGGGGGAACCGAAGGGGGTGTAAAGACCATTGAGGGTAGGTTTTCGAAAAATCTTATAATAAGAACAAAAATTAATACGATGAATATAGTAAAAACAGAAATAGAAGGCGTCCTCATTATAGAGCCACGCCTCTTTCGCGACTCTCGTGGCTACTTCTTCGAGAGCTTCAGCGAGCGAGAGTTTGAAGAGAAAATCTCTCCTATCCTGGGACACAGTGTTCACTTCTGCCAAGACAACGAATCTATGAGCAGCTATGGCGTAATGCGAGGCTTGCACTTCCAGTGCCCACCATATACTCAGAGTAAGCTAGTACGTTGCGTAAAAGGCAGAGTGCTTGATGTAGCAGTAGATATTCGTAAAGGATCACCAACCTATGGCAAGCATGTGGCTGTAGAACTGACAGAAGACAATCATCGCCAGTTCTTCATCCCAAAGGGCTTTGCCCATGGTTTCGCAGTCCTCTCAAAAACGGCAGTCTTCCAGTACAAGTGTGATAACTTCTATCATCCAGAAGCTGATGGTGGCATCTCTATCCTTGATGACACCCTCGGTATTGATTGGAAAATCCCAACTGAACATGCCAATCTCTCGGAGAAAGATACGAAGCATAAGATGTTGAAAGATTTCGATTCACCATTCGACATCAATATAGATTTATATCAATAGAAATATTAGATATGGAAAAGAAAGGGTATAAAATAGAAATACTCATGACTGCATTGAATCCTCAGATAATTAAGTCTTATGACTTTGTTTACTCCTACATGGCATTATAGACTTGTGTGATATCACATTTTAATAACTTAGATTATATAATGACTCAAACATCAGATAACAACAAGCGAATAGCAAAAAATACGCTATTTTTATATTTTAGGTCATTGATAATAATGGCCATAAGTATATTTACTAGTAGAATAGTGCTCCAAACATTAGGAATTTCAGACTATGGGATATATAATGTTGTCGGTGGATTTGTTGGAATGTTTTCAATTCTCAGTTCTTCGTTAGTAAATGCAAGTCAAAGATTCATTTCTTATGAAATGGGAAAACAAGTCCCACAGTTGTCAAGGGTTTTTTGTGGTACAGTTAGTGTTCATCTTATATTAGTTGTAGCTCTTTTAATTCTATTTGAGTCTGTAGGATTATGGTTTTTAAATACTCATTTAAACATATCACCAGATAGAATTGTTGCTGCTAATTGGGTATACCAATGTAGCGTATTAACTTTTTGCGTAAATCTGATAAGCGTTCCATATAATGCGACGATTATAGCTCATGAAAAAATGAGTGCATTTGCATATATAGGTATATATGAAGTTTTAGCAAAATTAGGTATTGTATATCTTTTATGGTTAACTGATAAGGATAAACTGATAATTTATGCAATATTATTAGTAATAGTGTCGCTTTCATTAAGATTTATTTATGGCTATTATTGCAAAAAACAATTTGAAGAATGTAATTTTAAATTTAAATTTGATAAGATATTTATAAAATCCCTTTTAGGGTTTACTGGTTGGAATTTTATCGGAAGTGTTGCAGGCATTTTGGTAACTCAAGGTGTAAATGTGCTTATTAATTTATTCTTTGGTGTTGCTCTTAATGCAGCACGAGGAATAGCAGAGCAAGTAAATAATGCTATAAACCAGTTCATCACAAATTTTATGACTGCGATGAATCCACAAATAACCAAAAGTTGTGCGGCCAAAGATTATGAATATATGAATAAACTTATGATACGAGGAGCAAAATATTCGACATTGTTATTTGTATTCCTGAGCTTGCCTATATTTATGGAGGCTGACTTTATTCTTGGTTTGTGGCTTGTTGAAGTACCACCTTACGCTCCATTATTCTTACGATTAGCCATTATATATTCGACATTTCAATCTTTGTCAAATACATTATATATTGGTATGTTAGCAACTGGTAGAATAAAGAAATATCAGATAATGATGGGAAGTATATACATTATGTCATTTATACTCTGTTTTATATTCTTTAAAATAGGATTAGGTCCTGAATGGGGATATATTTCAACTATTTTGGCATTATTTGTAGGGATGTTTGTGCGCTTGTATTTATTGAGGTCAATGATTAGTGGCTTTTCAATATTCTCTTTTATAAAGGGGGCTATTTTTAAAGTTATAATAGTCATTTTTTTTGCTTTGCTTATCATTTGCACACTAAACCATCTGTTGACGTGTAATGAAATATTAAAATCAATAATAATTATGGCTTTGGCTTTGTTGTTGGTACCAGTATTTACTTATACATTTTCACTTAGTGAAAGTGAAAAAGCTATGCTTAAAAAACAATGTGTATTAATAAAAGCCAAAGTATTTAGTTAAAATCTTAGTATAATGCAAAAATTAACAGAACCAAGATTCTATATCGGTCATGCAGTTTCCGAAAATATAAGATATAAGTCTTCGTCTGGTGGTATTGGTACAGCGTTGATAAAGTATCTTATGCAGACAGGTAAGTATGGAACATGTTTGACATTTAAATTTAATGAAATAACAAGCAAGTATGAACCTCTTATGATTCATTCTTTTGAGGATTACAATATTTGTGGTAGTATTTATCAAGATACAGATACTATTAAGTTTGTACGTGATAATTTAGCCGAGATTAAAAGTGGAATTATAATAACATGTTTACCATGTCAAGTTGGGGTGATTAGACATATATTAAACCAACATAATATAAAAAGTTTTATAATTTCTTTCTGTTGTTCCGGGCAAATGAAAGTACAAGGGACATGGTGTTATTATAGGTTCTTAGGAATTAAAAAAAAATCTGTTGTTAACCTTCAGTATCGTGGTAATGGATGGCCAAGTGGTATTCAGATTACTTTAAAGAATGGTACAATAATTAAAAGAAAGAATTGGTCTTATCCTTGGAACTTGATACACCAATCTTTGCTTTTTAGACCAAAACGTTGTTTGTCCTGTTCCTTTAAAACGGTATCTATTTGTGATGTATCTTTAGCTGATCCATGGCTGAAAGAATATGAAACCGACACTATAGGAAATACATTAGTTATTGTTAATAGTATACAGGGAGCAATGGTGATTGAGAACATGATGTATAACAATAATATATCATGTGTAACATCAGATGAGGAGACATATATACGTTCCCAAAAGGGTACCATTGAAAGTAAAAAAGAAAATAAAAACCGTTTACGTTATAACAAAATGATTAGCGTATTAGCTAGCTCTCCTACATATATGTTCATTGTTACGATACATCCTTTATTAATGAAATTACATAATAGATTAATGTCTAAAATATCACTCTATTTACAATGATGAGATTTGAAAAATTACTACGTTTGTTCCGAAGTCTGTTTTGGAGTAAGAAGTTTGGTGCTCTCGGGAAAAAATTTTCTCTCGGGAAAAAGGTCACATTTAATCACCCTCAATGCATTTTTATTGGTGATAATGTAAGAATTGGAAATTACTCATATTTTTTACCATGTGTAGAATATGAAGGTGTAAAATACTCTCCTAAAATCGTGGTAGGTGATGGATGTTGTATTGGTATAAGAAATAGTTTCGCTTGTATAAATAAAATAGAAATTAAAAATAATGTTTTATTTGCAGGATATGTACATGTTACAGACCACTCTCATGGATATGAAGATGTCAATATTTCAATAAAAAAACAAAGATTGATTAGTAAAGGGCCTGTTATTATTGAAGATGATTGTTGGCTTGGATTTAGTTGTGAAATCTTATCTGGAGTTCACATAGGGAGACATTCTATAGTTGCAGCAAGAGCAGTTGTTACAAAAGATGTTCCACCTTATAGCATAGTAGCAGGAAATCCTGCAAAAGTTGTCAAGCAGTTTAATTTAAAAACGAAATGTTGGGAAAAAATATGAAAAAATATATATTAATATCAGATTTTCATCTGAATGAAAACAATAGAGGAACAGCAGCATTAGGATATGGAGCTGTTAGCTTTTTACGCCAAAAAGGATTTTTGAGAGATGGGCAAATGATAGCTACGCTAAATGTTTATCTAAACCCATTTAAGAGTAAAAGCAGAACAGTAGTGGAAGAAGTCGTTATTCAGGGTAATAGAATACAAATTTTACATTATAAAGTAAATTTAATAACATTGAAAATGTTTATGATTTTTGGAATTTTATTACCATTTTCAAAATTCCATAAATTCCTAAAAGATATACAATGGGTAGCTTCAATAAATGGTGGAGATGGCTTTTCAGACATTTATGGTAATGAAATGTTTTTATCACGATTACTTTGCGTAAATTTAGCGATGAAAGGAAATATTAAACATATCGTTTTACCTCAAACACTAGGTCCTTTTGAAGATTCTCTACTGAAAAATATAGCAATAAAAATATTGAAATATTCATCATTTGTATTTGTTAGAGATCGTAAATTTACCGAAGAATTAGATTCTTTTGGTATTGGTTATGAAGTGACAAAAGATTTGTCTGCTTATATGTCTCCTGAACCTGTTGATACGAAAATTAAACCAGGCTCTGTAGGTATAAATATTAGTGGATTAGCATACTCTAATAATTATATGGCGCTAAAAGGTCAATTTTATAACTACCCAAGTCTCATAAATCAGTTAATAGAAACATTTCAGCAAATGGGGAAAAGTATATATCTTATACCTCATTCTTATAATTTCAATGAGCCAGAAATTAATAATGATGATTTGATTGCTTGTGTAGAAACATATAAATCGCTGAAAAATAAGGACCGAGTATATGTAGTGAATAAAGACTTACGTTCTCCGCAAATTAAATATATTATAAGTAAAATGTCCTTTTTTATTGGTACAAGAATGCATGCTAATTTTGCAGCAATCTATACCAATGTCCCTGTCTTTGGTCTTGCTTATAGTTTTAAATATGCTGGAGCTTTTGAAGCAAACGGACTTTCTGCAAAGCAAACCTATATGATAAACAATATCTCTGAAGATGATATTCCTAAAGTTATAGACGAGATAGTGTTATTTTATAATAAAGTAAAATCAAAATGAAGAAAATAATACTTGATTTTCTAATAGCAATAGAATCAATATTGATAATATGGTTTCCTTTTATCAATTCTGGTAGCGGTAGACCGTTATGCTTAATTGGTATTTATATAATCTTTATATTCTTATTATTTTCGAAAGAAAACTTAAAGAACTTTAAAATGGATATCAAAAAAAATCTGTTTTGTAGATCTTATTTGCTATATATAATTTGGATTTTAATATGTTCTTTGGGAGCTTATATCACCTCAAGTCATTTCTTTTTTGACTATAAAGATTATAATACTCTTATTATGTATCTTATTTATGCCTATTCTTTTTGTGTAATATTCAAAAATATAGGTACAAGGAATATAATCAGAAAAACATTATTATTTTGTGCAATTACTTTAAGTTTATATAGTATTTATAGCTATTTTACTCATACAAATATTTATACAGACTTCTTCTCTTTCTTTATGAATGAAGAAGTAGCAGAAGGTCAATTCAGAGATTATACTGCAGAAAGAGGAATTAGTTTTAGAGTATACGGAAATCTTAACAATCCAGTTTTCTTTTCTATAGAATTGATGATGTTGCTAGGATTCTGCTGTTATGAGTATATAAAGAATTTAGGAAATAAAAGATATGGGATTTTTCTGGTATTTGTTATCTGTTTTTTACTAATAAGTATAATGTTTACCGGAAGTAAATCTGGTCTCATCCCTTCTTTTGCTTTATTGATTTTGACATTTTATAGAGTACTAGGCTTAAAAAAAATATTATTTTATGCAACATGCTATTTTGTAGTATTTAGTATTCTTATGCCAACAATATCTTCAATTCTTGATGTTGATTTAAATCGTTTTTTTGTCGCTTTGAATCCTTTTGCAGAAAATGTAGCAGGTAGTACAGCAGGACATCGCGAAAATCAATTTGCTTATTTATTCAAATTTATGGATGACGATTTTTTGTTTGGTAATGGTTATGGTTGGGCAAGGCATTATACAAATATAAATGGAATACATCCAATCTTGCATACATTTGAGAGTCTTGTAATGTCGTCTTACGTAGATGGAGGATTAATGGGGCTATGTTTTATATATCCTATGTTTATGATAAAAAATTTAAAAGCTAGTAAATCGTATGCGTATAGACTTTTTTGTTGTGCCTATTTTTTCACTATGATAGTCACTGGTATAGGATGTTTTCTTGAATTTATATTGATTTCATCTTATCTCTATATTGACACAGACAACAAATACATAAAATTATTAAAAAGTAAATAAAAAACTATATATATATGAATACAAAATTAATAGCAATGTACCTTCCACAATATCATTGTATTCCTGAGAATGATAAGTTTTGGGGTAAAGGGTTTACTGATTGGGTTACGGTAAAAAAAGCGAATCCTCTTTTTAAAGGACATCGCCAACCACGTGTACCATTGAATTGCAACTACTATGATCTTTCGAAAAAAGAAAATGTTGCATGGCAGGCAAAATTAGCAAAAGAGGCTGGAATATATGGTTTTGGTGTTTATCACTATTGGTTCAACAATGATACAAACATCTTAACAAAGCCTGCTGAATTAATGAGAGATAACAACGATATAGACATCAACTACTTTCTTGCTTGGGATAATGGCAATTGGAAGCGTAGTTGGAGTAATGTATCGGGAAATGCTTGGTCTCCTCTTGCAGATGTGGACAAGCAACATAAAGAACCTGAGATTCTTATACCTTATATCTTGGGAAAGGAAAAGGATTGGGAGAATCATTACAACTATTTGAGAACCCATTTCTTGAAAAGTAAATATATAAAGAAAGACAATAAACCGATTTTTATTATATTCAATTACAGCAATGAAATAGCTGAGATGAATAAGTACTGGGATGAGCTAGCAAAAAAAGATGGTTTTGATGGTGTATACATCATTTACAGAAACCTTTATTCTGGTGGCTTCAAAAATAAAAGTATTATACCATCTTCTCTTTATATCTTTAACTACGAACCTAGTCATAATGGTTGGTTTACAACAAACTTAGCACAGCGTATTGTAAGAAAGTCAAAGAAAATCCTTGGTGTTGGACAGAACCAGCAATCTACATATTTTACTTACAATTACGATAAGATTTGGATGGATATCTTGACAAAGGCAGAGAATGAGAATAACAGACCTAATATTTATCATGGAGCCTTTGTAGAATATGATGATTCCCCACGTAGAGGAAATCGTGGAGGTAGAATAGTCTTGGGTGCCACTCCAGAAAAATTTGCTTCCTATGTTAAACGTATTATGGATATATCACAAAAGCAAGGTAAAGAATTTGTATTCTTGACAGCCTGGAATGAATGGGGTGAAGGTGCATATTTGGAACCTGATACTGTAACAGGAAATGCGTATTTGGATGCATTAAAGAAAGTTTTACTATAAAACAATAAGCTTATGTCGAAGAAAATTATTATAGATTTGTCGTTCATTACGACAAACTATAATTCAGGAGTGGCAAAGTATGCTTACAGGTTTATAGAATATCTTACCCTTCATAATATAGAGAGTGAGTTCTGTTTATTGGTAAATTTTGTTGCTTACGATCATTTCAGAGCAACCTATCCTCAGTTTGAAATGTATAAATTAGGAAAATTGTGGATGGATAAACTTGGTTTTTTCAAGAAAATTGCATTTGCCTTGGAATTTCGCAAAGTTGTTAACAACATTGATTCGGATTTGATATTTTGTCCATGGACTAATCCTATAAATGCTTTGAGCACAAAGCAAAAAAAAATTGCTACTATCCATGACTTGCAGATAAGAATCGATAGCAAAAATTATAAGCAGAGAGATGTATGGTTGCAGAACTTTGCAGATAGCAATATAATAAAGCATGCATTTAAGGTCTTGACAATCTCTGAATATTCAAAAGCTCAAATACTCAAATATTTTCCTGATACAACAGAAAAACTGCTTGATTGCAGTAATTGTGTGTCTTTAAGTTTGAAGGAAGATGTTGCTCCAATTAAACCTGGTTATGATTATTTGCTATATGTTGGTCGTATGGATGCAATGAAAAATGTATTGACACTTGTCAGAGCTTTTAATGAGATAAAAGACATATTTCCACACTTGAATCTTGTCCTAGTCTCTACCGCATGGGGGTATTATGAAAAGAAAATAAAACCCTTTGTGGAGAGTCATGGTTTGATTAACAGAATTACAAAGGTTGTCAATTGTAGTGACGAAGAATTAGTCGGCTGGTATAAGGGAACTTCACTATTTGTATTTCCTTCATTAAGAGAAGGTTTTGGATTTCCACCTATAGAGGCTGCGTATTTAAATATTCCTGTTTTGACATCCAAAGCAGACTCTTTAGAGGAAGTTACATTAGGGTTGTTAAACTATTATGAGCCGGCAACTGATAGTAAGGCTTTGGCTGCAAGAATAGTAGAATGCTTGAATAACCCTCCTTCCATTGAAAAGTTGGAAGAAGTTAAATCAAAGTATATAAAGCATTATTCTGTTGAAGTATTTGGTAAAAGAATATATGAGTTACTAAAAAAGTACAATCATTAGATTTAAATCATAACAATATGATTATTCGTAGTAAAGCACCACTCCGCCTTGGTTTGGCAGGAGGTGGTTCCGATGTGTCGCCATACAGCGATATATACGGAGGTTTGATATTGAATGCAACAATTAATTTGTATGCATATTGTACAATTGAAGAGACAGATGACAATCAGATAAGTATCAATGCCTTTGATGCTCATTGTAACAAGAGTTATCCGATGGCTGAAAGCTTGGAGATTGATGGTGAGGCTAGTCTCATTAAGGGTGTGTATAATAGAGTGGTAAAGGATTTTGGCGTAGGTGCAAAATCTTTCAAGATTACTACATACAATGACGCTCCTGCAGGTTCAGGATTGGGTACATCATCTACTATGGTGGTTTGTATCCTGAAGGCATTTGTAGAGTGGCTTGGATTGCCATTGGGTGATTATGAGATTTCCCGACTTGCTTATGAGATAGAGCGTAAGGACCTGGGATTGTCTGGTGGTAAACAGGATCAGTATGCTGCAGCTTTTGGAGGTTTCAACTACATGGAGTTCTTACAGAACGATATTGTAATCGTGAATCCTTTGAAGATTAAGCGATGGATTATCGATGAATTGGAGGCAAGTATGCTTCTTTACTTTACAGGCAGGAGCCGTAGTAGTGCAGCAATCATTGAGGAGCAAAAGAAGAATACTTCTCATGGTGATAATGACGCTGTTGAGGCTATGCATAAGATTAAGCAGAGTGCTAAGGATATGAAACTTGCTATCTTGAAAGGTGATATTGATGGATTTGCTGACATCCTTCGTGAAGGCTGGGAAAACAAGAAGAAGATGGCGAATAACATCACCAATCCTATGATTCAGGAAGCTATGAACGTTGCGATGGCTGCTGGTGCTAAGGCTGGTAAAGTATCCGGTGCCGGTGGTGGTGGTTTCATCATGTTCGTGGTAGAACCTACCCGTAAGAAGGAAGTGGAAGATGCTTTGAAAAAACTTAATGGTTTTGTGATGCCGTTCCAGTTCTCTGATGGTGGTGCTCATGGATGGAAGATTTATCCAACAGACGATGTTCGAATGTTGAGTGTTTAATGTTGAATGTTTAATAGAAGAATTCATATATGAACAACCATATTGAGACTTTGGTACAACGATATCCTCAGTTGGAGAGTTGTAAAGAAGACATATTGAAAGCTTACCAAATCCTGGAGGAAGCTTATTCGGCAGGGCGAAAGTTACTTGTTGCTGGTAATGGAGGTTCTGCATCAGACTCTGAACACATCGTCGGTGAGTTGATGAAGGAGTTTAAGTTGAAGCGTAAGATTTATGCTGCTCAGATTGACAGACTCATGCAAATTGATGCAGAAATGGGTACAGTGTTGGCAGATCATTTGCAAGGTTCGCTTCCTGCCATCTCTTTGGTTGGAGAACCTTCTTTGACAACGGCATTTATGAATGATGCCGTACCAGTTCTGATTTTTGCTCAGCAGGTAAATGGTTTGGGTAGAGCTGGAGATGTCTTCTTAGGTATCTCTACTTCTGGTAACAGTAAGAATGTTCTTTATGCAGCTGTAGCTGCAAAGTCTAAGGGCTTGAAGGTAATTGGTTTGACTGGTCAGAACGAAAACAAGTTGGAAACATTCGCAGATGTTTGTATCCATGTCCCAGAGACTGAGACTTATAAGATTCAGGAACTTCATCTTCCTGTATACCATTGCCTGTGCTTGATGTTGGAAGAAAAATTTTTCGGAAATCAGTGATGAAAAAAGATATTGTATGGTTGGATTATGCTCGAACTTTTGGTATGTTCCTTGTAATATTTGGACATTGTCTTCAAACTTTTCCTGCATGAAAAGCAATGAATGCCTTCGAGGAATTTGGGATTATGTTTATTTGTTCCATATGCCTCTGTTCTTTATTATCTCTGGCTTCTTATTTAAAGTACCAAAAGTAAACAGAGCTAATATCCGATATGGGGGGGGTAAATTGATAAGATCGATTATACTACCTTATTTGATTTACCAACTTGTTTTTTTGTTAATATTAATAGTGCTAAAACATAAGACTATAGATGTTTTAATAGTTGTGAAGATGCTAATGGGAATTTTGATGGGGGATGGTTATGATACTCCATATTCAACTTCTGTCTGTCTGCCATGTTGGTTTCTTGTGAGTATCATCCAATTGCGTCTTTTGTTTATGTTTATACCTATTAATAGGATATCTGCTTGTTGTTTATTAGTTGCTTCTGTATTGGGATTGTTATTGTTGAAACATAAAAATCTTGATTTGTACTTCTGTTTGGATTCCACGATGATGGCAATTCCTTATTTTATAGCAGGTCATTATTTTGGTAAGTGGATGAAATGTACATTATCTTCGAAGATTCTCCTTATGATTGGAATCTTGTCTGCTTTATGGGTATATTTTATATTGCAGATAAATGGGGCTGCTCAAATGATTGGACCAAGTTTTGGCAATAATATCTTGTTGAACTATAGTGCAGGCATTACGGGAACCTTTCTGATAATTTCGCTATCGATGCTGTTATCTAGAAGGTTGGGTGATAATTCAACGAATCGTATAATATCAAGAAACACTTTATTTATAATATTTTTCCATTGGGTTCTTTTGATACCGACAGGCATGATTATAAGAAAAATGTTGGCAACAATATCTAGTAGAGCTGATTATACTCTCTTTATGGCAATTTTAGTAGCAGCTTGTATTCTTGTAATTTCAAAATATGCAATTGTTTTTGGAGTAAAAAGATTCCCGGTTTTATATGGTAAACAAAAAAATAAAAATATACAATGAAAGTAGTAATTATGGCAGGTGGCAAGGGTACAAGAATCGCTTCTGTGAGAAGCGATGTGCCTAAGCCTATGATTAATATATGTGGCAAGCCTATCTTGGAACATCAGATTGATAACTTGAAGGCTTGTGGTTTAACAGACATCATCCTCGTTATCGGATATCTTGGTGACAAAATCAAAGAGTATTTCGGTGATGGCAGTAAGTTTGGTGTCAACATTGAGTATTTTGTTGAAGATCATCCTTTGGGTACTGCTGGTGCCTTGTTTAAAATGCCACAGTTGTCAGAGGACTTCTTGCTTCTTTGTGGTGATGTTATCATTGATGTGGATTTCAACCGCTTCATTGCATTTCATAAGGAACATCAGGCGTGGGCAAGTTTGGTGGCTCATCCAAACGGACATCCATACGACAGTTCTTTGTTGGTAACAGGGATTGAGGCGCCTAAGACTGTTGGTGGTATGCCGGAGGATACACATCGAGTAATCAGCTGGATGGCAAAGGAGGATGAGCGTACTTATTACAAGAACCGTGTGAATGCAGGTATTGAGTTGATTTCTCCAGAACTCTTGAAGGAAACGATGAAAAACTTTGTTCCTCGTCATCCAGAGACCCCGGATAAGATAGACCTTGATCGTGATGTATTGAAGCCCAATATTCCAAGTGGTAAGATTTTCGCATACGATACTCCTGAGTATATCAAGGATATGGGTACTCCTGATAGATTCTATGAGACAGAAAAGGATATCGAAAGCGGCAAGGTTCATGCCCGCAACTTGAAGAATAAGCAGAAGGCTATCTTCTTGGATAGAGATGGAACTATCAACAAGATGGTAGGTTTTGTAACCAAGCCTGAGCAATTCGAGTTGATTGAAGGTGCTGCAGAAGCTATCAAGGCTATCAACAAGAGTGGTTATCTTGCTATTGTTGTAACCAACCAACCTGTTATTGCTCGCGGAGATTGTACCTTTGAGGAGTTGCAGACCATTCATGATAAGATGGAGACTGTACTTGGTAAGGTTGGTGCTTTCGTAGATGCCATTTATGTTTGTCCTCATCATACCGATAAGGGCTTTGAGGGAGAACGACCTGAATATAAGTGCAACTGCGATTGTCGCAAGCCAAAGCCTGGACTCTTGTTGCAAGCAGCCAAGGACTTCAACATCGACTTGTCAGAATCTTACATGATAGGTGATAGTCATCGTGATGTGGAAGCTGGCGAAAACGCAGGTGTGAAAAAGAGCTTCAAGGTGGAAGAGAATGAGGCTAATGGATTGTTGAATTGCTTGAAAAACTTATGGAAAGATGCGTAAGAAATTAGTGTATTTTAATCTTGGAGGTTTTGGAGATACAGATATAACAGTTTTGAGACATCTTAACAAAGTTTATGATTTAACTTGGCTCCTTTTAGATGAGCCACTTAAAAATGTAAACTTAACCAAAGAACAAGCTACAGTTTATGCCAAGGAAAATAAGATAAAACTTATTGTTTGTACTCGTAATTTTAGACAACGAAGTCTTAAAAATATCGGCTTCTTTAGTGAAATAAGGCATAAGATTAATGCTATAGCACCAGACTATATGTTTACGTGTGTCACCGAATGGGGATGGATGTTACAAGTGCCTTTTTTGCATTGCAAGAAAATCGTATATGGCATTCATGATGTTAAAGCTCATACTTATAATAAATCGTTAAGATTGATAGTCTCTCGTAAGTTGCATGACGTTATTCGTAATGTGTATAAACATCCTTGTGTATTTTCAAAAAATCAACAAGACTTATATAAACAATTATATGGTAAAACCATTCCTAATTTAGGAATGAGCTATAAAAATTTTGGCAAGTCTAATAAAACTGTAGGTGATATAAACAATGGTGTTAAACTTCTGTTTTTTGGCAGCATTAATGCTTATAAAGGATTGGATTTGTTAATTGAAGCCATCGAAAAATTGTATATAGAAGGAGTTCATAACATCAGTTTGACAATTGCGGGTAAAGGAAATGCATGGAAAGATTGTGAGCCGCTTATTAAACACAAGGATTTATATAATCTTCAGATTAGATTTGTTGCTAATGAAGAAGTACCTGACTTGTTTTGCTCACATCATTTTTTAGTTTTACCATATAGGGATGCGACACAGTCAGGTCCTTTACTTACAGCGTTATATTACAACCTCCCAATAATAGCACCCAATTTTGGATGTTTTTCTGAAACTTATAGCCCAAAGAGTGCAATTTTGTATAATCCTAATCATATAAAAGAGGCTTTAAAGGAAGTTTCAAGCTTATCTGATAATGATTATAGGAATATGCTGGAAGAGTGTAATCAAGTACACGAGCGATATAGTGAAGAAAATATTGTAAAGAACTATATAAACTGTTTTAAAAAATTATAAAAATATGCAGTTCAAAATTTCAATTGTTGTTCCATGTTACAAAGTTGCTGATTTTCTTCCTCAATGTATTGAAAGTCTTATCAATCAAACCTACAAAGACATAGAAATTATCCTTGTGGATGATGGATCACCTGATGATACCGGTAAGCTTTGTGACGAATATGCAAAGAAAGATAATCGCATCAAGGTTGTACATAAGCAGAATGAAGGCTTGGCGGCAGCCAGGAACTCAGGACAAGATGTTGCCTCAGGTTTTGCTATGATGTTTTTGGATGGTGATGATTGGTTAGAACCAACATGTTGCGAAAGAGCATATCAAGCGATGATGAAAAACAACGTAGAGTTGGTTATGTTTGATCAATATATAAATTATCCCAATTCGCAGATTGTGCAACATTCATTTGATGACGGGAAAGGTGCAAGAACATTTAGTAAAGAACAATGTGAGCAATTACAAGCAAGGGTCTTGAATTTTAATGGAAAAATAGCTATGGCCTTTATGAAACTCATTCGTATGGATTATTTGCGCAAATACAAAATTCGACATGTAGACAAATTGAGACAAGGAGCAGAAGGTTTTGTATTTAATATTCAGTTGTTTGAACATCTCACAAGTGCTTATTATTTAAACGAGCCTTTACTTCATTATCGTTATAATTCTGCTTCTATATCTAGAACAGCTAATATAAGTAATAATATGCTGATTCTTAGATGTATGGAATGGGTTGACAAATATGTCAAACATAGTAAAAATACAATAGACTTGCATGGCTGGTTGTTGAACAGAATGCTATATGTGATTTGTACAACAGCCATCACAGGTTATTTTAATCCCTATTATCTCAAAAGTCATTCAGAAAAAGTAAATGAGTTTAAATCATTTATGAGCGAGCCTATGGTCTGTGAAGCATTACACAAAGCCCCAACCACTGGAATTGGAATTCAGCGCAGGCTAATTCTTTGTTTCATAAGATTAAAAATGTATCGTGTTTTAGAAATATTGGGATTTTTGAGAAGAAAACAATTAGAAAATAAATAAAATTTAAAAGATATGATTACACCAAAAGAAATTGAAGAAAAAACAATGACGCCAGCTAAAAGAGCTATGGCGCATAATGATTATTTTGCCTTTTATATAGGTCGTCCTATTTCGTATTTATTGACGATACCTTTTCTCTATACAAAGGTAACGCCAAATCAAGTAACAATGTTGTCATTGATACCTTTGTTGATTGCTTTTGTCATGTCATATTTAGGTAGCACAACTTATACATTCTTGTGGACATGGTTCTTTTTCTTCCTTTGGAATTTGTTGGATGGTGTAGATGGTAATATGGCAAGATATCGCAAGCAGTTTTCAAGAATGGGAAGTGTGTATGATGCAATGATAGGCTATGTTGCTATGATTCTACAGCCTTTTGCATGGGGAATTGTTGCAGCCCACATTCCAGGTTCACTGAGCAACACTTTAGCTTTGCCTGATGATGTCTATATTGTATTAGGAGCATTGTCTGGTATCTTCGTGATATTTCCACGTTTTATAATGCATAAGGCTATAAGCCAATTAGGCGGTGAAGATGCAGTAAAAGGGGTTAAGGACAAATCAAGTTTCAGCCTTTCTAAGACAATAGCTTTGAACATGACTTCTGCGACAGGTTTCGTTCAAGTTTTTATGTTAGTGTCGATATTCTTTAATGCATACGATTTTTTCACTTTGACATATTTCTTCATTAATGGAGGAGTTATGATTTTTTCATTAGTATCAATCTTTAAAAACAGCTAAGAAAATGAATATAGCTATTATTATTGCAGGCGGAGTAGGAAACCGCATGGGACAGAGCATTCCCAAACAGTTTATCAACGTATATGACAAGCCAATCTTAATGTACACGTTGGAAGGTTTCGAGAAGCATCCTATGGTGGATGCAATTGAGGTGGTTTGTATAGAAGGATGGGAGAATGTTGTATGGTCTTATGCCAAGCAATACAACATTACAAAACTGAAATGGATTGTTAAAGGAGGAACTTCAGGACAAGAGTCTATCCGTAATGGAGTATTCAATCTAGAAGACAAGTGCTCAAAGGATGATGTTATTATCATTCATGATGGTATTCGACCATTGGTAGATGCCGAGGTACTGACAGATGTTATTAACAAGGCAACTATATATGGTAATGCGGTAACTTCTTTACCTTATAACGAACAAATTTTTGTTGTAAGTAAGGATAATGAAAAAACAACTACGCAATTTATACCACGTGAGACCCTTAGACGTGTTTCAACACCGCAGGCGTATCAATTTGATTTACTTGACAGCAAATACCATGAGGCTTTTGAAAAGGGTATAGGTATTTATGGTTCACACTACACAAATACGATGATGGTGGAGCTGGGGGTTAGATTGTACTTTGCTGCAGGAAGTGACAAGAATATCAAGTTGACAACTCCTGATGACTTGGAAATGTTTAAAGGTTACCTAAAACGAAAATAGGGTATGTTTAAGAAAATATTGTTGTATTTTGCAAATAGTTCCATTACCCCCCCCATTTTGCGGAATAAGCTATTGAACCACATTATAGGTAATGTCTCAATATCTGCGGAAATACGTAGCGGTTGCTATTTTACAGGCAATAAGATTCGTATAGGTGAGCGAGTTTTTATAAATAAGTTTTGCCGTTTTTTTTCTCATAGTCAGGAAAAATCAGAAATCATTATTGTGGACGATGTAGCTATAGCTATGGGATGTACATTGACAACTCATACACATAACATAGGAAAAGCTCTCCGAAGAGCACCACGAAAAACTTTGTTGGGGCCAATTGTTATTGAGTATGGTTGTTGGATAGGAGCAAATGTAACAATACTCCCAAATGTGACAATTGGACATGGAACGATAATAGGTGCAGGAAGTGTGGTATTAAAAGATTGTCTGCCGAATTCAGTATATGCAGGGAATCCAGCAAGATTAATAAAGAAAATAGAAGAATGAAATTAAATAAAAAACATCCTCTTTATCAAGAGGATTTACAGAATATCCTCTCCTTGGAAGGCTTAAAAAATATTCAAGGAAAGTCTTTTTTGATAACAGGTGCTACAGGTATGGTTGGCGTAATGCTGATAGACGCATTAATGGCGTTAGGTTACGTTAAAGTAATAGCAGTCGGACGTAATAGAGAAAAGGCAAAAAATAGATTAGGGGAATATTTTGATAATGAGAATTTTGAGTTTTTGTCTCAGGACGTTTGTGAGCCATTTTCAAAGAATTTGAATGTAGATTACATTATTCCTGCGGCAAGTAATACACATCCATTAGCATATTCCCAATATCCAATTGAAACTATTTTTATTAACATAAAAGGTGCAGAAAATGCATTAAATTTAGCATCTGCGTGTGGTGCTACGGTGATTTATACTTCTACGAACGAGGTTTATGGAAATGCCGTTTCTGATGAGGATTTTACAGAGGATTATAATGGAAGGCTTAATCTTTCAAATGCTCGATCTTGCTACAATGAATCGAAAAGAACCTCAGAGGCTTTATGTCAGTCGTATATCGCAGAAAGAGGTGTCGATGTGAAAATTGCAAGACTATGTAGAATATTTGGACCTACAATGTTAGAGACAGATAGCAAGGCTTCTTCTCAATTCATCAAGAAGGCCATAAATAACGAGGATATTGTATTGAAGAGTGAAGGAAATCAATACTTCTCTTATACCTATGTGGCTGATGCTGTTATGGGATTGTTACAAGTACTTTTGCATGGAGAGATAGGTGTAGCATATAATGTGAGTAGCGAAAAGACAAATATCCATTTGAAGGATTTTGCCCAATTGTGTGCTGATTATAATCATAAAAAAGTTATTTTTGATTTGCCTTCTGCTGAAGAATGTAAGGGATATAGTATTGCAATGAAAGCAATCCTGTCAAATGATAGAATCAAGGGGATTGGCTTCAAACCAATGTATTCGATGGAGGATGCCATAAGAAGAACGATAGAGATATTACGATAATAATGTCAGTATATTTTTAAGGCATCCTTAGGAATGTGTAGAAAAAACAGATGCGTATCCTAATGACGCATTTGGGACAGTATAAGCAATTCTGGATATTGGTGTAGAAGATGCTAGGGAAAGTGAAGGGAAAAGAAATGAACACAATTGATATCTCTCAAAACATTCAAGACTTCAAGCTGGTGTTTGAGAATGAGAGTAGAATCATCTTCTCTGCTAAGTTTGGAGATGGTAAGTCTTACTTTCTGAATGAGTTTATGAAGAGCTATGATGAAAAGGATAATGATTATTATTTCATCACTCTCCATCCTGTAAACTACATGGTTGTGGAGAATCGGGATGTCATTGAGTATATCAAGCGTGATATTCTGTTTCAACTCATAAAGGATAATCGTATCTATGACTTTAAAGAGGGGTATGATAAGATATTCGATGCGGTATGCAACAAAGAGTCTTTATTAAAGTTAGGCGACTTTGTTGCTTCAATCATTCCCATAGAAGGATTGAAAGATGGGTATGAGGCTTTGAAAGATCTTGCTTCTACCATTCATGAGAAATATAAAAGTCAAGATGTTCTTCATGTAGTAGATGACTACCTCAATGGGTTTTATGGAAAGTCGGGGAGTATCAGCGAATGTGATGCTTTTACTTGCCTTATCCAGAAGTCTTTTGAGCGGATGATGGCTAAGTCTGTTTTGATTATTGAAGATTTGGACAGAATAGATCCTGCTCATCTATTCCGCATCATGAATGTCTTATCCTCTCAGGTAGATAATCCCTATTATTCGCACGTTCCTCATGGTAACAAGTTTGGCTTTGATAAGATAATCCTTGTAATGGATTACGAGATAGCCAAGCATCTCTTCCACCATTTCTATGGCAAAGAGGCGAACTATGAGGGGTATATGAATAAGTTTCTGAATACCTTGCCCTATTCGTATTCTATAAAAGAAGAGGCGCATAGGCAAGTTAGGCAAAAGATTCTTGATATCTGTAAGACTGGTGTATTTTTAAGTTTAGACCAAAAACTTTCTAATAATCCGAAAGATAGAATTTCATTTCAGCTTGCACTTAATAACGCTTCTGTTAGAAGATGTAAAGAGTTCCTTGATTTAGACATCAATTCGCTTTTTCGTAAAAAATGGTTGAATGGTGAATATTCAATACCAACTGATAATACTTGGGTAAAAATGCTTGTCTGTTATCGTTTTTTCATGTCAGATAAGCCCATAAGTACTATCATGGAGGCAATGATCCATGGATTTACTGATTTGCAATTAGCAGAGTTTGCAATGCCTTTCTTTTGTGCAGTTAATGGGGAAACATTCTTTTATCTGCGAATAAAAGATAATATGTATATGATAAAATATAATGCTATGCTTAACTTGGTGACAAAAGGCATTGTAGGAAATCGTAGAAATGTTGTACCTGAAAGTATAGCTAATATCAAAAAGGTGTTGTATAATGTAGAGAGCAGTATATGTAATCTTTTGATAGGATAAGTCTTGTAATACTTTCGTGATTGAGTTTTTGTTTGCTTCTGTAAAAATCAAAATAAAACATTCGATATGAGAACTATAAAGAATCTGAAGTTTAGAGATAAGAAATTCTATGAATATAAGTACTCGAATATGAGCATTGACTCGGTGAAAGGCTCTTGTCATTCAGGTATTGATATCGTTCCTTGTCTTCGCTCGTTTTTCTTGGACATGAATGTACGACAAGCTGTTATGCTTGTACATTCAAAAAGTAGTCTCATGTGACAGACTTCACTATATGTGACAGCTTCGAAGTGTACCAGTATAGTAAGGAGTTGGATAATGATAAAGGCGTAACTGAAGTTCTTGTTTCTTCAGCCAAGGCTGAAGAAATCATGAAAGCCATAGAAGCTGATGCCTATATAAAAGAGGTAGGAGTTGATAAGCTGATAGCTGGTGTGCATGAGTTGACTGCTCAGCCAAAGAACAATCTTAGACGCACAGCATTCTTTGAAGACTTAGATAGGCTTTCGCCTAAGGAGTGTTTCGATAAATATTTTCCTGTTACTTTCAGAACCCAAATGGAAAAGCATATTAGAATCTTAATGTTACAGTTAGGTATCTATAAGCAATTCCGTATGCTGGTGAAGAAGATGGTGGGGGAAGTGAAAAGATAATATATTTGATTTTTCAACTGTATTGAAATGAAAGGTATTTTGGAATGAAAGAGACTAAAGATATACAATATTTCTTGGAGGCAGAAAAGAAGTTTCGTAAAGAACATCCTGATTATGGTGAGCTTTTCTTTGATGAGAAGTATGGGATGCGTGAAATCGGTGACGAGGATTCTGCAAGCTTTTTAGTCAATATGCCGATAGGCGAATATTATAAACAACATTCCCAAATAATAGGAAATGAAGAGAAATATGGCTTAACAGAAGTTGAAAGGACCTTCTTGTGTATGTACTATGCTGAACATTCTGCCAAATTTCGTGACGACTATTATCATGGGGAAATACCTGAAGTCGTCAGGCAGATGTTTATAGGAATCAACAATGTGGTCTCTAAAGCTCCTCAAAACAAAGATAAAATTCTATATCGCTTTTGCTGTAATGAAGATCCCAAAGAAATGAAAGTTGGTGATGTGGTTAATTTCCCATATAACTTGACTTGTACTAATTTTGATTGGAATCAAGCAAAATACAAGAATGTTTATGTGATTACTCCATTACCAAATGGAAAGACAAGAGCTCATAATCTGTATGAGATATATGAGCATGGGGATGAAAAACAAGTAGACTTCTTACGAGATACTTCTTTTATGGTTACTAAAGTAGAGGAGACTAAAGGAACCCCTTATAGGAAATATTATTTAAAAGAATTATCTGATGCTTGATTTTATGTTCTTCATAGAACAATAATTTGATGTTTGCTAAGGAGGTAAAATTACTTTAAAACAACAATATTATGTGGATAAGACATCTTCCTGCTGATTATTATAAGCAGCAATCTGATTTTGATAATTTAGTTTTCTTGTGGAAAACTAATAATGTTTATGTTATGGATAATCATCTTGCTGCCGCTTGGTGTTGGATGCAAGAGTGTGATGCAGATACAAGGTATAACTTTATGCATATTGACAAACATAATGATCTTGGGACGAATACGCCTTTTGATATATATAGGCATATCAAGGATAATCAACATCTGTCTATAGATGAATACACAAATTTATCTTGGACAAATGAAGGTAATGGTATTTCGCTGAAGGCATTTCGCTGGGATAATTATATTACTCAATGCATGTACTTATTTCCTCAATGGTTTTGGGATGTTGTGTATTCAACTCGTACATCTTTAGGCAGAAGTGAGCGAGAAAAATTACTTGGTGCTACTATACAAAGTGTATCGGCATCTAAGCTGTTAAGTTATATAGAAGATAATCTTCAAGTGGATGAAGATGGTGAACAACTAAATAGAATCATTGGACAAGAATCTGTCAAGTGGATTGTTAATTTGGACCTGGATTATTTTTTTCATTCAAGTGATGATGGTTGCATTCAAATACTGTCAGATGAATACATCAGAATATTGGCTCAAAAACTTAGAAATTGCAAGCGTAATATTAATGTGCTAACTATAGCTTTAAGTCCAGAGTGTTGTGGTAATTGGGGGAATGCGATACATGCTTTAAATACTTTTATGGAAGTATATGTTGAGCAAAGGATGAATTTCCCTATGGATTACTAATAAATAAAGTTGTAAAATATGATTAGTAAAATTCAATCAATCTATAATATTGGTAATTATTTAGATTACCAGGCATCAGGAGATGTTTCTTTAAAGAAATTTAATATTTTCTATGCCGAAAATGGGGCTGGTAAAACTACTTTGGCAACTATATTACGTTCCTTAGCTTTTGGAGAAGGAAGTCTTATAGATAGGCATAAGAGATTGAATGCTATAAGCTCTCCCAAGGTGGAAATAAAACTTGAAGATAATTCTCTTTGTCGATACGATAATGGAAAATGGAATAAGACAAATCATGATATAGAAGTTTTTGACTCATATTTTGTTGCTGATAATGTCTATTCTGGTATGGAAATTAGTGCGGACAACCGTAAAGCTCTTTATAAGTTTGTTGTAGGAAATACAGGAATAGAGATTGCTAGAAAAATAAATCGATTGAAATCGATGTCTGTTGATTTACAGCGTGATAAAACAAAGTTGATAGATGAGATTAAAAATTTAATTCATTATAATGATGTTGAAACTGTTGTTAAATTGGCTCCCCAAAAGGATATAGATATTTTGCTTTCTCAAAAACAACAAGAATTTAAAATATCGAGTAACAATGAGGTAATTATTAAACATGAAGAATTACCAAATATTAAATCTTTTACTTTACCATTTAATACAAGACAAATAAAAAGCTTACTCCAAAAAAGCATAGATTGTATTTCTGAACAATATTTGACGTTTATTTCACAAAGAATTAATACGTTAAAAAATAATGGTTTATCAAATGCGGAAAAGTGGTTGGCTGATGGGCTAGCAGAAGTAAATACAATAAATGATGATTCTTGTCCGTTTTGTGGACAATCATTGTCTGGAGCAAAGGAAATCATAGATGGTTATAATTTGTATTTTAGTAAAGAATATAATCAACTAATAAATAGTATAAATCTATGTAATTCACAATTTCAAAGATTTGATGTTAGAAATTTCATAAGAGTTGTTACGGAATTCCATGAAAAGTTAATGAGTCAATATCATTTTTGGCAAATCTATTTGAAAGATTTGAATAAAGTTACAGATATGCCGGCAGAATTGACATTTTTAGAAGATGATTTTAGCAAAGTTCAGGAAAAAATATCGGAAAAGGCTCAAAATCCATTGTCAAAAATTGAAAATGACAATTTGGAGGAACTAGAAGTGCACTTAGGTGTTGTATTCTCTTTTATTGAAGAACTGAAAAAGTATGTTGCTTATATAGGGCCTTTAATAACAAAATTAAAAAGTACATTAAAGCCTTTAGATACTGTGCGCAAAGAACTTCGTGCACTTGAAATCTATAAGTTGCGATATGAATCTCCTCTTAAAGAAATGTGTGAGTATTTTATAATCGTAGAGAAGCAAATATTAAGATTACAAAAGCTAACAACTCAACTTCAAAATGAACAAAAAGAGAATTCGGCAGCATTTCTTCATGATTATGGAGATATAATCAATAATTATCTTCAAAATGTTTTTTGTACTGACTTTAGAATTGAAAATATAAAAGATGGAGGATACCGTGGAAGAAGCAGGGACGCCTCTCTTACATATAGTCTTACATTTAAAGGAAAGCCATTAAGTTTAGATACCGATGATAATTTGTCTTTTAAAAATACGCTAAGTGAAGGTGATAAAAATACAATAGCATTTAGTTTGTTTTTAGCAAAACTTGACAAATATTCAGAAGAAGAATTAAAGAATAAAATCATCGTCTTTGATGATCCATTGACTAGTCTAGATTTAAATCGCCGAAATGCAACGATTAATGAACTAGTAAAAATGTATCAAAAAACAAAGCAAACATTGGTACTTAGTCATAATTTGGCATTTTTGTTGGAACTCAACAATAGAAGAAAAATTAAAGGTAAAGACAAAAAAGTATTGCTGATAGAAAAACAAATCGATAAGTCCATTATCAGAGAATTCAAATTGCGTGATGAACTTTCCGCAGAGTTTGCTAGTTGTATAGAAAAAATAGAAAAGTTCAAAGAGTCTGGAGCTGATGAAGATATGGAACCAGCTATTAATAGTATTCGTTTATCTTTGGAAGCTATATTGAAATTCAAGTATGGAAGATATTTATCTACTCTTGATGGTACGTTTGGTCAGATTATTTCTGAATTAGAAAAATCATCAACTTGTATGTTTGTTGATGGCGAGAAGCAAAAGGTTATAGATGACTTGAATGAATTGAATGAAATGTCATGGCGTGCTCATCATGCATCAGTTGATGAACTTGGTATGTATAGTGAAATCAGTGTGACGAAAGAAGAACTGTTTCGTAGATATATACCTATGACCATTAATTTATTATTTGGTAGATTATAAAAATGGTGCTATGAAGATATTACATATAGGTCAGATGATAGGAGGATTGGATATTTATATCCGAAACTCTATTATATATAATAAGGTTGAAGGTAATGAGTATATCATTGCCTGTGGTAAGGATGATAAGCATCAGCCTGTTATCAGAAATGGTATAGAGGTGAAAGAATACCCTATATCATTGTTCCGCTCGCTCAATCCTGTGAATGATTTGAAGGCTTTGGTAGAAGCTGTCAAGATTATAAGGAAGGAGAAGCCGGATGTGATTCATTGCCATAGTGCAAAAGGTGGCATCATTGGAAGAACTGCGGGATGGATTACAGGTGTGAAGACATTTTATACGCCTCATGCTTTTTCTTATCTCTGTACTCCTTCGAGGCTGAAACGATGGGTGTTTATGACTATAGAACGATTGACTCGTTTCAAGACATACGTATTAGCTTGTTCGGAGTCCGAACAGGAAATGGCAATCAAGGAGGTTGGCTATTCTGAAGAGCATGCATTGGTTTGGCACAATGCCGTGCCAGATTCATCTCTTGAAAGGGGAAAAATGGTTGATATATCTGAGCCTTATACTTGCTATATCGGGCGACCATGCTACCAGAAGAATCCTTTGTTTTTGCTTGATGTCATCAAGAAGGTAAAGGATAGAGGATGCAATCTCAAATTTATCTTGCTTGGTGTTGGCTATCATTCTCCAGAATTAGATGCAATGAAAGCCAAAATGTATGAGTTAGGATTGGAAGATTCCATTCGTCTGGAACCTTGGATAAATCATGCAGACTGCCAAGAGTTTGTGCGTAAGTCGCTGTTCTATATATCTACAGCTCTTTATGAAGGTTTACCTTTGGCTATCATTGAAGCAATGGCGAATGGCAAGGCGATTATAGCCAGTGATGTAGTTGGAAATAAGGATTGCGTAAGAAATGGCGAGAATGGTTATCTTCTACCTTTGGATGTAGATGCCTATGCTGATAAGATTATCCAACTCGTAAATGACAAAGAATTGAGAACATCTATGGAGAAGAATTCCAGAGCTTTATTCTTGGAAGAATTCTTCATAGAAAATAGAATTAAATACTTGCAAAATCAATATAATATGGTTTATAATCTGAGATATGGGGGCAAATCTTGTCCTTCTAAAGACTAACATTGATAATGTAATTCTGGTATCTACACAGAGCAAGCTGGTGAGATGCGTGAAGGGTAGAGTGCTGGATGTTGCCGTGGATATCCGTAAGGGATCTCCAACATACGGTAAGCATGTGGCGGTGGAACTGACGGAGGATAATCATCGTCAGTTCTTTATTCCTAATGGGTTTGCTCATGGCTTTGCAGTGTTGTCTGAAAATGCTGTATTCCAGTATAAGTGTGATAACTTCTATCATCCAGAGGCTGATGGGGGTATCTCTATCCAGGATGAATCTCTTGGGATTGATTGGCGCATTCCTACGGAACATGCTAATCTTTCGGAAAAGGATACAAAACATGAGGTATTGAAGGACTTTGATAGTCCTTTCGAGTACTAAAGGTAGATTTGTCTCAGCATCGAGGAGAAGCCAGAGCATCCTAAGAGTAACTATGCTGTGGTAGGCTTGTACTTTTATCCTAACAAGGTGGTGGAAGTAGCCAAGCATATCAAGCCTTCTGCTCGTGGTGAGTTGGAAATCACAACAGTAAATCAGGAGTTCCTGAAGGATAAACAGCTGAAGGTTCAGACCATGGCAAGAGGATTCGCATGGCTCGATACCGGAACCCATGATTCCCTATCTGAGGCATCTACCTTCATTGAGGTCTTGGAGAAGCGCCAGGGCTTGAAGGTTGCTTGCTTGGAAGGAATCGCATACCGACAGGGTTGGATTACGGCAGAGAAACTGCGTGAGGTGGCACAGCCTATGCTCAAAAATGATTATGGAAGATATCTGCTTTCGATATTGGATGAAGGCAATCAAACATTAAAGAAGAATTTAGAATACTAGGGCATGAATATTTTAGTAACTGGTGCTAACGGTCAGCTTGGAAATGAAATGCGTATCGTTAGCCAAAATACAACAGATCATTATATCTTTACCGATGTCAATCAGGTAGAAGGTTTGGAAACTACTTTCCTTGACATCACCGATATGGATGCCATCCGCAAGATGGTGAAGGAGAATGATGTGAAAGCCATCGTGAATTGTGCGGCATGGACCAATGTGGATGCCTGTGAGACTGATGAGAAGCTGGCTGCTTTGGCAGAAAAACTCAATGCGGAGGCTCCTGAGAATCTGGCTAAGGCGATGAAGGAGGTTGATGGTCTGCTCATCCAAATCTCTACAGATTATGTCTTTGGTAAGGAACCTTATAATGTGCCATGTAATCCTGACCAGAAGGGTACTCCTACTGGCGTATATGGAACTACAAAGCTTCATGGTGAGCAGAAGATTATGGCTACTGGCTGTGATTATGTGATTATCCGTACGGCTTGGTTGTATTCTGAGTTTGGCAAGAACTTCTGCAAGACAATGCTTAATCTGACGGCAACCAAGCCACAGTTGAAGGTTGTCTTCGACCAGTGTGGTACTCCTACCTACGCACTCGATCTGGCTAATGCCATCATCACCATATTGGATAAGGTAAAGGTTGCCCAGAGCAAGAATGAATATGTTGGAGTTTATCATTTCTCAAATGAGGGTGTCTGCTCCTGGTATGA
>ERZ1026874.353-NODE-353-length-29941-cov-6.697885_pt1 | contig 29941 bp, 19 predicted proteins | sample MGYA00380167_ERZ1026874 | MGnify/ENA primary metagenome ERZ1026874 (study PRJEB33269, sample SAMEA4719803) | human gut metagenome | biome: human-associated habitat; feature: organic feature; material: feces | place: Cameroon | collected 2013-10 ...
GGAGATGTGTATAAGAGACAGGATAGACGGCGGAACGGTGGTCGCAGAAGGAACCGGAAAAGGAGCCAGACAGCCCGCTGCAATCGGGCGTGGTGTTGATACGAATACGATGGGCGACAACGTGCTGCCCTGCGGTGTGATTGCGTTAAATGGCGGTAACGTCACCGCAAAGGGAAATATCGGATACGGTTATGTGGAATCTGATTATTATCCGACCGGAGAAAATGCGAAAGTGACAGTTTCCGATCAGGTTTTCCTGACGCTGGACGGAGAGATCAAAGATGGCGGCAGAAATACGGTAAAAAATTATGAACTGAGCTTTACCGTTTTTGATACTGCATTTGCAAAAGCTAAGACGGCAAAGGTGGAGCTGGATGGCAGCCTGGTTCAGGAAAAGATTGCGGCGAAAATGACGATGCCCGGACAGGTAGCGTTTACCCTTTCGTTTGTGCACAATGCATTTTCCGGCGAAAAGACATTTACTGTGACGATCGACGGGAAAACCTATGAAGCAACGGTTGATTTTAAAGCAGATCAGACGGAATATGACCTGATGGCGGGCAAAGAGCTTTATCCCGTGTCTCTGGAATTTTATGACGACGCGATCAAAGAGGACGTTGAAGTAGACGAAATTTCGATCAAACAGAACGGTACGGCGCTGGAAGACACAGAGTTTGTGCAGCCGGGAAAGATCGAACGGGTAACAGACGGCGTCGGAAAAATGATGATCTTTCTCCCAGCGAATGACGGAGCGACAGAGATTACAGTCAAAGCGTCTGGAATCAACGGGTCGAAAGCGATGACCAAAACCGGACTGACGGTCGGAAAGGACGGAATCACCACAGTTTCCATGTGCGTCGGCAGGGTGACACTTTCTGCAAAGGAGTCCAAAGTCAATGCAACAGACGTAACTATTTCGGTTGAATCGAACGTCATGACCTGGGATCTGTATATGAAGCGAAGCAATGATCAGGTGATCGATGATCCGGAGGTAATTATTTCCGAGGGTACAAAGTATGAACAGACTGCGCAGAAGGGTGAAGTGCATCTGCAGAATCTGACTGCAAACCGCAATTATGGATTTTATATGGTTGCAAAGCAGGGCAATCTGGTTTCGAACATTGTGGATGTCCATTTCAACACGCCAAACGGAGCGAGAGTGTTCTGGGAGAACGACAGCAGCATAGGCAAGAAATATTATGAAGGTTTTTTTAATGCGATTGCGGATGCAGAAAATATCAGCCCGGACGGATTTACGATTCAGGCGATGGGAATCGCGAACTGGGGATCCTGGCTCACGTTGAAAAAATCCTGTAAGCTCGATTTAAACGGGCAGAATGTCACGATGAACGGGACGAGTGCGTGTTCGCTGGCGCTTGCAGAAGGAGTCTCTGCAGTGCTGACAGACAGCGCGGGCGGCGCGGAATATCATAACAGTACAACCGGTGGTTCCTATTCCCTTTTTAACATGAAAAGTAATTCTTCCCTGACCATTCAGGGCGGCAGTTATTATGATTATAAAGAGCTGTTGAGAGGAGAGAGCGAGTCAAACCGCACGCTGACCATCGAAGGCGGTTCTTTCCACGGTAGCAATCATATCGACATCGGCGACGGCTCGGTTGTGCTTTCCGGCGGAACCTTTTACGGCGGTCTGTCTGTAAGCGGAACCTGTGAAATCAAGGACGGCTACTGTGTGAAATATTTAAGCGGCAGCAACAAAGGAACGTATACGGAAACGCTGCCGGGTAGGGGAGACGACATCGAAATCGTTCCGCTTCCGGCGCTTAAAGGAGAACTGGATCTGCAAATCGGAAACGGTATCTCTTCTTCCGCAAAGGTCGGAACAGAACTGAGAGCGACTTTTACGGATAAAAGCGATGGCGATGGAGCCTATATTTACACATGGTATCGTGTAGACGGGGATCAGGAGGAAGTAATTCAGACATCTTCCAGTGCAACAACGTGGAAATATAGTACCTACTCGATCAAGCAGGCGGATATTCGCAAACAGATTTACTGTAAAGTGACGAAAGAGAAAACCTCCGGTTCGATAAAATCGGAGAAGACCTATCCTGTCATGGGATATTCGATCGAGGGCGCGACCATTACCCTGCAGGAAGGTACCTGGTACTATAACGGAAATCCGCAGGAGCCTGAGGTCAGAAGAGTAACGCTCAGCGACGGCACCACAACTCTGACGAGAGATTTAAGCTACAGGGTTTCCTATGAAAACAATATCCATGCGGGAACGGCAAAGGTTATCATAACCGGTATCGGAATTTACGAAGGAACGGTGGAAAAGGAGTTTACAATCAAACCGAAGTCTTTCTTTGGTGGGGATTTGAAAATCGAGATCGTTGGAAATTCTGATGAAAATCCCTCTTATGAGTATACCGGAGCGGAAATCCGTCCGGAAATTATTGTAAAAGACAGAGATCAGGAAATTCCAAAATCGCAGTATACGGTGTCCTATCAGAGAAATAAAAATCCCGGAACAGCGATCATCAAGATCACGGGAACGGATGGCGGCGACTACTACTTTGGCGCGAACAACAACTATAAGTATTTTACCATCGTTCATGACCATGACTGGACCTATAGTGCAAACGCGTGGACGATTCTCATGGAGTGCCAGAAAGAAGACTGCCCGCAGAGGCGCGCTACGATAGTGCTTTTTGTTGATGATTATGACCCTATAAAATATAACGGAAGCACACAGGATGTCGCAGAGGTTTGGCAGAGTCCAGATGGTGTATATCCTGGCAAGATAACGAAGAAATACACCGGCGACGGGCTGGAGAATGGTCTGCCGAAAAATGCGGGAAGCTATACCGTGACCATGTCGATCGAGGAAGGCGGTGTGACATATACAGCAAAGGATAATTTTGTAATCGAAAAAGCAGATACACAGATCGGAACCGTGACGGCAAACGAACTGCAAAATACGCTCGACGTGGATCAGGTGCAGCTTTCCCGTACAGATACGACAATTCCGGGAACCCTGAAATTAAAAGAGGGCACAACGCTGCAGTACGGCACGCATGACTATGATTGGGTATTTGAACCGGAAGACAGTGTCAACTACGAAACGTTAGACGGAACGGTAAGCATTACGGTAAAAGATACGATTGCGCCGACCGCAAGCTGGAAGATCGGGGAGAGCGGCTGGAGAAAATTTGTCAATACAATTTCCTTTGGTTTCCTCTGCAAAAATACAGAGACGATGGAAATTGCGTTTGAGGATGCAGAAAGCGGCGTTGCGACAAAACAGTACTACATCGCAGATCAGAAATTGACAGATTATTCCGGTGTGGAATGGACGGATTATACAGCGCCGGTCGTTTTACCGCTCGGACCGCGCAGAATTGTGTATGTCCGGGTAACAGATAATTTTGGAAATGAGTCTATTTTAAACAGCGATGGTCTGACCGTTTATCAGGAAAGCACGCTGAATAACTCAGAGTTTTCGTATAGCTATAAAGAAGGTCAACCAAAAGCTATCATGATGGCTCTAAATGGCAATGCCTTTGCCAAGGTGGTGGATGACAGGGATAAGCCTCTTAAAAATACTGATTATGATATGAGAAACGACGAATTACTGACGTTTAATCCTAATTTTCTCGACAGCCTCAGCGTTGGAACCCATCATTATAAAATTGAGCTGTATCCGCAGGGAAATCAGGGCGTTGCAAGACTCTCCTATAATATTACGATTATCGTAGAAAAAGCGAAGCTGCGCGTAGCAGGTGCCATAGCGACAGGCAGAACGTATGATGGAAGCAGACTTGTGGATGTGACGGATGTTGTATTAGAGAATTCCTCCAGCCCCAATTTTTCAGGGGTTTCGGTCGATACGAACGGTCTGCAGGGAACCCTGGAAAAGGCGGATGCAGGAACGTATCGGAGCGTAACGCTGCCGACACTCACCCTGACAGGGGCAGAAGCGGATAGCTATGAACTGATTCAGCCGAACGGTCCGGTTGACCTGTGGCGTGGTGGAGTGACGATTTCCAAAAAGGCAGCGCCGGTCATCCAGACGGTGGATAAGAGCTATGTTTATACAAAGGATGTCGAAGAAGCGATTGATCTGACCCAATATCTCCCGGCAGACTGTGGAGAAGCTGTTTTTGGATCGTGGAACCATGGATCAAGAGGGTATGAATATTATAAGGTTCGTCCGAAGATAAATGGAAATATCCTGTCCTACACAGCCGGAAAGATGACCCCGGAACAGATGAACCTTGGTAAGCGCGGAGAACTTGTGGTTCCGGTACAGATGACAAACTACGAGGACACAGAGATCAAATTTACGCTGTGCCTGCGCGATCAGACCAATGTAATTTTAAAGCCCGGCATGGAAGTACGGCTGAAAAATAACGTGCTGACCTATGGAGAGCCGCTGTCGAAGCTGATTTTTGAAGAGGCAATATTTACGGACGAAGCCGGAAATGTCATTGAAGGCACGTTTGGATGGCCGGACGGCAGCTGGGTACCGTATGCCGGAATCCCGGTGGGCACATGGCAGTTTAAACCGGCGGATGCCGAGTATAAGTCGGTCGATGGATCGGTGGATATCGTGGTCAATCAGGCAACGCCGACCGTCGGAACGCCTGCCAGTGTGGCAGAGAGAACCTATGATCCGACCAAGGCGCTGGAAGACAGCGATCTGACCGGCGGAGTTGTAACGGGCGTAGACGGAACGGCTTTGGACGGAACATGGAGCTGGAAGCAGTCCGGGATTGTTCCGACTGTGAAAAACAGCGGATATGAAGCGGTCTTTACGGAGACGGGAACGAAGAATTATAAAGCCGTCAGCACGACGGTTACAGTGAAGGTGAAGAAAGCAGAGCCGGTCATCGTACAGAATCCGACGGCTGCAGAGATTACCTGGGGCGAAAGCCTTGCAGATTCTGCACTGAGCGGCGGCACGGTACAGCACAGCGTTTCCGGCACTGCAGTGAGCGGAAGCTTTGCGTGGAAAGATGCTACAGTCAAACCGAACGTTGCGGACAGCAATCAGACGGCGTATACTGTAGTATTTACACCGGATGATACAGATAATTACGAAATAACAGAAACAACCGTCACGCTGAATATCAGGCGTGCGGGCAATACGCCGAACCTCCCGGCAAACCAGATGGATGTAACGTATGGCAATAAAAAGGTCAAAGACGTACAGCTGCCGGACGGCTGGGAATGGGCAGACGCAGATCTGGAAACGGAACTGGTTGTCGGCACAGCAGTCCATGCGACCGCTGTTTACATCGGCGAAGGACATGGAAACTACGAGACAGAAAGCGTCGTGATTGCGATCACACGCCTTGCCTGTACCCATGCAAATACCGAAGTGCGCGATGCAAAGACCGTCAGCTGCGGCGTAAACGGCTACACCGGCGATACGTACTGCAAGGACTGCGGCATCCTGCTTCAGAGAGGCAAAACAGTCGCAGCGCTGACGCATGACTACCGGGAAACCTATATCCAGCAGCCGACCGACTACGCGGACGGGTATAAAATCTATACCTGCAGCCACTGCGGAAACAGCTACACAGTGGATATCCCGAGAGAGTCGGGCAGCGGCAACGGTACTGGCAGCGGAACCAGTGCAGGCAATGGCAATGGCAAGCCCGGAGCAGGCAACGCGACCGGCACAACCGGCAAGTCAGGCGCTGGAACCGGCAATGCGGGCACAACCGGCACAACCGCGGGCAACGGCGCTACAGGAACAGGCAGCACGGGCGGCGCGAGCGATGGCGGCACCGGAAATGCAGCCACCGCCGACCTCCCGTACCTCAAATCAGACAGCAGCAAACGCGGCTGGGATGCGATCGAAGAAATCTTAAAGGATGCAAACGAAGGCGATACCATCGTAATCAAAATGAACGGAACGGATATCGTACCTGCCAGCGTGCTGAATCAGGCAGCCGGAAAGGACATCACGGTTGTTTTTGAACTGGACGATGGAACCGGCTGGAGCATCCATGGAAAAGAGCTGACAAAACAGACAGACGATCTGAAGCTTTCGGCGAAGAACAAAGCTTCCGCATGGAAAGAAGTTGCGGACGTGGAGGCTGAGATCGGCGATGCGGGTAGCGCAGACGGCAGCGCGAACAACGGCACAATCGGCGATTCCAGCAGTCAGAGCGGCGATAGCAATGCAACCGGCACTGACGCTGACACATTGACGCCGGATGGCACAGACGCGGCAGCAGACGGCAGCACAATCGGCAGCAACGCAGAGAACAGCGCGAATCGGCTGGTCATCCTGTTTGCAATCGGCGGAATTGTAATCGCGGCCGGAGCGGGCACCGGAATTGTACTGCTCGGCGGAAAGCGCAGAAAACGCGGAAACGGAACGAAGCAATAAGCAGGGAGTGCAAAACAAAACAGAAAAACAAAACAATAGAATGCATACTTGGGGAACACTATTGTTGGGAAGCAAAAGAGCAGGACAGGAAATTCATCGCAGGATTTTCTGTCCTGCTTTCTGTACAATTGACAGAAATGTAAAATCTTTATAAAATAGAATGAGACTTTGTGTATCAAAAACAGTACGAGGGAAAACGGTAAGACGTGTATCGCAATCGGACCATGCAGGAAATTCGGTGCGAAACGTCTGCGGAATGGAGAGTTTGGTTTATGGGGAATTCAACAAAAGACAAAATAGACGAGCGCAAGTTAAAGATTTTGGATACTGCGTTCGATATTTTTGTGGAAAAAACGATTGAAGCGGTCAGCATGGGAGAGATCGCGGAGGCAGCAGGCGTCGGGCGCGCGACGCTTTTTCGGTATTATCCGAGCAAGCTGGAGCTTGTTATCGAGGTCTGCGGCAAAAAATGGAAAGATGTGTTTGATAAGCTGGATGAGAGCCGCCCGATTTCTTCTGTCGGGGAGATTTCCGCGCTGGATCGGCTGATTTTTACGCTGGACAGCTATATCGAAATGTATCAGAATTACAAAGAGCTTCTCTGTTACAACGATAATTTCAACCACTATGTATCCCGTGTTGGAAGGGACAATGAGCATCTGGCTGCGTTCCATGAATCGCTGTATTCCGTGAATGTCCGTCTGCACAACATGTTCGAAAAGGCGAAGGAAGATAAGTCCTTCCGAACCGATATCCCGGAGGGCGAATTTCTGCGGGTTACGGTTCAGACGATGATGGGAGCGGGCGAACATTATGCCAAAGGATTTATCTGGGGTTCGGAAAAAGGGCGTGATTATACGCCGGAGCTGCTGCGCATCAAGGAAATGATTTTAAATTATGCGACGATGGGTTGTTGAAAATGGATTTGAGGGTATTGCGGTATTTTCTGACCGTAGCGAAGGAGCAGAGCTATCCGATGGTGCAGATCGCGTTGCATACGGGAACGGCGGATACGATTTTTGAAATGATGAACAAGGGGCTTGTGGACATCGGATTGTTTATGGAGCCGGTCAACACCGAAGGGCTGGCTTATATCCGGCTGCCCGAAAGCGACTGCTGGGTGGTCGGGATGCGTCCGGACGATCCGCTTGCGCAAAAAGAAGTCATTACAAAAGAAGATCTTTTCGGGCTTCCACTGATTTTGCCGGAGCGCATCGGCGTGCAGAGCGAGCTTGCAAACTGGTTTGGAAAAGATTTGGCGAAGCTTCGGGTTGCATTTACGAGCAACCTCGGGACGAACGCGGGCGTGATGGCGATGCACGGCCTGGCTACCCGGTTTCGATCGAAGGCGCTGCAAAATACTGGGGAAAAAGCCGCCTGATCCAAAAGCATCTGTACCCGGAGATCAAATCGGGCGTGATCATGGCGTGGCGCAGGAATATTCCGTATTCCCAGGCGGTGCAGAAGATGATCGAAAAAATGCAGGAATTTGAGGCATCTGAGATGTCGAAAAGGAGGAGATCATGAAAAAAGACTGGTGGAAAGACGCGGTAATTTATCAGATTTATCCCAGAAGCTTTCAGGACAGCAACGGGGACGGAGTCGGAGATTTACAGGGCATTATTAAAAGGCTGCCTTATCTGGAAAAGCTGGGTATCGACGCGGTCTGGCTTTCGCCTGTTTACCGTTCTCCGATGGACGATAATGGCTACGATATTTCCGATTATCAGGATATCGACCCGATCTTCGGAACGCTTGCGGACATGGAAGAGCTGATTGCAGAGGCGAAAAAAAGAAACATCCGGATTATCATGGATCTGGTGCTGAACCATTCCTCGGACGAGCACAGGTGGTTTTTAGAAGCAAAAAAGAGCAAAGACAATCCGTATCACGACTATTATGTATGGCGCGACGGAAAAGAGGGCGAGCTCCCGAACGATATGAAGGCATGCTTTGGCGGCTCCTGCTGGGAATGGGTGCCCGAAGTGGGGCAGTATTATTTTCATCAGTTTTCTGTCAAACAGCCGGATTTGAACTGGGAAAATCCGAAGCTGCGCCAGGAAATCTACAATATGATTTTATGGTGGATGGATAAGGGCGTTGGGGGCTTCCGTTTGGACGTCATCGACCAGATCGCCAAGGAGCCGGATCAGAAAATCACCCAGAACGGTCCGCGTCTGCACGAATTTATCCGGGAGCTGAGCCGCGAAACGTTCCAGAAGGGCGCGCTGATCACGGTCGGCGAGGCATGGGGCGCGGATGTGGAGCGTGCGAAGCTCTACAGCAACCCGGACGGCAGTGAATTTTCCATGGTGTTCCAGTTCGAGCACATTCATATGGATCAGCTTCCGGGCAAGGAAAAATGGGATCTGTCGCCGCTTCGGCTGGTGGAGTTGAAACAGGTTTACAAAAAATGGCAGACCGGTCTGTACAATTGCGGTTGGAACAGCCTGTTCTGGAATAATCACGATCTGCCAAGAATCGTGTCCCGCTGGGGCAATGATAAAGAATATCGCGTCGAATCTGCAAAAATGCTGGCGACGGTGCTGCACGGCATGCAGGGCACGCCCTATATTTACGAGGGCGAGGAGCTTGGCATGACAAACGTGGGCTTTACGGACATCAGCCAGTACCGGGATATCGAGACGATGAATATGTACCGGGAGCGCAAGGCAGCAGGTTACAGCGAGGCGGAAATCTTAAAATCCCTGCAGGCGAAGAGTCGTGACAACGGGCGGACGCCGATGCAGTGGAGCGATGAGGAAAATGCGGGATTTACGACCGGGACGCCGTGGATTTCGGTCAACTCCAACTATCACGAGATCAACGCTGAAAAAGAGCTGGCAGATCCGGATTCCGTATTTTGCTATTATCAGAAGCTGATTCGCCTGCGCAAAGAGAACCGCATCTTTTTGGACGGCGCGTTTACCCTTCTGGCAGAGCAGGATCAGCAGATTTTTGCCTACACCAGAACGGATGAAACCGAAGAGCTTCTGGTCTGCGCGAACTTTACGAAAGACCCTGCAGACGCGGGTGTAATGGAGGCGTGGAAACAGGCGCATCCTGACGCAGAGCTTCTGATTCACAACTATAAAGAAGCGCCGGGCAGCACATTAAGGCCGTATGAGGCGGTAATTTACCGGGCATGATGACGCACTGTGAAAAATTTTCCGGGCGGACAGAGCGCCGGGAGAATGGAGATTTTTATGGAAACAATTCAGGAAATCAGGACGGCGACATCCTCCGATCTGGACTGTGTTGCGGCGGTGGAGGCGGAATGCTTCCCGGCGGCAGAGGCGGCTTCGAAGGAAGAATTTGCTGAGCGGATCGCGGCATATGGCAACCATTTCTGGCTGCTGTTTGAGAATGGCCGGCTGGTGTCCTTTGTGGATGGTATGGTGACAGATACGCCGGATCTGGCGGATGAAATGTATGAAAATGCAGCGCTGCACGACGAAAACGGTGCGTGGCAGATGATTTTTGGCGTCAATACGATTCCCGAATGTCGCAAAAAAGGCTACGCGGGACAGTTGATTCGCTGCGCTATTGAGCAGGCAAAAAAAGAAGGGCGCAAAGGGCTTGTCCTGACCTGCAAGGACAAACTGCTCCATTATTATGGGGGCTTTGGCTTTGTCAACGAGGGCGTTTCAGAATCGGTACATGGCAATGTTGTTTGGTATCAGATGCGCCTGACGTTATAAAAATTTAACAAATACTTTTCCAAAATTCATGATTTTTTGACAAAATTGTTGTATACTGGTAGTTGCAAAATGCAGAAAAAGATCACTCAGAAATGAGGAGTTTTATGAACGACGAAGAATACTACAATTTTGTGCGGCCTTATGCGGATGCGATGCAGATGCTCCTGACCCGGCTGGATGTGCTGAACCACAACCTATACGGCAAGTCAGACAGCCGCCCGATTCATTACATTCAGAACCGGATCAAGAAGAAAAAGAGTCTGGAAGAAAAGCTGATCCGGCGCGGAAAAGAACCGACCGTAGACAACGCGAAGGACTACCTGCAGGATATCGCCGGTGTCCGTATTATCTGTTACTTTGTGGACGATATTTATAACCTTGCTAAAAGCTTAAAGCGGCAGGCAGACCTGATCGTGATCCGCGAACAGGACTACATCAAAGCGCCGAAACCAAATGGATATCGCAGCTATCATCTGATTGTCGGTGTTCCGGTCTATTGTATGGACGGGATGGAATATTTTCCGGTAGAAGTACAGCTGCGGACATTGTCGATGGATTTCTGGGCGAGTATGGAACACCGCATTTCTTATAAAAAAGAACGGGCGGATAAGGCGGAGCTGACAGCAGAGCTGTTAGGCTACGCAAATCAGCTGCAGGAGATCGAAAAGAGCTTTGAGAGTCACAATGAAATTGGTAAATTAAAAGAACCGGAGAAGCCGGAAAAAGAGATGGCAGAGCCGGAGAATACGGCCAGTCCAATCATTTCATAACGAAAAGGGGAACAGACATGGAAAAGAGAAAAATCGAAAAACTTGGAATCGAAACATCACTGCTTGGCTTTGGCTGTATGCGTTTTCCGGCCACACCGGACGGTAAAATCGATGAGCCGAGAGCAGAGAAACTTTTGGATCGTGCCATCGCAGCAGGTGTCAATTACATCGACACCGCGTATCCGTACCATAATGGCGACAGTGAACCGTTTGTCGGCAAAGTGCTGCAGAAATATGACCGCAATTCCTTTTATCTGGCGACAAAGCTGCCTGTTTGGGCAATTGAGAGTGTAGACGATGCAAAACGCATTTTTGCAGAGCAGCTGGAGCGCCTGCGCACAGATCATATCGATTTTTATCTGATGCACGCAATGAGCAAAGAGAGATGGGATAAAGTGAAAGAACTCGGAATTGTGGAGTTCTGCGAGCAGTTAAAGGCAGAGGGCAAAATCCGTTATCTGGGCTTTTCTTTCCACGATACCTACGAGGCATTTGAAGAAGTGCTGCGCGGCCGTGACTGGGATTTCTGCCAGATTCAGTATAACTACATGGATACCGAGGAGCAGGCAGGGGATAAAGGCTACGCTTTGGCAGAAGAGCTTGGAATTCCGCTGGTGATCATGGAGCCTGTAAAGGGCGGCAGCCTTGCAAACTTCTCTGATGATATCAATGCAAAGTTCAAAGCGATGGATAAAGATGCCAGCATCGCATCCTGGGCATTTCGCTGGGTTGGCAGCCATTCCAATGCAAAGGTGATCCTGAGCGGTATGTCGAGTGAAGAGCAGGTTGAGGATAACCTGAAGACCTTCTCGAACTTTAAGCCGCTGGATGAAGCAGAAGAAAAGATGATTTCTGAAATTGTATCAGATCTGCAGAGCAGAGTACAGAATGGCTGTACCGGCTGTCGGTATTGTATGCCGTGCCCGGCTGGCGTAAACATTCCGCAGAACTTCGCACTGTGGAACAAATACCACATTTACGGAACCTACGACCATGTAAAAAAGGCATGGGAGAAGGATCTGAAGGACGAAGAAAAGGCGAAATGCTGCGTGAAGTGCGGCAAGTGTGAAAAAGTCTGTCCTCAGCATCTCTCCATCCGCAGGGATCTGGAGCTTGCACAGAAGGATCTGGACAGCGCGGCAGCAGCGGAACAGAAGTAAGCGGACTGCAGTAGCTGTAGCGCAGAAATGGGCGGACAGAGTTACGCATGAAGAGCTGTATTGTTTTTTACAGATAAAATGGAAAACAGGCGAACTGCACAGCTATAGAAATGTAGCGATGCAGTCCGTCTGTTTTTATTCATGACAATAGAATGCTCGCAGAACGTGCATTCTATTGTTTTTTGGAACAATGTTGTTGCATTTGTTTCAATTTTGCAATGTATAAGGCTGATTTTGAACTTTGGAAATGAAGAGGAATCTTATATAATAAAAGCATAAATCCTGCAGATGCATTTTAATTGCGGAAGCGATGTTCTTTCCGGTACTGGGACGGATTTTGACCGTTATACTGGGTAAATGCCTTGTAAAACAGGGATGGGTCGCTGTATCCGCAGTCCTGTGCAATTTCCTGGATCGGGCGCTCAGTGAGCACCAGAAGACGGGAAGCTTTTTGCAGTCGAGTGATCGTCAGATAGGTATGGGCGGTAACGCCGATTTCCGCTTTCAGCCGTCGGTTGATGTAGGCAGCGGAATAATGGAACTGTTCTGTCAACGTCTGGGCGGTGACGGATTCCGATGCATGCTCGGTCAGAAAATGCATGACAGAGGACGTCAGAAACGTGTAGGCACTCTCCTGTTCATACAGGGTGTTGGAAAGGCGCAGAAATTCGCTCTGGATTTCAAATGGGTTTTGCGGCGCCTGATGAAACAGACTGCAGAGCTTTTTCAGGGACGGAAGTAACAGCGGTGCAGAAAAGGTTCCGCGGATCGGCAGTTTGATTCGATGGAGCAGATCCTGCGTATAATCTGCGTTGAAATGGAAGTAATAATACTCTGCACCGGGGCTGGGACGATCCGCACCCTGCAGCAGATTTTTGCGCTGAATATACCACTCGCCCTCCTGGACACGGACTGAAACGCCGTCTTCGATAAAATGCAGACTGCCCCGGAGCATAAAAATCAGAACGAAAAAGTCCACGATCCGGGAGATGTGATATTCGTTCGGTTCAAATTTTTTATAGTCGCAGTCAGTCAGATAAGGCATGGGAGCAGGATTTAGAAAAATGTAATCCGTATTCATCAAGGAGATCCTCCGAAGCGAAAGATTGCTCAGGCAGCCTGCAAATTCGGAAATGCAAAAACGGCGCACGCTAGTTAGGGGTAGAATTCTACTGACAGTATAGCATAACGGAGGAAAAAGAAAAGAATACAAAGGGAGGGAAAGAAAATGAGAGGTGCAAAATATCGCGCGCTTACTGCGCAGCAAATCAAACCGGAGGGCTGGCTTTTGCGGCAGCTGGAAATTCAGGCGGAAGGGCTGAGCGGACACCTGGATCTGGTATGGCCGGATGTACGGGAGAGTAAATGGATCGGCGGAGACAAGGAAGGCTGGGAGCGCGTACCGTACTGGCTGGACGGTTTTATCCCGCTGGCATATCTGCTGGACGATGAAGATCTGAAAAAGCGTGCAAAAAGATATATCGATGCGATTCTGGCAGCCCAGAAGGAAGACGGCTGGATCTGTCCCTGTGAGCTGGAAGAGCGCGACCGCTACGACCTCTGGGCGGCATTTTTGATCTGTAAGGTTCTGGTGCTGTATCAGGATTGCAGCGGGGATGAAAGGATTGAGGAAGCGGTATACCGCGCGTTAAAGCAGCTTCTTCCTCATATTGCAAGAAATACGCTGTTTAACTGGTCGGCGGCACGCTGGTATGAGTGCCTGATCCCGATTCTGTGGATGTATGAGCGCAGACCGGAGCCCTGGCTTCTGCAGCTGATGGAGCTGCTGGATGCAGACGGTATCGATTACGAAAAGCTTTATACCTATTTTGATTTCCAAAAGCCTGTTCCGAAGAAATACTGGACGCAGACAAATCATGTGGTAAATACCGCCATGGCATTTAAGTGCCGCGCACTGATGTCCTGTCTGACAGAGGAAGATCCGGATGAGTTCGCTCTTTCCATGTATCAAAAGTTGATGAAATACAACAGTATGGCGACCGGACATTTTACCGGTGATGAGTGCCTGTCCGGTGATGCGCCGATCCAGGGCAGCGAGTGCTGCAGCGTTGCAGAGATGATGTATTCCTGTGAAACCCTGCTTTCCATTGGAGGAAATCCCTTCTGGGGTGATTTGCTGGAGCGTGAGGCATTCAATTCCATGCCTGCAACGACGACGCCGGATATGTGGGCGCATCAGTACCTTCAGATGACAAACCAGATCTCGGCAGCGCGAATCCCGGATGCAGAGAATCCGTATAATTCCAATAATAACGAAGCGAACATGTTCGGGCTGGAGCCCCACTTTGGCTGCTGTACCGCAAACTTCAATCAGGCGTGGCCGAAATTTGCGATTTCCGCAGTGATGAAAAATGACAGGGGACCGGTTGTACAGAGCCTTGTACCCTGCTGTGCACAGGTGGAAACGCCCAACGGAACTGTTCAGGTACATATTGTTTCTAAGTACCCGTTCCGTGACAATGCAGTGATTGAACTGAGCTCGGATAAGCCTGCCGAAACCTGTCTGCAGATCCGGATTCCCGGCTTTGCAAAGAAAGCGACAGTCAACGGAAAAGAAGCCTGCCCCGGAACTTATTTCGAGCAGAACATTTTGGTGGACGGCGTAACATGCGTTCCGGTGGAGCTGACCTTTGATGCTGTCCTGCAGGATCGTCCTTATGATGCAAAAGTGCTGGTTCGGGGACCGCTCCTGTTCTCCCTGCCCGTAAAGGCAAAGGTGAACCGTATCGAGTATGTGCGGGACGGCGTAGAGCGCAGGTTCCCGTACTGCGATTATGAGATGTTCCCGGATTCTGAGTGGAATTATGGCTTTTACAGCGAAGCGTTTGAAGTGATGTTCGAGCCTGTCACAGACACTCCGTTTTCTGTTGAGAACCCGCCCATCAGGATCAAAGCGAAGATGGCTCCGGTTCCGTGGGAAGAAAAAGGCGGCATTTGCGCTATTTCCCCGACAGAAAGAAAAGCGCTTGGGGAGGCAAAAGACGTGCTGCTGCAGCCCTACGGATGCACGAACCTGCGCATGACGGAAATGCCGTATATCAAACAATAGAATGCACGCTCTGCGAGCATTCTATTGTCATGAATAAAAAGAAAGAGAACAGACCGCCCCTTCTGCAGTAATGGGAAAATTGCTGCGGGAGGGGCGGTCTGTTTGAACCACTGTTATCGTTTCAAACAGTGGAAATCCAATCATTCTGCGCAGGTACAGACACCTGCAATGCCGAATTTAGCAACCAGCACGCTTCCCTCACATCAGCGATGCATACTGAGACATATAGAGCTTGTAATATTCCCCTTTTTGCGCCATCAGTTCATCGTGTGTGCCTTTTTCCAGAATCGTTCCCTTATCCACATACATGATGCAGGAAGCATTTTTAATCGTGGAAAGACGATGTGCGATGATGAAAGAAGTACGTCCTTTCAACAGTTCATTTAAGCCCTTCTGCAGGATGATCTCTGTTTCAGTATCGATACTGGAGGTTGCCTCATCCAGGATCAGGATCTTCGGGTCAGCCAGAAGCGCGCGGGCAAAGGAGATCAGCTGGCGCTGTCCTGCGGACAGACGGCTTCCCCGTTCATTTACCTGTGTCTGGTAACCGTTTTCCATTTCCATGATAAAGTCATGGGCACAGACCGTTTTTGCAGCGCGGATGACCTCTTCATCCGTAGCGCTGAAGTTGCCGTAGCGGATGTTGTCCATGATGGTGCCGGAGAAAATAAAACTGTCCTGCATCATGACGCCCATCTGTTTGCGCAGAGAACGGATGGTAACGCCTGCGATATCGACGCCATCGATTAAAATCCGCCCGGAATCTACATTATAGAAGCGGCTCAACAGATTCACCAGGGTTGTTTTGCCGGCACCGGTGGGGCCTACCACTGCAAACGACTGCCCTTGGTTTGCATGGAAGGAAACATCCTTTAAGATCGGAACGCCAGGCTCATAGCTGAAGGTAACGTGGTCGAATGCAACATTCCCGTGGATCGGAGGCATTTCAACCGCATCCTCCCGGTCTTTGACCACAACCGGCTCATCAATAGTTTCAAAAATACGCTCCAGATAGGAGATCGCGGTCAGCAGAGAGTTGTAAAAGCCTGCCAGCGTGTTGATCGGTGCCCAGAAACGTCCGATATAAGCAGTAAAGGCGACCAGCACACCGACGGTAATGCCGGTTTCGCCGTTGATCATCCAGCTGACACCGAGCACATAGATCGCTGCAGTTGTAATTATTGAAATGATATCGATGCTGGGACCCATCGTAAAGTTGAACATAACGGCGCGCATCCAGGATTTCCGGTAACTGCCGCTTAAGTTGTTGAAAATGCCGCTGTTCACGTCTTCCCGGACGAAGGACTGGGTAACACGGATTCCGTTGATGCTTTCTGCAATGTACGCATTTAAGTTGGACTGCTTATTGCTCTGGATCTGCCATGCGGTACGCTGTTTTTTCTTGATGACAACGATAACGATTGCAAGAATCGGCAGACCGCAGAGGCAAACGAGTGTCAGGCGGACATTTAGGATCAGCATGAAAACAATGATAAACACCAGGTTGCACAGGTCGGTGATGGTATTTAAGATACCGTTGGAAAGCAGGTCACTGATGCTGTTGACATAGTTTACAACACGTACCTGGATTTTACCGTGGGGACGGTCATCGTAGTAGGAGAACGGAAGCTGCTGCAGATGCTCAAAGATGTCATAGCGCATGTCGTGAATGATCTGCTGTCCGATCTGGTTGGTGTATTTGATTTTGTAGCGAAGGCTGAATGCGCTGTAAAATGCGGCAAGCAGCGTCAAAAAGCTGTAAAATGCGATTCCCTTCATGTCCTTGTTCGGGATGCAGACGTCCATGACTTTCTGAAAAAACTGCGGAATCAGCATGGTAAAAGCGGAAGCGGAGAGCATCATGAAGCCGACACTGACAAACCGTTTCCGATAGGGAATCAGATAAGCGAGCAGACGTTTTAACTGATTGATGTCAAATTTATCTTCCAGGACTTCGTCCACATCATATTTATTTCGTGCCATGAGTTCTCACTTCCTTTCGTTGGCTGTAACCTGACGGTATTCTTCCTGTTCTTCCTGAGAAGGAAGTTCACCGTACTGATGATGGAATGCGCTTGCATAGTAACCGTTGTTGGCAAGCAGTTCCTGATGCGTTCCGTGTTCGATAATCCGGCCGTTATCCATAACCAGGATCTGGTCAGCGTCTTTGATGGAAGAAATACGGTAGGCGATGACGAAAATCGTGCACTGACCGTTTAACTTGCCGAGCTGCTGCTGGATGTAGCTTTCTGTTTCCATATCAACTGCGGAGGTAGTGTCATCCAGAATCAGGATGGACGGTTTCTTTAACAGGGCACGCGCAAGAGAAATACGCTGCTTCTGACCGCCGGACAGTCCGACGCCGCGCTCGCCGACGATGGTATCATAGCCTTCGGGCATAGCCTTGATGAAATGGTTGGCATCTGCCATGACAGCGGCTTCATGAATTTCCTCAAACGTACAGTTCGGACGACCGTATGCAATATTTCCTTCAATTGTATCAGAAAAAAGAAAGATATCCTGCATTGCCATGCCGATATTGTCACGCAGATCGTAAAGGTTCCAGTCCTTGACGTTTACGCCATCTACCAGAACCTCGCCGGAGGTCGCATCGACAAAACGGCACAGCAGGTTCATGACGGTGGATTTGCCGGCACCTGTAGAACCGAGAATGCCGACTGTCTGGCCCTTTTTCACTGCAAAGTTGATATCTTTTACAATATCTTCGTCGTCTGCGTTGTAGGAAACGTGTCTGAATTCCACATTGCCTTCCATATGCTTGCGGGAAACCGGCGCAGGCGGCATTTTTACAAGAGGCTCTTCCACAAAGGTTGTGTAAATTTTTTCTACGGAAGTGATAAAACGGTGGGTATCGTTGACCCACCAGCCTGCCATACGCAGCGGAGCGTTTAGCATCCACAGATAGCCGTTGACGGTTACAAGGTTACCGATTGTCATTTCACCGGTAATTACCATCCAGCCGCCGTAGAGCATCAGGACAACGTTTAAGACGTATGCCAGAACTTCGAAGATCGGAAGGTATTTCATCCAGACCTTTGAGGAGTTCAACTGTGCGTCCATGTAGGCATCGTTTTCCTTATTAAATTTTTCAATTTCAAAGTCTTCCTTGGCAAAGGCTTTTACGACACGGTTGCCGCTGACATTTTCCTGAACGAAGGCGTTCAGGGATGAGAAGCAGTCGCGGATGCGCTGGAATGTCGGGCGAACCTCCTTGGACTGTTTTGCGGTGGTGATCGCCGTAAAAGGAAGCACGATCAGCATGCAGAGCGCCAGCTTCACATTTACCGTAAAGATCATGAAGAGCGCAAAGCAGAACAGCAGGATGTTTTCATAAACCTGATAGATAATGTAAGCGACGAAGTGGCGGATTGCTTCCATGTCGCCGGTCTGACGGCTCATCAGGTCGCCTGTTTTTTTCTTGCTGTAAAAAGCGAAGTCCTCTGTCAGAAGGCGGCGGTAAACAACGTCCCGCATGTCGTAGAGCACGCCCTGCGAGCATACTTCGAAAATAACCTGATAAAAGAAACGCAGGACACCGCGGACCAGCGTAACGAAAAGCAGGATGAGAACAAGCTTCCAAAGCAGGTCATACTGACCGCCCTGAATGACATCATCTACGATCATACCGGAAACGTAAGGGTTTACGATGGCGAGAACGGAAATGAAAGTCGTCAGGATCAGGCCGCCCAGAAGCTTGAAGCGGTACTTTCTGAGAAATCCCCAGAACCATTTCATTGGTGTCATATTTCCTTTTTTCCTCCCTTAAAAAAGTATCCATGGGCTTTGATAGATCATGGATAAAAAAAGTGTATCGCAAAATATTTTATTTGGAATGTACAATCTTGCAGGTTTCATGTAAAATGTTGTTGAATGGTAACTGTGAGGAAACTGAACAGTTACGTTAAATGTTTTTGTGGGATGTTGCAGGAAAATAAAAGATAAATTTCAGGCATCCGGGAAGGAAGCTGGTGGATATGGAACGGGAAAACACGGTATTTCAGGAGGAGTTAAATCCGACCTTCTTGTTTATGTGGAAGGGAACACGTGTGGAGGATGAGCCGAACTATCACTGCCATGAGCATCTGGAGCTGTGTTATATCCAATCCGGGACAGGAAAGCACAGAATCGGCGATGCTATATATGAAGTAAAAGAGGGTGACCTGCTGGTCATCAATGAAGGAGTCTATCATCAAAGCCTGGCGGGAGAGCATAAAACGCCGGTTGCGGAATTTTACGTGGGGCTGACAGATTTAAATCTGGCGGGGCTTGGGCGCAACCACTTTCCACTACCGGGGAATTGCCCGGTATTTCGTACGGAGGGAGAGCTGCAGCGTAAGCTTTCCAAGCTCTGTATGGCAATGGAGGCAGAGCAGGAGCTTTGCCGGATCGGGCGCTATTATATGATGAAGACGTATGCCATGCAAATGCTTCTTTTGCTGCTGCGGGAAGAAGAAGAGACCGGTAAGCCGCAGAAGGCAGGTGGATGTTCCTTTGAATCCGCGAACCGGAAATATCTCGTGGAGAAGATCACGGATTACTTTGAGGATCATTATGCAGAGAAAATCTCTCTTGACCGGATCGCCGGCAATATGTATCTGAGCACCTTTTATGTGTCCAGAATTTTCAAGGCGGAAACCGGAAACACACCGATTCATTATCTGATTGATATTCGTCTGACCAGGGCCTATAACCTGCTGACGCAGAATCTGGAAATGAGCATTCAGGAAATCGCGGCGCAGGTCGGCTATGAGGATGCCTATCATTTCAGCAAGCTGTTCAAGAAAAAATATGGGGTGGCTCCGTCTGCAGTGCGGCGCAGGATACCATAAAGCAGCAGAATACGCCCATTCGGCTAAATACGGCCTGCCATAATTCATGACAATAGAATGCTCGCAGAGCGTGCATTCTATTTTAACAAAAAGGGAACTGGGGACAGGAGATCATGGAAAATCCGATTATTTTTACGGCGGAGATCATCGGGACGATCGCTTTTGCATCGTCCGGGGCAATGCTGGGTATCCGCAAAAATCTGGATCTGTTCGGGGTACTGGTGCTGGGACTGTGTGTTGCAGTCGGAGGCGGCATTGTCCGGGATATTATCCTGGGGCGGACGCCGCCGGGAGCATTCCGGGATCCGGTTTATGCGCTGGTGGCGCTGGGAACCTCCGCTCTTTTATTTTTACTTGTCTATGGAAAGCAGGAGATTATGACGAGCCGCTATCTGACGATTTATGAGCAGGTTATGAATTACTGTGATGCGGTTGGACTTGGGATTTTTACAGTCCTCGGCGTATATACCGCGCACAGCGAGGGTTATCACGGAATCTTCTTTTTAGTGTTTTTGGGCATGATGACAGGTATCGGCGGCGGTCTGATCCGGGATATTTTAGCGGATACGATGCCGTTTATCCTGTATAAGCATATCTATGCGATGGCGGCTTTTGCGGGCGCACTGGTGTGTGTGCTTTTGATCCATATCCATCTGTATCTGGCGCTGGCAGCAGGAACTGCGGTGGTGATTGTGATCCGGGTGCTTGCGACACATTACTGTTGGGATCTGCCGCGGCCGCTGCATGAAAAAGATGCACACACGAAAACAAAAAATCTGTCCGAAAATAGTAATGCCGACGATACTTGAGCAGAATCGACACTTTTGCTACCATGAAAAGAAATTTTGTGATAGAATTGGTAAGACTGAGCTGGAAACGTAAAATGCCGCCTGTGCGGCAAAAGGAGGACAAATGGAAAACGTAAGACGGATCTATGTGGAAAAGAAGACCGGTTACGCGGTTAAGGCACAGGAACTGAAGGAGGATCTGATCGGTTATCTGAATATGTCAGGGATCGAAGACGTCCGGATGTTCATTCGTTATGATGTGGAAAATATCAGTGATGAGGTTTTTGAACAGGCATGCCGTACTGTTTTTTCCGAGCCGCCCGTGGATATTCTGTATCGCGAGACGATCGAAATCCCTGCAAACGGACGCGTATTCAGCGTTGAATATCTGCCGGGACAGTTTGACCAGCGTGCAGATTCTGCCGTACAGTGCGTTCAGTTTTTAAAAGCGGAGGAGCAGCCGATTATCCGTACCGCAGTTACTTATTTGATTACAGGCGATTTGACAGACGAAGAATTTGACAAGATCAAGGCTTACTGCATTAACCCGGTGGATTCCAGAGAGACCGGTATGGAAAAGCCAAAGACGCTCGTAACCGAGTTTGCAGAGCCCGCAGATGTCAGAATTTTAGACGGCTTTACCACGCTGGATACAGACGGATTAAAACAGCTGTACGATTCTCTTGGTCTTGCGATGACCCTGCAGGATTTCAAGCATATCCAGAAGTATTTTGCAGGCGAGGAAAAGAGAGACCCTTCCATGACGGAGATCCGTGTGCTGGATACCTACTGGTCCGACCACTGCCGTCATACGACGTTTTCAACCGAACTGAAAAATGTCGCATTCGGAGATGGTTTTTACCGGGAGCCCATGGAAAAAACCTATCAGAGCTATCTGGATGCCCGTGCAGAGATCTTTAAAGACCGTCCGGATAAGTTTGTCTGCCTGATGGATCTTGCACTGATGGCGATGCGTAAGCTCAAAAAAGAGGGCAAGCTGGAGGATATGGAGCAGTCCGATGAAATCAACGCCTGTTCCGTTATTGTTCCCGTTGAAATGGACTACGGCGATGGCCCTGTCACCGAGGAATGGCTCGTATTTTTCAAAAATGAAACCCACAACCACCCGACCGAAATCGAACCCTTCGGCGGTGCGGCAACCTGTCTGGGCGGCGCAATCCGCGACCCGCTTTCCGGCAGAGGTTATGTATATCAGGCAATGCGCGTGACCGGTGCAGCGGATCCTACCGTTCCGGTTGCGGACACCTTAAAGGGAAAGCTTTCCCAGAAAAAGCTGGTGCGCGGTGCAGCATCCGGTTACTCTTCCTACGGCAACCAGATCGGCCTTGCGACCGGTTATGTAAAAGAAATTTATCATCCCGATTATGTTGCAAAGCGTATGGAGATCGGCGCGGTTATGGGTGCGGCTCCGAGACGCAACGTCATCCGTGAAAATTCCGATCCGGACGATATCATCATCCTGCTGGGCGGACGTACCGGACGCGATGGCTGCGGCGGCGCAACCGGTTCCTCCAAGGTGCATACGGAAAAGAGTATCGAAACCTGCGGTGCTGAGGTGCAGAAGGGTAACGCCCCGACCGAAAGAAAGATTCAGAGACTGTTCCGCAGAGAAGAAGTTTCCCGTCTGATTAAAAAGTGTAACGACTTCGGCGCAGGCGGCGTTTCTGTTGCCATCGGCGAGCTGGCAGATGGCCTGACCGTTGATTTGGATAAGGTTCCCAAGAAATATGCCGGTCTGGATGGCACAGAGCTTGCAATCTCCGAATCTCAGGAGAGAATGGCAGTCGTTGTTTCTCCGAAAGACGTTGATACCTTCTTAGGCTATGCGGCAGAAGAGAACCTGGAGGCAGTTCCGGTTGCGGTTGTAACCAAAGAACCCCGTCTGGTTTTAAACTGGCGCGGCAAGAGCATTGTAAACCTGTCCAGAGCATTTCTGGATACCAACGGAGCACACCAGGAAACCGATGTTTTTGTAGATGTTCCGTCGAAAGAAGATAACTATTTTGAGCAGTATGCAGTTCCTGCTGTAAAGGAAGCCGTAAAAGCCGGCGATCTGAAAAAAGCATGGAAAGCGCTGCTGTCGGATTTAAATGTCTGCTCCCAGAAGGGTCTTGTGGAAATGTTCGACTCCTCCATCGGCGCAGGCAGCGTGCTGATGCCTTACGGCGGTAAGTATCAGCTGACCGAGACCCAGGCGATGGTTGCCAAGCTTCCGGTTCTGAAAGGAAAGACCGATACGGTAACGATGATGGCATACGGCTTTGATCCGTATCTGTCCTCCTGGAGTCCTTACCACGGCGCAATTTACGCGGTTGTGGAATCTATGGCAAGAATCGTAGCGGCAGGCGGCGATTTCTCCGGAATCCGCTTTACCTTCCAGGAATATTTCCGCCGCATGACCCAGGATCCCGAACGTTGGAGCCAGCCTTTTGCGGCGCTGCTGGGCGCTTATGACGCGCAGATGGGATTCGGACTTCCGTCCATCGGCGGTAAGGATTCCATGTCCGGAACCTTTAACGATATTGACGTACCTCCGACCCTGGTTTCTTTCGCTGTGGATGTTGCAAAGGAAAAAGATGTTATCAGCCCGGAATTAAAACAGGCTGGAAACCGTCTGGTTCGTTTCTCCATTCAGAAGGATGCTTACGATCTGCCGGATTATGAGCAGGTAATGGCACTGTATGCAAAGATTACCGAGCTGATGGGCAAGGGCGTGATCGTTTCCGCATATGCACTGGACAGCTATGGTGTGGCAGCAGCCCTGTCCCGCATGGCATTCGGTAACGGACTTGGCGTTGCAATTGAGGAAACAGTTTCTGCAGAGGGGCTGTTTACAAACGGCCTTGGCGATCTGGTGGCAGAAGTTCCGGCAGACCGTCTGGCGGATATGGATGTTGCTTATACGCTGCTCGGCACGGTAACGGCAGAGCCGGTATTTACCTATGGAAACATGACCCTTTCCGAAAAAGAGGCGCTGGATGCGTGGAAGAAGCCTCTGGAAAAGGTATTCCCTACAAAGGCAGTCAAGGACACGGACGCAGTAGAAACCGGTCTGTATGAGACGAATCACATTTATGTATGCAAGAATAAAGTAGCGAAGCCTACCGTATTCATCCCGGTATTCCCCGGAACGAACTGTGAATACGACAGCACAAAAGCATTTGAACGCGCAGGTGCACAGGTTGTAACCCATGTATTCAGAAACCTGAGCGCAGAGGACATCCGTTCTTCCGTCGATGCGTTTGCAAAAGAGATCAGCCAGGCTCAGATCATCATGTTCCCCGGCGGCTTCTCCGCAGGCGACGAGCCGGATGGCTCCGCAAAGTTCTTTGCAACAGCATTCCAGAACGAGAAGATCAAAGAAGAGGTTATGAAGCTTCTGAAGGAAAGAGATGGCTTATGTCTTGGTATCTGTAATGGATTCCAGGCGTTAATTAAGCTCGGTCTGGTTCCTTACGGCGAAATCGTCGGACAGAAGGACGATTCTCCGACCCTGACCTTTAATACGATCAACCGTCACATTTCCAAGATGGTATACACCAAGGTGGTTTCCAACAAGTCTCCCTGGCTGCAGGGCGCTGAGCTTGGAAAAGTATATGTCAATCCGGCATCCCACGGTGAGGGACGTTTCGTAGCTCCGAAGGAGTGGATTGACAAGCTGTTTGCAAACGGACAGGTAGCAACCCAGTATTCCGATCCGGAAGGAAGGATTTCCATGGATGAAGAATGGAATATCAATGGTTCCTACAGCGCGATCGAAGGCATCACCTCTCCGGATGGACGTATCCTGGGCAAGATGGCGCATTCCGAGCGCCGTGACAGAAGTGTTGCACAGAATATCTACGGCGAACAGGATCTGAAGATCTTCGAGTCCGGTGTGGCATACTTTAAGTAAAAGGCTGTAAACAATATTCCGAAGACCTCACAGAAGGGAGAAATCTCTTCTGTGGGGTCTTCGTGGTTAGACTGCTGCGGGCGCGGCAAACTGTAAAATAGATTATAATAAAATTGCCAGGAAAGGGGATGCTGATATGTGCACCGTGTTTGAAGAGACGAGGCGTGAGGGGATAGCAGAAGGAGAAGCCAAAGGAATTATTGAGACTGGATATGAATTTGGGATTTCAGAAGAAGAGATTCTTGCAAGATTACAGAAAAAGCTGAACATTTCTCTGGCAGAAGCGCAAGAGTATGTAAAAAAGTTCGGCAGAAAAAGTAAATCAGAAGATCCCGATGCAGAAGAAAATGGTTAAAATATAAAACTTTTTTGCATGTGAATAAGAGGAGAAATGAACAAAATTAACTATCAAAAAGAACTGGAACACCTGATCGATAAGCTTCCGGATCATCACCGGCGGCTGTTTTTGCACAGCTGCTGTGCGCCGTGCTCCAGCTACTGTCTGGAATATTTGCGGCAGTATTTCGACGTGACGGTATTTTATTACAATCCAAACATCAGCTTTTTGGAGGAATACCGGCATCGGGTGGAGGAATTAAAACGTTTGGTGAGCACGCTGAATGAAGAGGCGAAAGGGTCTGAAATGCTGAACCAGATCGCACTTTTGGAGGGCGCTTACGAGCCGGAAAAATTTTTCGAGGCGACGAAAGGGCTGGAGGACTGTCCGGAGGGCGGAGAGCGCTGCTTTATCTGCTACGAGCTGCGGCTGCGGGAAGCGGCGAGGTTGGCGGCAGAGGGTGGTTATGATTTTTTTACAACAACGCTGACGATCAGTCCGCTGAAAAATGCGCAGAAGCTCAACGAAATCGGCAGCCGACTGGCGGAGGAATATCATGTGGCGTGCCTGCCGTCGGATTTTAAGAAAAAGGGCGGCTATTTAAGGTCCATCGAGTTAAGCCGCCAGTACGACCTGTATCGTCAGGATTATTGCGGCTGCGTTTTTTCAAAGCGGGAACGCGGCGGTAAATTCTAAAACAGGGCGCGGATGTCTGTCAGTGCGTTGTCGATGACATCGAACTGCCAGACGCTGTGTCTGGGAATTCTGTGCTCCGTCAGATAATAATGTCCGTCAAAGGAAGAGATATAATAAGGCGTTCCGCCTCCGACAAAGTTGTCATAAATATCCTCCCAGCTGCCGGAAGAAAGATCGTTTAAATCCTGCACGCGCAGGATCGTCGCATAATCCTGATTGCCGGTAAGGTCGGTGGAAACGGTGATGTAAAACCAGTCCTGGATGTGTGTCAGCTGGATCATGCCGGAGATTTCGGCAGGAACCGGGAAACGTTCCAGGATCTTCAGGTCTTTTTTGCGGGTGCGCAGAATCGACTGATTGCCGGAAACAAAGTACAGGTCGTCGCCGTCGATTGTAAAGGAGCGGACATAAATCTGATCCAGCTCTGGCACAGAGAGTATTTTTTCGAGGGCGACAGATGAGCTGTCCGGATCGGGACGGTAAAAGACGTACAATTGCCCGGTCATGGAGCTGAGTACATAAAAACGTTTTTCCGTTTCATCATAGACGACGTAATGCGGGCGAGTGCCGATTTCGTTGAAAAGCTGGGTAAGGTAAAACTGTCCGTCCTGTTTTTCAAAGATGAGGACGCGGTTGTTTTCGGTGTCATCTGCAAGATAAACGGTGCCGTCCCCTGCGATGGTGTGCCCGCGGTTGATCCGATCGGTCATCACATACCAGTCGGTAAGTGGAGCATCCGGCGTTTTCGAGGTCAGAATCTGATTGTGATAGCAGTCCACCAGAAAATAATCGTCGCCGATTTTGGCAATCTGCGTGGGGACGCTTAAGGATGTCTGAACATTTTTTACAGGTTTTGAGGAAACGGCTTCAACAGCTTCCGACCAGGAGAGCACCTGAGTGGAAGCGTTTTTTACGATTTTCAGGATCAGGGTTGCCGTTGCAAAAATCAGGACAGCGAGCAGGATCAAAAAGATTGTAAGTTTTAAATGGGATAAATTTCTTCGTTTCATGTTCCAAAGTATAACATAACAAAAGAAAGGATACCACTATGAAAAAACTGTTGCAGGAATTTAAGGAATTTGCGCTGAGAGGAAATGTCATGGATCTGGCAGTCGGCGTTATCATTGGTGCTGCGTTTCAGGCGATCATCAATTCGCTGGTAAACGATGTGATTTCACCGCTGATCGGCCTGTTTGCCAATACGGATCTGACGTATTTGTCTGTGATGGTCGGGGATGTGGAAATCCGCTATGGTGCATTTTTGACCGCAGTGATCAATTTCATCATTATGGCAGTGATTATTTTCCTGATGGTAAAAGGGATGAACGCGCTGGCTGGTCTTGGCAAAAAGAAGGAGCCGGAAAAACCTGCTGTGAAAATGTGCCCTTATTGCAGAAGCAAGGTTGCAGCAGAGGCAACTCGCTGCCCGTACTGCACGTCTATGCTGGAAATGAAAAAAGAAGATAAAAAAGAAGAAAAGAAACAATAGAATGCACGCAGAGCGTGCATTCTATTGTTTACGGTTCCGTCTTCGGAATCTGCACGCCGTCTGCATCCATATAATAGGAGTGCTTCCAGATCAGCTCGGAGACGGGAACTGGCTGATAGCCCTGATCCTCCAGATTGTCGATCAGGTCGGGAAGCGCCTGCGCAGTATAAGCGTTTCCGGCATGGAACAGGAGGATAGAGCCGTTTTGGAGTTGGCGACTGTTTAAAATCCGATGGAGGATGTCCTGTGCCCCGTAGTCTTTCCAGTCCATGGAATTGATGTTCCACTGCACCGGATAACCGCCGGATTCCTGGATGAGCCGGATAGCAGAGTTGTCATAGTTTCCGTCTTCAAAACGAAACAACGTCGTTTCAGAATCGGTAAGACGATCAATTCGCTGCGTGAGATTTTCCAGTGTGAGCGTCTGTTCCCGGATGGAAAGGGATGCCTGCGTTGTCCACAAACCGCCGATATCGTGTCCGGCGTTGTGAATCGTACAGAGCAGCTCCGGATAGTTTTTTGCCCAGGCGTCGGAAACGAAAAAGGTGGCGTGCACATTTTTTCCTTTCAGAATTTCCAAAAGCTGCTGCATGTCTTGTGCACTGTAGGTGCAGTTGAAGGTCAGCGCGACTTTTTTCTGGTCGGTTTCGACACGGCAGATGGGCATAAACGTGCCGTTTACAGAGGCAGATGCCAGTGCTGTTACAGACGGAGGGGCGAGAAAAATGCACGCGCGGGCAAAGGCGAGGACGCCGAGCAAAAACAGGGCAGTCTGGAATGCAGACGAGCGGGAGAGACTGTGCAGAGAGGGAAAAACGGCATAGTGGCGCAGTTTATTTTGAATCAGATGAACGAAATCTCGGATCATGAAGGCTCCTGCCGGATTTTTGTTACAACTTATGAACGCAGGAAACGGAAAATCTCTATTTCACAAAAATTTCATAACCTTTTCGTGTGCTTTCTGGTACACTATAAAGACAGGCTGCAGGCGTTTGTCTGCAGAACAGAAGAGAAATGAAAGGAGACTGTTATGTTTTCCTGTATTTTATTTGACCTGGACGGAACGATCAGCGATCCGAAACAGGGAATTTGCGGCTGTGTGCAGTATGCGCTCAGAAGCTTTGGAATTGAAGAACCGGAGCTGGATCGGCTGGAGCCGTTTATCGGACCGCCGCTTGCAGAGAGCTTTATGAAATATTATAACTTTACGGCGGAGCAGGCGCAGGAGGCAGTTGAGAAGTACCGGGAGCGGTTTTCTGTAACCGGCAAATACGAAAATGTGCTGTATCCCGGAATGGGAGCGCTTTTGCATGATCTGAAGGCATCCGGTGCGGCGCTGGCGATTGCATCGAGCAAACCGACCGTTTATGTGGAGGATATTCTGGTGCATTTCGGAATCCGGGAATATTTTGACATCGTGGTCGGAAGCGAGCTGGACGGAAGAAGAGTGCACAAAGAAGAAGTGGTTGCAGAGGTGCTGTCCCAGCTTGCAGCGCGGGGCGAAAGCGATCCGGATAAGATGGTGATGATCGGCGACCGCAGCTTCGATGTGGAGGGTGCGAAAGCGATCGGTGCACACTGCATCGCGGTGTCGTATGGGTATGCACAGCCGGGAGAGCTGGAAAATGCCGGTGCGGAGATCATTGTCCGGGATGTGGAAGGACTGCGAAGCGTACTGCTGGGCGGCACACAGGCAGGAAGTGGCACGCAGGCAGGAAGAGGCGCGCAGGCAGGAAGAGACACGCAGGCAGGAAACAGCGCGCAGGCAGGAAGAGACACGCAGGCAGGAAACAGCACGGCGACCGGCTCGAATACCCTTTCAGAGCGCTACCGCGGCAGCGCTGCCAAAACGAAGACCAAATCCGGGCAGTTCTGGAGTGCTGTTGGAACCAGCGCACTGGCGATGTTTGCCTATTATGTAATCAGTCTCCTAATCAGCAGCGTAATTTTGACGGCGGTATCGATTGTGTATGCTATCGGGCTGCAGGAGCTGGAGGGCTCTTCCTACAATTTCTGGCTGAATGTGGCGAGCGCACTCTCGACAGTTGGTGCATTTACGATCTGTTACGGAATCTGGCACAAAAAGATCCGGTTCCATTCAACAAAAGAAATCGATAAACTGTCCATCGTTCCGATGGTGATTTTGGCGGCGGCAATTGCAATCGGCATGAACGGCGTTCTGACATTGACAGAATTGTATCGGTTCTCTCCGACCTTTCAGAGGGTTTCGGAGATGCAGTTCGATACGCCGGTGTGGCTGGGAATCATTTCCTACGGCATTCTTGCGCCGCTGGGCGAAGAGCTCGTTTTCCGCGGCGTGGTATATGGACAGCTGCGCAAGGTGTTGAAGGTGCCGTTTGCGGTGGTGCTTTCCGGACTGGCGTTCGGTCTGTTCCATGGGAATCTGGTTCAGGCGGTCTATGCGACCGTAATCGGCTGCCTGTTGGCGCTGGTGTATGAATGGTATGGAACGATCGCAGCGCCGATGCTGTTCCACAGCGTTGCGAACCTGTTTGTGTATGTGATGTTAGAGCTGTTACCCTTTGGCGGTGTATTTTTAAGTGTTCCGTCGTGTGTGTTGTTTTTGGTGCTGTCAGTAGGAAGCCTGTTTTTATTGTGGATGCTGCAGGGAAAGTCTTTGCCTGGGTTCGACTCATAAGAAAAAGGAAAACAATACAGATGATAAATAATTTCCTGCTTGTATTGCTGGAAAATCGGGATTCATCGAGTCCTTTTGTGATTTTTCCGCATTTATGGGAAATTGACGAAACTGCTCACCGTAGAGTGGAACAGATAA
>ERZ1026874.356-NODE-356-length-29826-cov-11.058547_pt1 | contig 29826 bp, 60 predicted proteins | sample MGYA00380167_ERZ1026874 | MGnify/ENA primary metagenome ERZ1026874 (study PRJEB33269, sample SAMEA4719803) | human gut metagenome | biome: human-associated habitat; feature: organic feature; material: feces | place: Cameroon | collected 2013-10 ...
GGGGAGGGAGGGAGAGTCACCCGTCGGCCTATGTTCCGGGCTGAACAGCTGACCGATGGGGACCGGCAGCGGCGGCGGGGTGCCCCGGCTCCATGCCCTGACCATCCGGCAGGCGGCAGCCGCCATCGACAAAACAGCCGAAACCGGCGGAAATCGTCAAATCAGAGGCCGAAAGCGGACGAAATGAAAGAGAACTTGCAAAAATTGCAACATTCCTTTACATATTAGGACAATATGGAAAGGAAAGCACCCCGGCGGCGGGCGTTTTTCCTGCAAAATCCGGCGGAAATGGACGGCACCGGCACCCGCTGGACACCACCGGCACCACCTGAACACCACCAGGACGGCAACCCGGGGGAGGTTTACAAACCGGAAGGGCAAAGCCTTTTCGCCCTGCTACGCAACTCTCCTCCCCGCTCCCATGTTCCCCACTCCGGCACACCAATCCGCGTTTCTCAAGCAAGTTACCGGCAAGTTAGGGGTAGGGGGGGTGGTTTTGAAACCGGGTCGAAAAAACGAAACGGTCAAAAGGCCGAGGTCGAAAAATAAAAATTTCGGCGGGCGCAAGCGCCATATATGTGAGGGGAAGGTACGGCCTTTGTGCGGCGGTGGTGCGATGGTGGCGGCATGGTGTTGACACGGATGTTATATGGGGGTGAAAAAGTTTTTATGCTTCCCTTGACACGGCGATTAGACTACCGGTTGCCAAAGGGCCGGGAGCAAGTGGCCGGCAAGTTAGATTGAGGGAGTGTTTTGGATATGGTAGTAGACATTTTAGAGACTGATAAGAAGTACAGCGTGATTTACGCGGATCCTCCGTGGACGTTCAAAACGTACAGTCCCAAAGGCACAGAGAAAAAGTCAGCGCAAAGCCACTATGCCTGCATGAGAAAAGAGGACATACAGGCGCTGCCGGTGCAGGGCATAGCGGCGGAGGACTGCGTGCTGTTTCTGTGGGTGACTATGCCGTGTTTGGAGGAAGGCTTGGAGCTGATCCGCAAGTGGGGCTTTACCTACAAGACCTGCGCGTTTACATGGGTAAAGCAGAACAGGAAGTCGGACGGGCTGTTTTGGGGTCTGGGTTTCTGGACCCGGGCCAACGCGGAGCTGTGTCTGCTGGCGACAAGGGGCAAGCCGAAGCGTGTGAGCAAGGGCGTACACAGTGTGGTGCTGAGCCACGTGCGGGAGCACAGCAGGAAGCCGGATGAGGTGAGAGACCGGATCGTGGAACTGATGGGAGATATACCCCGCATCGAACTGTTTGCCCGCCAACAGGTGGACGGCTGGGACTGCTGGGGTGACGAGGTATAAGGAGGGATGAAAATGAGAAAAGAAATTAGCTTTGATGAGTTGAAAGGACTACTGTTGTACCGGAAAATCGTGGCGTGGGACGCGGAGCATATCGAACTGGATACCGGGTTGAAACTGCGGGTTGAGATGACGGACTGGGACTGCTGCGCAAGGGTCGAATCGAAGTTCTCGGAGGTAAAACTGGACGCAGCCATTACTGCGGTATCAGACATAGAATATGAGCCGTGGGAAGATGATGCCACCTATGGATGCAAGGCGCGAGTGACGATTATGCACAACCGCAATGCTGTTTGTATGATCGAGGCCAACGCTGATGGGGGCAATGGGGGATACTACTTCTCCATCGCATCTTTTATCGTCACTCTGCCGGTGAGCGCAGCAGAGGCGGAATGTGAGTTCGTAAAGAGCTACCACGGCAGGGAGGATGTGTAACCATGACTTTGCGTAGGATGGGAGATGTAGCGACGGACGTGCTACTGGACGAAGTGCTGGGCGGCAAAGTGGATGAAATGTTGCTGGACAGGGACGCGAACCTTGGTGCACTTCTTCGTCTGCGGCGGCACTTCCCGAAAGCGGCGCTGAAGCTGACGGACGATCAGTGGGTGTACCTGAGTGAGATGTACGAGAGCGGCATGACGGTGACGGAGATCGCAGCGGTGCACGACGTAAATAAGAGCACGGTCAGCCGAAGCGTGAACCGTGCGAAAAAGACTTTGCAGGACTATCTACAGTTCTGCCTATGATGGGAGTGGGGACGGGATACATGGGACGGATAAACCAGCCGCTGACGAATGAAGCGGCAAGGAAACTAATGGCGCTGGACGTGCAGGACAAGGAGATACTGACCTACGAAAAACTGGACGAATGGTACACCGCATGGGGCGGACAGTGCTACCCGCGGGTAAGCCCATGAGTTTCTGGACGGAGCAGGATGTGCTGCGGTTTATCGTGGAGAGCCAACTACCCTACGCCAGTGTGTACGGCGACATCGTAGCCAGTGACGGCGAGAACGACTACGGCGCGACGCTGATCGACTGCAAACTGCACTGCACGGGATGCCAGAGGACGGGCTGTATGTTCTGCGGTTTCAGGGCGCATCTTGAAAAGGGCATCAACCGATTTCAGCGCATGAAGCTGACGCACCCGAAGCACTACCAGTTTTGCATCGGCGGCGGGGCGTTTGACACGGACGGGCTGTGGAAGCCCACGAAGTACGGCCTGGGCTATGCGCGGGTGCTGGACTATATCGGGGTGAGGTATTGAGATGAGCGCTGGATATGCAGAGAAGAGTGAGCTTTTCAATGAAACGCAAAAGGCGCTGAAAGCCCTTGATATGAGGGCGAAGCAGTACGGCGTTGACGAGGTTTTTAACTGGTGCAAGTTTGTTCTGGGCGCGAAGCCGGGGAGCTTTACCGATGGGCAGCAGATCGCGGCAGTGTTCTTCATGCAGACCGTACACAAGTTCCTTGATGGCCTTGCAGATGTGCGCGATATTGGCGGGGCAGAACCCCGGCCGACATTTATGGAGTTCAAGCCGAAGGTGACATACCGCCTTGACGAACAGATCTGGTGGAAGTTGCTTCAGGCGCGAGCACTTGGAGGTGAGATGATATGTCATCTATAAACCGTAGGCTGACCGAGAACCTGAGAGATTATTACACAACCGGCATGGGCGGTATGAGCCGCCTGATTTTTACTGAGGCGTGGCACTTGCACACCAAGCGGTTATACGGCTGGGAACCGGCGGCGTATATTCCTGCACCGCGAGATGGTGATGTCGCCGTTATATGGAACCGGAGAATGTGCCATTTGCTTGCGCTGCAGAGCCACAACGAAGGAAATCCTTACGGGTATATCTTCTGGGAATGGTATGCGAGAGAATTTGAAAAGAGCTACAAGATGCGCGTGAGCAACAGGCCAAAGCGCATGATGACCTTTGCGCCGGAGATAAAGTTCCGCGGGGAACCGCTGGATATGAGGATGGCAAGGATGATGGAGGACTGGACATGATTTTTGAAGCAAAAGCGCAGCCGATCAGGGCGGGCACAGGAACGCCGGTCGCGCGGGTGCTGGTAGGCGGCGGGGTGTATAACCCGTTGGCGAAGCCGGAGAGTGGAATGAAAGGAGAACGGGCATGAGAGTGAAAATGGACTACAACAACCTGGTCGAGGAGATCGACAGGACGGTGAGCGCAAGCAGGAGCAGGGCGGCAAGAGAAAACGCCTTTGGAATAGGGATCGGGCTTACGCTGCTGAACGGCTATCTCACAGAAATTGCGAAGCGGGCCGTAGAACTCAACGACGACAAACTGATCGACCTGTGCGTTGACATGGGGATATTGAAGCGGGAGGAAGAGAAATGAGCGTGTGTGCACGATGCGGAAGTGAATTTACTACATACAGCGTTAATTTAGAGATGTGTCCGGAGTGTTATGCGGCGAGCCTTCACACAGGCATCAAGGACAGCGGAGAGCGTACCACCTTCAGCACCGGGGCACAGCGGGATATGCACGGTGGGAAAGGCCGCATGGATCTTCTGCCCTGGGCGGCGATCATCGAGGTGAGCAAGCACTGCGAAGCCGGGGCACTGAAATATGGGGAACACAACGTCGATAAGGGTATCCCCACCAGCAGTCTGCTGGACAGCGCCATGCGGCACGCGGCGAAGTATCTGGATGGGCAGACAGACGAGGATCATCTGCTGGCGGCGGCGTGGAACCTGCTGTGGGCAATCGAGATGCGCTGCAAAAAGCCGGAGTGCGTGGACACGCCGTGGAAGGAGGAAAAGGCATGAGTAAGGCTGTTATGCTGAGCATCCGCCCGAAGTGGTGCGAAAAAATCATCATTGGCAGAAAAACTATGGAATTGCGTAAGTCCGTGCCGAAACTGGAGGTACCATTTAAGTGCTATATCTATTGCACAAGTGGTCATCCGTATATCTCCGTAAAGTGTGGAAATCTGGACAGGGATACCGTCCGGACCAATACGATCGGTAGATGCAACGGCAAGGTTATCGGCGAGTTTGTGTGCGACTACATCCTACAACGATGTGAGATGGCAAATGCAGACATTGCCGAACAGCAATCCTGTGTTCGCCGCGAAGATATCTATTTCAAATATTCAGAAGAGGGAAAACACTATATTTACGGTTGGCATATCTCCAGCCTGAAAATCTACGACACGCCGAAGGAACTGAGCAAGTTTTCACGCCCGTTTGAAAACTGCATAGACAAAGTGTGTGATGAGTTTGGTTGTGCATCATGCGAAAATGGCGGTCATATTAAGCGCCCGCCCCAAAACTGGTGCTATGTGGAGGAGCAGAAATGATATACACCTTTCATGTGGGAGATTATGTGAGGTTGGAACGTGCCGATGGCACATCATCCAAAACGCTTACCGGATATGTGTCGTCTCACCAGCGATTAGTGTCCGGGCACAGTTTCATTTTCAAGTGGGACGATGGGACGCAGACGGGCTGGAGTGGCAATATAGAGGATCTGCCGCAGAATTTTACTCGCATTGGCAAGTACGATTTTGCGTGGCTAAGAGCGGTCAGGGATTGCGGATATGCGGAAAAGGATGAGCTCGACAAGATGAGCTCTACGAAAACGATGATGCTGCCGGGAAGCCTGCACGAGGGAGACTATGTGGAGACTGTGGATGGCCGGGTGGGGTACATCAAGAGCATCTGCCGGTGTGAGAAATGCCGGGAGCGTGGGTTCTATGAGCCGATCGTACATTTTACGGACGGTGAGGAGGACTGCATCACCAAGTACGAGGCAGAAAACGGCTTCAAGGGCTATAAGCGCATCGGACGGTGGGTAAATGAGAAAGCAGTAGTACAGAAGCCCAAGGAGATTTTTCACTGCGGGAGCGTGCGGAAGTACGAAAACGGGACTATGAGATACGCACCAGACACGCAAGTCATGCAGGATAAGATCAACGAACTGGTAGACGCCGTAAATGAACTGCGAAAGGAGAAGCAGAAATGACGGAACGAAAGGTACTGATCGTCCGCGTGAAGGGCGGTATGCAGATAGCGCAGGGCGTAACCAACCATATCATAGAGGGGCTGGTGCGTGGCGTGCTGGTGCTGCCGGAGGAGGTCACGTCCTACGCGGTCGAGGAGTTCCCTGCGCTGGGCGTGGAGAATGAGGACACTATCTATACGGTCGTGCCGGAGGGCGTACCGGCGATAAAGATACTCAACAAGGACGATATACTTCCCATTGGCGCGTTTGTGCAGGTACAGGAGGAAAGCGAACAGCGCGATGGCAGCGAAGCCCCGCCAGAACCCGCACCGCAGCCGACCGAACCCGCCACGCCGTTTAAGCCAAAGGGCGCGATGGCGGAGATCAAGCGGGAGGTTTTTATACGGCTGCAAGCCTACCAGCAAAGAACGAAGCTTGGCTGGGCACAGAGAGTGTCCGATGCTACCGGCGGCAAGGTGGCGCCTGACGTGGTGCGGCTTGGCCTGCTGGAGGCGCGGGACATCGGCGTTGACCGCTGGAAACTCATCGGAAAGGCGCTGGACAAACTGGAGGAGGAAACGGAGAAATGAAAATCTACATAGCTGGAAGGATCACGGGAAACCCGCACTATAAGGCACAGTTCAAGGCTACGGCGGCTATGCTTCAGGAAAATGGGCACATCGTTCTGAACCCGGCGGAGCTGCCGGAGGGCATGAAGCCAGCGGACTATATGCGTATATGCTTCGCCATGCTGGATAGCGCGGACGTGGTGCTTTTTCAGCACGGATGGCAGGAGAGCAAGGGCGCAAAATTGGAGTACGACTACGCAAAATACATCGGGAAGAAAAATATCATCTTCAACGATTCTCTGGACAATTACAAGGATAATGTCAAGATCGTTGCCGTTATGATGCGCTGGATGATGGATGAGGACTGACTAAATGGATAAGGCCATCTGGACGGTCCGCACCGCCAAGCTGTGCCCCAAGTGCATCAAAGAGATGGAAGCGGAGTACATCGTGTACCTGACGCACGAGCAGCAGAGGAACCGCATGAAGGACATAGCCATACACGGCTACTGCGACCGTTGCCACGAGGAAAGTTTCATGCTTCGGATGCGCCAGTACACCATGAATGGTAGGACACTACGGGCGAAGGGGCTGGATAAGAATTGGAAGGAGTTTTTGGGAAAATGAAGGTGTTTATTAGCCAGCCGCCAGAGCGAAAGACCACTGACGGTTTAAGGGAAGAAGAAGCGCGGATAGTGTCCAAATTAAAGGAACGCTATGACGAGGACATCGAGGTGGTCAGCGCATCTGCTATTAGCACCTCCGCGGAAGGGAATCCACTTTATGTTCTCGCAAAGGTAATTGAGGCTCTAAGTACCGCCGACATAGCTATATTTGCCCCCGGATGGAGCAAGCAGATGTCCGTGGAAATAGATACTGCACGGACGTATGGAGTTCCTATCGTAGATTATGATGACCTTTTTTATGACGAACTTCCAAGGTATGTTGTTGACAACTGCGATATTCAGCACGAAGCAAAACCTTTAAGCGATGCCGATATAGAATCTCTCAAACTGCATAATCCCTCGAAGAAGCACCCTGTGATGAACGTGGGCACTGGCAACTTGATGGTATACTACGGCAATTTCATCTACTGGGAAAATCTACGTCCAGGCATCAATTTTGCGGGTGTGGCGCTGTGTCGGAGGTGAGCATGGTGAGCACGAACTGTTGCAACACAAAATGTCCCTACATGGTAAAGAACATGAACAGCCAGTGCGTATGCGCCCTCACCGCCTGTCCATTTCAGACTGTGGGGACACCGCCCAGCAGCACCGTCGTGTTGCAGCAGGGCGAAACGGAACGGAGGGAGTAGAAATGGCAGAACAAATCGCATTGAACGTAGACTGCATGGAGTATATGCGGACGCTACCGGATAAGGCGTTTGACCTTGCTATCGTAGACCCGCCGTATTTCACCGGCCCAGAACGCAGAGGGTATTACGGCTGCAAGGTCAGCCCCATCGGCGTACACCGGGACTATCCCATATCACCGAAGTGGGACGTGCCAGGCATCGACTACTTTTCCGAGTTGGTGCGCGTGGCGAAAAAATATATCGTATGGGGATGCAATTACTTTGATGTTGTTTTTCCTCCGGGCCGCATCGTTTGGGATAAATGTAACGAAAACAGTTCTTTTTCGGACTGCGAGATTGCGGCAACAAACTGCCATGACAGCGTTCGCATATTCCGCTATATGTGGAATGGGATGTTTCAAGGGAAAAGCATCATGGACGGCATAACGCAGCAGGGGAATAAGGCACTGAACGAAAAGCGTATCCATCCCACGCAGAAACCTGTGGCGCTGTACGAGTGGCTACTGATGAAGTACGCCAAAGAAGGCTGGCGTATACTGGACACGCACCTCGGCAGTGGAAGCAGCAGGATAGCAGCCTATAATCTCGGCTTTGAGTTCGTTGGGTGCGAGATCGAGCCGACATACTTCCAACTGCAAGAGCAGCGGTTTGCGGAGCATACGGCACAGGTAAGGATGTGGTGAAGATGAAAAGAAAGATAGAAGATCTCGGAACAGGCGGAGCCGGAGGAGTTGGTCCGGCATACATCGCTAATGGTGGTGCCGGCTGCGAGCCTGGATCCGGTATATGTACGCCCGGTTCAGGAGACTCCGGTGGAAATGGACGATTTATCTGGCACCGCACAGAGGATGGCCGCGAGATGAGGATTTGGAAAAACGCACAGACCTGCTGCCAGACGCACAACCTCCTTCTCGTGCAAAAGCGCGGAACCGAGATTTACCACAAGTGCTATGTTTGCGGCAGAGACTGGACGGAGCCAGCGCCAGTAAATCCTATGGAGGCGGTGAAGATAAAACCGATACCCACGAAATGGGAAAACGGAAAGAAAATGCCACCGATACCGGAGGGAGCAATGATCGTACATTTGTGAGGAGGAAAGCATAATGGGAACTGTTTTAGGAGTCCTCGTTGGTTTCGTTCTGATCGGCGGTTTCGCCGCATTTATCTGCCTCGTTTCCAAGGACAATGGGCAGGGACGGCAGGGGTATTGTGGGTATCAGCCAAACAAACCCTTGGACGGTCCTCCCCCCAACAAGGGGAACTGCATACAAAAACTACCTGATGACAAGAAGCGGCATAAGGCGGCGCTGATGATACAGACCGGAGATTTCCGCGAACCGGAACGAGTTGTCGGCCTCGTCTATGGGGAGGACGCAGCTATGTGGCACGCCTATATCTTCAAGACTTGCTGTGGCGCGGAACATTTTGCTGACACCGGGGAACTTGCTGGCGTTGTTATTCTGTCAAAGGAGGCCGAGCAGTGAATCAGTACAACAGAAAACCCAGCGGGAAACTGGAGGTATGTCCCCACTGCGGCAGGGACAGCGGAGAGCGCAAGATCGGCATCCATGTGCCAGAACGGTACTATGTGCGCTGCGCGAGCTGTGGGTTCACCTTGTCTGGGTGGAGCCAGAGTGCGGCTACAGCAAGCTGGAACAGACTGAGTAAGAAGGTGAGGACATGAAAAGCAAATGCTGTGTTGGCTGCAAGTGGCACGAGGAGTGGACTTGGGCGTGCTTCAATGGGGATAGCCCCTATTGCGCCGATTTTGTAAACTGCGGGTGTCCGCTATACGAGGAGAAGAAAACCAATGACAAGAAGGGAACAGATAGTCTATAAAACAATGAGCGAGAACATTGCCCGTGCCGGGGAGTTTGGATTATGCCCCGGACCGTTCGTGGCTATGCGGGCAGAGTACCGGCGCGTTGTGCGTCGGGAGCAGACGCACTTCCTGTTGGAGTTCATGCTGCTGGCACTGTTGATCTTCGCGCTGATCGCCCCGTGGAGAGCCAGCGCGGACACGCCGCACACCGTTTTGCGGGTGGAGTGGGGCGAAGATGTTGACAGCCATGATACAATCGTAGAAGAGGATCCCGATGAGTCGGAACGCATACTGGAAGCCGTCAAGGCCAAAAGCAACGTGCTGGAGGACTGCATCGTCACCGGCTACTGCGCCGACTGCGTTGAGAAGTACGCGCACATGAACCAGGACGAGTTTGGCCGGGTGCTGACTGCCAGCGGCCAGTGGGTGTACCCCGGCTCCTGTGTAGCGACCGACCCGGATGTGATACCGACCGGCAGCACGGTCATCATCGGAGACAAGACATACATCGCGCTGGATGTGGGCGTAATAGGCAAACACGTTGACATACTGATGACCCATGAGGAGGCCGCCGTAGCGGGAGCCAGAAGGGAAACGGTGTGGTGGTGTGAGGAGTGAAAAAACTGTAAAACCACGCTTACCATATATAATATAATGTAATTTTACATTATTCGACAAGCAGTGTTGCGCGGTTTCGGCGCCTTGCAAAAGTGCAGTTTTACAGTTGAATTTACAGTCAAATTTCAAAGCCGTTGTTACACAAGCGTTTTAGGCGAAAAAGTGATGGTTCGAATCCTTCTCCCGCTGCCAAGTGAAGGGAAATCCCGCAGTCGTTGAGACTGCGGGATTTCTTGTTATTTCAAGGGGTTTGGGCGTTTTTGGCATCAAAAACGCATTTTCGATTTTCTACGTTTTCAGGGGCTTTGAGACAGATTTTTTTGATAATTTTACAGTTTTATTTACAGTGAAAAATGTGAGGGTTATGTGAGGGTCGTCAGGAGAGGTTTTCTTTATAAAAATTCTCCATCTCCTTGACGCGGGCGGCGAGGTCGCGGGCGGCGAGGTGGGTGTAAATTTCGTGCATGATCCTGTAATCTGACCATCCGCCAATACGCATACATTCCTCCTCTTTGAAGCCGAGACTGTAGGCCAGAGAGGCAAAGCTGTGGCGAAGGCCGTGTACGCCGACCTTGGGAAGCCCATTTGCTTCGCATACGTCATTGATCTTGCGCCAGAGCCCGTTTGGAGGCTGGTACGATACGCGCTTGTTCTTGGGGCCATTTTCCTCCTTGAGGAGTTGGCGGAGGCGCGGTATCATGAAGGGGACGACACGGTTGGACTTTTGCGTCTTGGGCGTCATTTTCTCCACGAACTCATTTTTCTCGTTTTGCGCAATGACGGCATGAACGCGGAAGGAGTCAGATTCAAAATCTATGTCGCCCCATTTGAGTGCCAGCAGCTCTCCGCGGCGCAGGCTGTGGAGGGCGAAAAGCGCTTCCTTCTCGAAGGACTTGCCCTCGATGCCCTTGCAGAACACGATGATCTGCTCCGGGGTGAGCCACTTATGCTCGGAAACGGGAAGCTTTGGCAGCGTTACTTTGGGGGCGGCAATGCCGTTTTCCTCCAGGACGGACTTAATGAAGCCCCAGGCGTTCTTCAGCGTTTTGGGAGCGCAGAGGGCTGCCTCCTCGTTTATATACGACTGCCAATCCACGGGCTCACGTATGTTGACGCCCTGGCAGGACTTGAAGCGGTTTTTTTGATAGATGCGGTAGCCGCGGATGGTGTTGGGGGAGAGCAAAGCGCGGGGGGCGATATAATTCTCAATGGCCTCGGAGAGCAGAAGGGGCTCATCCTTGGCCTTTTTCTTCTGCTCCACGAAACCGGCGCGGATGGCCTTGGCCTTGGCGAGACACGCCTCTTTTGTAGGCTCGGTGACGGATGCCTTCTCGGCGCGGAGGTAGATGGTCCACTTGCCGGAAGCAGTTTGTACCGGCTCCGGGACCTTGATGGCACCGGACTTCTTCTTTTCGCGCACCTGCTTGTAGCCGCACCAGGGGCAGAACGTGGCATTGTCGGGGACTTCGCGCTTGCAGGACTTGCATTTCGTTGACATTTTGATATTTTCGTGTTACCCTACTGTTGTAGGCTCCTTTCTTTAAGACTCGTGATGGTGTTGGCGGGAATAGAGCTTATATGGAAAAGCCGTCTGATTGGGCGGCTTTTTCTTTTTTTAACAAAAAATCTCAAGAAACTTGTGATATATGTGCATTGAAACCAAGAAACTTGTGATATATAATGTAGAACACGGTAGAACGGTTGTTCTATTTTCGTAGTACGGTCTCTTTTGCAGTATCGCGCAGCGCACGGTATCCGACAATGCTGCACACGCTAATAGAAACAGACACAATAAGGATAACAACCCACGCAAAAACCGTAGGTCTATCCTGAAGGACAAAGCCAGCATGGGGGTTTCGGAAGTCGAAAAGAAGGTAAACAATTAAGAACAGAGAGAGGACCGCGGCAAAAATTGAGGAAAACACAGACCAGCGTTTGTAATAATCGCGCTGGCGGATAACGGCATCCAAGCGCTGGGTACAAAGGCCGTTGACCTGCTTCAGGCGTACCACGTCGCCGGAGCTGACGGCGTTATCCAGTTCCAGCTCGTGGATGCGTTCCTGCATGGCGGAGGGGGCGGACGCGGGAGGTTGAATGTCGAACACCTGGTCGGCGGAGATGCCGACGGCTTTCATCACGGCTACGGCATCGTACAGTTTTGGATCACGCTCACCGGACTGCATTTTGCAGACGGCGGAATAGCTGATGCCGGATAGTTCGGTCAGTTCCTCGTTGGTGATGCCCTTGTCCATTCTGGCTTTACGGACAAGGGCAGGGAAGTCCTGAATATGCTGCGCGATTTCCTGAATTTCTGACATGATTTTCCCCTTTCTATCGGTAACGGATACTATTTAATCCGCTGCGGATACTATTTCACCCGTAAAAATCCATATTTGGGTAGCAATTACCCAGATATGGACCGGCCTCAAGGAGCCAATTACCCAAATTGGGGAGCGATTCCCCAAAATGAGCGTAGACACCGGGGCACGCATAGAGTACGATTGAACCAAGCAAACGCCACAAAACGACATACGAGGGGGCAGAGAAATGAACGAACAGGAAGCAAGGGAATTGGTCTCCACGCTGACGATGGAGGAAAAGGTCAGGCTTTACGAGCTGCTATCAGCCCTGCGGCATAACCCTGCACAAGCGCCAGTTCAGTCGGCGTAAGAGAGCACAACAATTTTACAAGGGCGGAATCGAGTTCGCTTTCCATTTGGGAAGCGGGCTCTTTTTCTGTTTCTATCGGAATCAGGTACGAAGGGTGGACGTCCAGAAACTCCGCTATCTTTTTAAGCTTTTTGGCGGAAGGGGAACTTTCGCCGGCTCTCCACGCGGAAATCGAGCTTCTGTTGATCGGGATGGCGGCGTAAAATTCACCTTTCGATATGCCTTTGGCTAAAAGCAGAAGTTCGATTCTCTCAAGCATCGCGCAATTACGCGCTTTCAGCGCCTCTTTCTGCTCTTTGGTCATTTTTGACATAAAACAATACCTCGCATTATAAGAAATCACAAAAAGCAATGTTCGGTAAATGTTTGTCTTGACTTCCGCTGTGTGTATGATAAAATGAACATATGGGCAACAAGAGACAAACATACAGGGAGCAAAACGGAAATAACTAACGCAGAATTAGCTATTTCAAAACATCACAACAACAACTTACACCGCTTTCCTGCATTTGTCAAGTAAAATTAGCATTTTAGAGGTGAGAAAGTGGAGAAGAAGGAAAAAACAGCGTTTTTCTACTGCCGCAAGAAAGCGGGCGTCTCGCAGTTGGATGCCGCAAAGCTGCTGGGCGTTACGAGAACGACGCTTTGGGCGTGGGAAACCGGGCAGACAGCGCCTGATGCGCGTGGGCTGCGCCGTATGGCAGAGATCTACGACTGCCGGTTGGCAGACCTGATAAGTGAGGTGAGCCTGACGAAATGAACGAGATGCAGGTATTTAACTACAAGAGTTTTCAAGTCAGAACCGTAGAAATCAACAACGAGCCTTGGTTTGTGTTGAAGGACGTGTGCACGGTACTTGGCATTTCAAACCACAAAATGACCGCACAGCGGCTTGATGTGGATGAGGTCAGCCAGACTTACCTCACCGATTCCCTCGGGCGCAAGCAGGAAACTACCATCATAAACGAGAGTGGTTTGTACCATGTGATACTCCGCAGTGACAAGCATGAGGCGAAGCCCTTTCGCAAGTGGGTCACATCGGAAGTCCTCCCCTCCATTCGTAAGACGGGCGGCTATGCGCTGCCAAAGGATTACCCCGCCGCCCTCCGCGCCCTTGCCGATGCCGAGGAGCAGAAGCTGCGGCTTTTGGCAGAGAATCAGCAGCAGGCGCAGGTCATCGCCGACTTTGAACCTATCCGGCAATATGTGGACACCATCCTGGAGAGCAAGGGTGCTATGGCTACCTCGCAAATCGCGGCGGATTACGGCCTGACGGCGCAGAAGCTCAACAAGATTCTCCACGAGGGCGGCGTACAGCGCAACGTGAACGGCCAGTGGCTTTTGTATGCCAAGTACATGGGCAGGGGCTATACCAAGTCTAAGACCATTCAGATCACCCGCTCGGACGGACGGTCTGACTCCATTATGCAAACGCAGTGGACGCAGAAGGGGCGGCTCATGATCCACGAAATTTTGACTGCCCGTGGCATCGAGGCAGTCATGGACAGGAGGGTAAGGGTATGCCGAGAGTGAAGCCCTTGGGTGTGAACCCCACGGAGCAGAAGATCGTGACGCTGCTGTATGGCGCACTGGAGACAGAGGGCGTAAAGAAGCAGGAACTGGCGGAGGCCATGAACATGACTACCATGACACTGCTGAGGCGAAAGAAAAGCCCGCTGGACTTCACGGTGCGGGAACTACAAGCGGCGTGCAGGAAACTGCACATCCCCATAGACGACCTGCGGTCGGCCATTACGCTATGAGTTGGCGGTGCAGGATATGCGGCGTGAGGTTCGACGCGCCGGTGGTCCGGGAGCAGAAAGAGAACCTGGACGGGGAGAACGGCATAGAGGTACGCCGGGACGTGTATTGCCCGGTGTGCGGAGAGGATCACATGGAGGAAGTGAAAGATGATGAGCAAAACGCGGAATGAGCGCCGGCGTGACCGGAAGTGGAAGGTACTGCTGGGCGTGAGTGCCTTTCTGGCGTGGGGCATCATCGGAGAGGTGGAGAACGGCGGATCGTTGTGGCTACTGCTTCTCGCGATAGCCGCCCTGGTGGGCGTGTGGACAAGCTGTAAAGCCCTGGGTATTTATAAATAAACAAAAATTTTAATTTGAAGGAGTACATCGAAATGGCTAAGAAGAATGAAACAACGACCGTTATCGGTATTCGCCCCATCGACATCAAGAAGGTACGCATCCGCATCGTGGGAGACTCCCCGCTGGTCATGCACGCATGGAGCGAAAAGGCCAAGCGCATGATGCTGGAGACGCAGATGGGCGTGAACAAGACCAAGAAGAAAGAACCCAAGAACCCCGTTGACGATTTTATCCGGTCTATGTACTGGCTGACCGAGATGCCCGAGAATGGCACAGAGGAAGCGTTTGCGGAGGCGGTGAAGGATGGCGCACGTTTCGGCATCCCCGTGACAGGCATTAAGCAGGGTGCGCTTTCCGCAGCCTATCGCCTGGGATGGGTCAAGGATCGCATGGGGCTGAAGGGCGCTTTCTTCATCGACGCAGACGAAAACGGGCTGGTGGAGGTCCACGCCGATACACCCATCATGCGCGAGGATTTGGTGCGTGTAGGTATGGGCACCGCAGACCTGCGGTATCGCGGAGAGTTCCGCAACTGGCACTGTGACCTGACGATCTCCTACAACGCGGCAGGTCAGTTCTCCTTGGAGGACATTATCAACGCCATCAACGCCGGCGGCTATGTGTGCGGCCTGGGCGAGTGGCGGCCTGAGAAGGACGGCGATTTCGGCAGATACCATGTGGAGGCGATCTGACAATCCCCATACGGCAGGCTCGGTTAGGCGCGTTAAGTCGTGTATGGGCGAGTACCGGAGCGGCAGGCAGGTACGGCAAGGTGCGTCGAGGTTTGGTTAGGAGAGGTGCGGTACGGCAGGCAAGGTGAGTCGAGGTTTGGTTAGGAGCGGTATGGCGTGGCCCGGTATGGCAGGCAAGGTGAGGTTTGGCAAGGCCTGGTAAGTCATGGTACGGCAGGCATGGTGGGTCGTGGTACGCCAGGGACAGGTTCGGCGTTGTATGGCGGGCATGGCTGGGCGTGCATAGTAATGGCTCGGCAGGGCGTGTACCGGCAGAAATTTTAGGAAGGAGATAGAAAATGGTTTATCAGTGGAAGATACCGACATTGTATTCCGTAGACGCACAAACTGCGGGAGAGGAACTGGAACGGATCTACAATGAGCGGGGCGAATTGTCGCCGAAAAACGTGGTGGATGCCAGCAGAAGTGAACAGGCTCCACTCCATGTCTGCTTTGAGTGGGACAACGAGAAGGCGGCGGAAAAATGGCGAGAGGAACAGGCTTCCCGCATCATCTCCACCATCACCATCGTAGGCGAGAATGCAAACACCGCAGGACGTGAGGTGCGGGCGTTCATCCATGCACAGGGCAGTTATCACCCGCTTGCGGTGGTCGTGTCAGATGTGGACAAGACCGCAGAAATGCTGAAGGATGCGCTCAGAGAACTGGCCTCATTTCGGAAGAAATACGAGACATTGAGTCAGCTCGCGCCCCTCTTTGATGCAATGGACAGGCTGACAGCGTAAAACGCGCAGGGAGAGCACATGGCGGGAATAACAACAGAGCAGGTCGCGGCGATCAACGCGGCACTGGCGAAGAACTTTCGCATTGAGCTGATACCCCTGAAAGACGGCGTGAAGATTGTCAAGGTCAGCAGGGCAGAAGTCAAAACCAAATAACGTACCCCGCCTAAGTCAGTTGGCGGGAAGGGCGGAGCGTCGTCGAGTGGTTTGGAAATTCCGAACTGCTTGGCGGCGCTCTTTTTGCTTACGGAGGAAGTGAGAAAACGTGACGGAACGGACGGTATACGGCAGCCGCGCAGAGTGGCTGGAAGGGCGGCGCGGCGGACTGGGCGCAAGCGATTGCGGCATTGTCCTGGGTGTGTCCAACTTCAAGACGCCGCTGCAGCTGTGGCGGGAGAAGATCGGCGCGGTGGAGACACATGAGATAACCGGAAACGAGCGCATCGACTTCGGCAACCGGGCGGAAGAACCGCTGAGAGCCATGTTTCGGCTGATGCACCCTGAGTACGAACTGAGCTTTGAGCCGTATCTCATTGTGCGGCAGACAGGGCGATACAGTTTCCTGACCTGCACCCCGGACGGAGAGCTTGTGGAGCGCGAGACCGGCAGACGAGGTATTTACGAGAGCAAGACGGCCACCTGCCTGAGCCGCGCCGACTGGGACAAGTGGAGAGGAAAAATACCCGACCTCTACTACGCGCAGATATGCGAACAGATGTTTACTGGCGAATACGACTACGCCGTGGTGTGGGCACTGCTGGTGAACGCGGAGGGGGACGGTGAGATACGCTTCTACAAATTCGAGAAAACAGAGTGCCAGACGGACATCGACTACATCATTCCGAAACTGGAGCACTTCTGGAAGAACAACGTGCTTAACGGGGTTCCCCCGGCGGCAATATTACGACTCTGAAAGATCGAAAGGAGAAACACATGAAACTGAAACTGACGATGACCAACGCCGAGACCGGCGAGGTGCTGCGCGAGGAAGCCAACCTGAATTTTGCCATGATGTGCTTCGGGCGCAAGACGGATGAGGGTATGGATTTCCAATCTGTGACACGGGGATCGGATATGACCGCCGCGGACTTCGCACATTGCCTGGCCGGCGTTGACAATGCCGTGGAAAAGAACCTCCGCGACAACAAAGCCGTGTGTACGGCCTACGCGATGGTCAAGCTTGGCGTTCTGGGAAAGATCGTAGACGTGAGCGCAGAAGCGCGGCCCGGAGCGGGCGCTGCCGATGCCAAGAAGGAGGGTGAGCAGGGATGATCGTAAAGGCAATGTATCACAAGCCGAAGCTGAACGGCTACGGCGGACAGGCGTACACCTTCCTCACCGAACTGCCGCTGCGCCCGGGAGACAAGGTGCTGGTACCCGGCGCCGAGGGCGCGGAGAAGAAGGCCATCATCACAGAGGTGGACCTGCCGGAGAGCGCCATTGACCCGGCGTGGGCCGACAGGGTGAAGCACATCACCAAGTACGACGCGGAGGTGACGGCATGAGCGCAGCTGAATTTCGCATCACCACGGACCTTGCTCCGCTGCGGCAGTTCCAGATCGAGGCCAACTTCGAGGAAACGAAAGCGTGGCTGACGGAGAACCTGGAGCCCCTGCGGACGATGGCGGTGACACCGGAGAGCATGAGCCAGTGCAAGCAGTACCGGGCCTCCATCCGCAAGGTGAGCGCCCGCATCGACGAGAGCCGGAAGATGGCAAAGGCGGCGGCGCTGGAAGCCTACAGCGGCTTTGAGACCAAGTGCAAGGATCTGACCGCCCTGTGCGAGGAAGCGGCGGGTGCGCTGGATGTGCAGATCAAGGCGATGGAGGAGGCGGCGAAGCAGGAGAAGAAGGACCGGCTGGCTGCGTACTTTGCCCAGGTGGTGGGCGACATGGCGGAGTGGCTGACCTTTGATGACTGCTTTAACCCCAAGTGGCTGAACGCCACCTACGCCGAGAGCACGGCGCAGGCGGACATCAATGCCGCCATTGACCGCTGCCGCGCCGATCTGAACGCCATTCGTGCGCTGCACAGCGAGTTCGAGACCACGCTGCTGGACGAGTACACCCGTACCCGGAACATCAGCGCGGTGCTGGTGAAGAACGAGACACTGGGCCGCATGAAGGCCGCCGAGGAGGAGCGCAAGCGCAAGGAGGCGGAAGCGGCGGCAGCGAAGAAGGAAAAGGAACAGCACTTCAAAATGTACGCCATGCCGCCTGAGATGTGCCAGCAGCAGGCCGCGCCGCTGGACCCCACTCTCATTTGCGATGAGCCGGTGGGATATGAGGTGACCGCCGTGATAGGGACGCTGGAATCCAGCGTGGCGGACGCCATCCGCGCCACAGAGCGGGAAGCCTTTGAACACGCCGTGAAAGAGGCACCTCCTGTGTTTACCGTGGACTTCCGGGTATACGGCACGGCGGCGCAGCTGGACGGATTAAAGGCATACATGGAGACCAACGGCATCCGCTACGGGCGTGTGCCGCAGGAGTAAGGGAGGAGAAGGAACATGAAAACGCAGAATCAGACGGGCTTTACGCAGATGGCGCAGGCCAAGAAGCCCACATTCAGCATGGCGATCACGGCGCCCAACACCCAGCAGATGATCTCGCGGGCGCTGAAGAACGACAAGATGGCGGCGCGGTTCACCAGCACCCTGATCGGCGCGGTGAGCGCCAGCGAGACGCTGAAAGCCTGCGACCCCGGCACCATCATTGCCGCCGGCCTGCGTGGCGAGGGCATGGGCCTGATCTACGGACACGGCTACTACATCGTGCCCTACGGCAGTGTGGCGACCTACCTGATGTCGTACAAGGGCTACATACAGCTGGCCATGTCCACAGGCTACTATGCGGACATCGACTGTGTGGAGGTGCGCGAGGGCGAACTGGAAGGGCGCTCCCGCCGCACGGGCAAGCCGGTCATCAACCTGGCCAAGTACGACACAGACGAGGAGCGCGAGAGCCACAAGGTCATCGGCTACTACGCCTACTTCGAGCTGAAGGACGGAACGTTCCGCTACGAGTATTGGAGCATGGACAAACTGCTCAAGCACGCGGACCGGTACTCACCGGCCTTCAAACTGGATAAGTATAACGCACTTATCAAGGGCGAACTGGACGCCAAGGAGCAGAGCAAACTGCTGAACGGTACGCCCTGGTACGACGTGAACGGCGGACAGGACAAGATGTGCCGCAAGACCATGATGCGCCAGCTGCTGAACAGCGGCTATGCCCCGCTTTCCAACGAGGTACGCAGTTACTTCAACGAGGACAGCGACGATACCGTGGTGGCCACGGGGGACGGCGCGGAGACCGAGCCGGTCATCCCCACCACTGGCCATGTGGTAGAGGATGATGCCCCTGCCGCAGAGTCGGAAACAGCCGCCACCAGTCCCACAGCACCCTCTGAGAGCGCCGCAGAGCCGAAGAAGGGTAACGACACCGCCCCGACCCGCAAACGCACACAGAGCCCCGCAGAGGGCAAGACGGAGGCGAAGGACTACTCCGCAGGGTTCTTCGGGGAGGGTGAGCAGTAATGCCTCTATTCGTTCGGAAGCGTCTGGACGGAGAGGGCCAGGCTGACGGAAGCCAGTACATGATCTGTACCGGCTCCGTCAGCCGGGATCCCCGGATAGGCGCGATACCCAAGAACAACCTGCCGAAGGTGGAGTTCGGCATGGGCTACGACAGCAAGCAGTTTATGAACGTGTGCGCCGTGGGTGACAACGCCGCCACGAAGCTTAGCGCGTGTCTGGAAAAGGGCGATGCAGTATGCGTGGTGGGCACATGGCGGCAGAAACCGTACACCACCAAGGACGGCGAGGCAAAGGTGTGGAGCGAGCTTCGCGCAGACCATGTGATCCCTTTGGGAGCGCTGGAAACGCTGCTGCAGGTGCCGGTGGAGGTATTCCTACGGCTGGCGGATCTGCTGCCGCAATTGGAAAAACTGTGCACGGGAGAGACCCCCACCGGGAAGCCCAGCGGGACGCTGAGCGCCGCGACCCAAAGCGCGGCGGCACTGCACGAGATAGAGGATGACGAGCCGCTGCCCTGGGACCGGGACGGCGCGGACGAGGACTACGACCTGGGCATTTGAGGGAGGAGTGATTCACGTGGCGGAAGAAAAGCGATATTTCTGGCTGAAACTGTACGACGACTTCTTTACCTCGAAGCGCATCAAGAAACTGCGGAAGATAGCCGGTGGAGATACCTACGTCATCATCTACCTGAAAATGCAGCTTATGGCGATGAAGCACGGCGGCACCTTGAAATGGTCGGGGCTGGAGGAAAAATTCGCCGATGAACTGGCCTTAGACCTGGACGAGGATCCGGCAAATGTAGCGGTCACGCTGCAATATCTGCTCTCCTGCGGGCTGGCAGAGGCATCCAGTGACCTGACGGAGGTTTTCCTGCCCTACGCGGTGAAAAATGTGGGCAGCGAAGGCGCTGCAGCCCAGCGAATGCGGGACTATCGGGCACGGAAAAGCAAGGCTTTGCCTGCCCCGGAGCGTAACGATGTTACAACACCGTGCGAAATCGGTTACGGAGAGTCAGAGATAGAGTCAGAGTCAGAGATAGAGCCAGAGATATATACAGGCTCTAAAGAGCCTGTGTGTCGGACAAGTGATGTCCGACGCATCGTGGCAGCGTGGAACGACACCGGATTGACACAGGTGATGAAGGTAACGGCGGAGACCAAGCGGGGACGGGCGCTGAAAGCCCGCATCCGGGAAAACGGCTTGGACGGTGTGCTGAAAGCCATTGAGAACGTGAAGAACAGCCCGTTCCTGAAGGGGAAGAATAAGCGGGGGTTCGTGGCCAGCTTCGACTGGCTTATTACCAGCCCGGACAACTTCCAGAAAACCTTGGAGGGCAACTACACGCAGGAGTTCATCCCTGAAAACGACGCTCCCACTGTTGACCACGCCAGCGAAGCCTATCAGATCGCACAGTACCTGGCGCAGGAGAAGGCCCGGGACAATCCAGGCAGGGCGCAGCCCACGGAGGCGGAAATGCAGAAGCAGGCCGTGGCGCTGAATGAACTGCACGAGCAGAACGGCGTGGCGTGGGACACGATAGACAACGTGCTGTACTTTGCGCTGAACAGCCAGTGGTGGGGAAAGAAAGTGCAGAGCACCTATGACATGAAGCGGTATTTCAACGAGATATTTGCCGACATGGTGAAGGAGCAGGGCGCGGTGAAGGAGTGAAGAACACATGGAAATAGGCGTGATCGAGAAAGCGCCGGCGGCGGAGGTAGCGCTGTGGCAGCAGGACTACTCCGGGGACGCGGAACGGGCGGTGATCGGCTCAATGCTGATCGACGCGGCGTGCGTAAAGGACGTTCTGAACGCGGTGGAGGCTGACGACTTCTACATCAACACCAACCAGGAGGTATTCACCGCCATACGGCGGATGCACGTGGCGGCGAAGCCCATAGATGGATTGACCGTGGCCAGCGAATTGGAGCGGGAGGGCCTGTACAGCAGCGAAACGCGCAACTACCTGCTGCAGTGCATGGAGATCACCCCCACAAGCGCCAACGTGCTGGAATACGCCGGGATCGTGCGGAAGAAGGCGGAGAAGCGCCGCTTCACCAAGGCGGTGATGGAGGCGCTGGCCACGGATGAGGATCCGCAGGCGGCGGTGGCGGCGATATGCCACCAGAAGATGCGCTCACGCCGGGGCGGACGGCTGAAAACCATGTCGGATGCCATGAGCGAGGCCATGAGCAGCATCAGCGGCAAAAAGGAGGGGCGGATAGACACAGGTTTCCCCCTGCTGGACGCGACATTGAAAGGGCTGTGGCCGGGGCAGCTGATCCTTGTGGGAGCGAGACCGGGCTGCGGAAAGAGCGCCATGTGCATGGAGATGACGGAAGCCGCCGCCATGAAGGGCAAGACGGTGCTGCACATCACGGCGGAGATGCTGGCCGGAGAGGTGGGCGAGAGACTGCTGGCCAAGCGGGCGGACGGCGTGACGATGGACCAGCTTATTGACGGTATGCCGGAGGATGAGGACCTGTGGGCCAGCGTGGCTGAGGCGGCAAGCTGGGAGAGCCGGCTGCCGGTGTACTTCTACGACGGCCCGGATGTGACGGTGAGCCGCATACGGGAACTGGCGCTGGGCATAGACGACCTGAAAATGATCGTGGTGGACTATCTGGGATTGATGATCGGCGAAAAGGACAAAAAAGCCGAGAACCGCAACCTGGAGCTGGGCGGCATAAGCCGTGAGCTGAAGCTACTGGCATCGGAGCTGGAGATACCCATTGTGGCGGCGGCGCAGCTGAGCCGCACGGTGAACGAAACGGACAAGCCGAAACTGAACTCCCTGCGCGACAGCGGCGAGCTGGAACAGAACGCGGTGAAGGTCATATTCCTATGGAAAACGGACCCGGGGGACGACACACAGGTGGGCTGCACGGTGGCAAAGAACCGAAGGGGCCGCACAGGGGACGTGAATTTTTATTTCGACGGGTCGAAGATGACCTTTACGGAACTGAGCTATCGGACAGACAACGATGAGCCGGTCGACAAGTTCCACCAGCGGCCACGGAGGCGGCGCCTGGAAATGGGCACGGTGGAGGGGGACTGAACCGATGGGATTGACAATGGAGGACATAGGCCGCTTCGGGCAGAAGGCTCAGGCGCAGATATTGCAAAAAGTACAGGCGCAGAAAGCAGCACAGGAGACGGAAAAGGCCGCAAAGCCGAAAAAGGGAAACAAGCTCCACGCCGAGAAAGTGGACTTGACCATGCCGGACGGCACGCTGATGCACTTTGACAGCAAGCGGGAGGCGCGGCGGTACATGGACCTGTGGCTGATGCAGAGAGCCGGTGAAATATCCGGCCTGCGGACGCAGGTAAAGTACGAATTGATACCGAAGCAGGTACACAAGGACGGCACGAAGGAGAAAAGCATAGAGTACGTGGCTGACTTCGTATATGAGCAGGGCGGCGAGACGGTGGTGGAGGACAGCAAGGGCCTTCGTGATACCGGAAACGCCTCATACAGGCTATTTGTGATGAAACGAAAGATGATGCTGTATTTCCACGGCATCACGGTGAGGGAGGTATAGAACATCATGTACGCAATGCAGGGAACGATGAGCGTCGGCGCATTTATGCGGAGCCTGGGCAGCGCCAAGGCCCCGTGGCTGACGGTGGATGCCGCGGCGGAGAGCCGGCGGCAGGAACATTGCGGAGAGACAGGACGATTTTTGAGCGGCGCGGTGGAGGACAGCCAGCATGAGCCGCAGGAGCGCATAGACCAGTGCATGAACTGCCCGTACCCGGAGTGCCGCAACTGCTGGGAGCAGGCGCGGGACCGGAAGCGCAAGCGGAAGCAGTCAGCGCGGGAGCTGGCAGACAGTCTGCGCCTGCGCCGGTGCGGGGAGGTGTAAGCCCATGACGACGGTGTATATGATCGTGTCGCGGGACAAATATCGCCTGCCCCGCTGGTGGGGCACGAGTACGGCGGAGCTGGCGCGGCGTTCCGGGCGGTCCTACGCCAGCACACGAAGCGCGATATGCAAGGCGTATCGAAACGGCGGACGGTTCGGGTGCTATGAGGTGGTGCACATTTCGGAGGACGACGGGAATGGGTAAACAGCATTTGAGCAGGGACGACCGCATCTTTATGCGTGGCAAGCTGCAAGGCACACGGGAGAACATGGACATGGTGGCGATGGTGCTGATGGACAAATGCGGCTGGCACGTCTTAGAGGAGACATCGGACAGCCGGGACACGCAGAGCATCGCGTATCTGTACGAGTGCCTGGAGAAGCTGGCAGAGGAGATCAACGAGGGCCGCATCGAGCGGAAGCACATCAAGGACGTGCTGAAGGACGAGTGCGGCGTTGTGTTTGGAGATTAGGAGGTGATTTAGGTGAAACATTTAGGCGATATTACGAAAATAAATGGGGCAGAGATTGAACCCGTTTGGTGTATTACAGGTGGTTCACCTTGTTAGCCAGGATCTATTCATCGCCGGGAAACGCGCCGGTTTGGCGGGAGCGCGAAGCGGCCTGTTTATGGAGCAGGTACGCATCGTAAAAGAAATGAGGGAGGCGGACGAAAGGAATGGACGGACAGGTGACATGGTTAGACCTCGGTATCTCGTGTGGGAAAACGTGGTCGGAGCCTTTAGCAGCAACAAAGGAAAAGACTTCGCAGCCGTGCTGGAAGAAATTGCGCGTATCGCAGAACCAGGATTTTCTCTATCTGGACTGCCGGAAAAGTGGAAATGGACAAAAGCAGGAGCCATCGACGGTGATGGGTGGTCTATCGCTTGGCGAACTCACGACGCTAAGGACTGGGGAAAAACCATCCGAGACAGCCGTACAGGAAATGTTATCCGTCTGGGGACCCCACAGCGTCGCCGAAGAATCTCGGTTGTCGCAGATTTTGGAGGTGAATCCGCTGCCCAAATACAATTTGACCGCGAAAGCGTGTCTGGGCATCCTGCGGAGAGCGGAGCAGCGGGGGAAGGACCTGCCGGAGCGACTGAAAGCGGTTTTAATCCGGCAGTCGCAAGGAGACTCACCGCAAGAGCGGACGGAAGCCCCTGCGCCGACAGAGGCCCCAACATCGTATGCAGTCCGCATCAGGGGGGCTGTGACGGAGGAGGAAAAGGCGCGTTAGTACAGACGGAGAAAAGCGGAACACTGGGAACGGGGAACGATCAGACGATTTTCCAAAGCTGTATAACTCCGTGGGATTGCCAAAGTAAGCGTATTTTTGGCACAAGCGGCGAAGCTCCTACATTGCAAGGTGGCATTGGCGGAGGGGTGAATAATCCTGCGATATTCTGCTTGGCCACACAGCAGGGCGGCGCGGAACTGCGGACGGACGACCGATCACCCACACTGACCGCTGGCGACCGCCACGGGGTAACATATATCTCAGGGGTTGACGGCTACAATGGCGACCTGACCGGCGATGTCGCATCCACGATTGGCATCAACTGCGGAATGTCCACTGGGCGAAGTGGCGTTATGGAACCATCTGCCAATGAGAACGGCGGCATGGCGCGGGACAGCGTATTGTGTGCCGGGTTTAAGGCCGGACAGGGCGCACAGGCGGGCGGCATCGGGTACAGTGAGGAAGTATCGCCCACGCTGGCGGCGGCACCCAGCGGGACGAACCAAACCCCGGCAGTGGTAGCGCTGGACATGACACACGCCTGTGACGTCATCAGAGAGTGCGGAGAGCAGGTCCCGGCGTTGCAGGCTCGAATGGGGACAGGCGGCAATCAAGTGCCGCTTACATACGGCATCGGCAATGGACAGGTCAACGAAGCCGGCATTATGGCGGAGGAAGTCAGCCAAACGTTAAACACCATGCACGATGCTCAAGCAGTGATGTGTGAGGACGTGAGCCACGCGCTGCGGGCAAAGGCGAACTGCGCTTATCGGGAGGACGCGGAGACCTATATTTGCAGTGCGGTAGATTGTCGGAATGGACAAGAAAGCGATGTTGGAGGGGCGCTGCAAGCGCGGACAGGTCATACGCTAAACGCAAACGGCGTAGTACGCTCGAATATGTTAGTGCGCCGCCTTACGCCGCTGGAATGTACCCGCTTGCAGGGATACCCGGACGGCTGGGTGGACATTGGCGACTGGACGGATGAGAAGGGAAAGAAACACAAGGACGCGGACAGCCCACGGTACAAGGCACTGGGTAACTCCATCGCTCTGCCATTCTGGGACTGGATGCTGCGGCGCATGGCGCGGTATCTGCCGGAGGACGCAACACTGGGGAGTTTGTTCGATGGCATTTCGGGCTTTAACGTTTGCTGGGCGAGAATACATGGAGCGCAGTGCTGCCGGTGGAGTTCTGAAATTGAGCAATTCCCCATTGCCGTAGTAAAAAAGCACTTTGGCGATGAAAAGTCAGGTGAAAAAGGCGATTGGGATATTTTTTCGGGAGGAATGACATGACAAGAGATGAGATCGTGACCGCTCTGCGGTGTTGCACAGCAATATATGCGGATATGTGCAACGATTGTCCGTGCCATCACAAGAATGGGTGTGAGGATTTGGCAAAAACCGCTGCCGCAGATCTGATCGAGAACCAGCAGCGGCACATCGAGGCGCTGATGAAAGCCAACGACAGTTTGAAGGATGCCATTGCGCGCCGGGATAAGCAGATAGAGGACATGAAGCAGGGGATGGCACAGCTGGCAAAGGCTGTGGCGGTGAAGGAGGAGAACGATGGAACGACTGACACAGCGACTTAGAACTGGTGAGGTTCTTATGGCATCAGATTACGAGGAGAAATACACGGAACAAGAGTGGATCAGTGTGCTGCAAGACCGCGTTGCCGCCTACGAGGAAACGGGGCTGACGCCGGGAGAAGTCCACAGTATGCAGGGAGAGTGGAGCACAATGATGGCGGCGTTGAACAGCATAGGAGGCGGCTATACCCGCCTGCGGGAGCTTGCCGAGGCCGACAAGGACGGGCGCGTGGTGGTGCCGCCGTGCGAGGTGGGTGATATTGTGTACGGATTCCACGGGGAAAAGACCATATTGCCGATGGTGGCAAAATGGATCGAAACGAACACTGACGGATGGTGCGTTGCAGTACAATACGCGCCAATGGCCCCAAGGTTTTATCGGTTTTCCGATTTTGGCAAGACGGTATTCCTCACCCGCGAGGAAGCGAAAAAAGCACTGGAGGCGATGAAGGATGGCTGACAACATGGACGACTATTGGAGCAACGAAATCAAATCGTATGATGGTCAGTGGTATATCGGCCCTGATGATAAGCACGATTTGTGGAAGTGGAGAGAGTTCCTGAAGATGGCAAGAATTATAGACGCCGAGATTAAATGCAAGGTGAGAATGGAGGGCTGACAATGGCAACAAAGAGAGTGTGTGACCGCTGCGGAGCGGAGATCAGCCCGGTCAACTTCGTCACCTACGCCGGTATGCGGCGAGTTAAGAACGACATAAACGACAAGGACTACGAGCTGTGCGTTTCGTGTGCGCACAAACTACGGAAGTGGTTTACTGGGGATGAGAGGAAAGATGGCTGAATATCTTAACCGCGAGGTGTGTCTGTCAATTTTGCGTGCAAAAGCAAACATGGCGGTTTTAATGGACGCTGCTCCGTATTTTGAAAAAGCGGCGCAGATGCTGGAGAAACTGCCCGCCGCTGATGTTGCCCCGGTGGTGTATGGGCGGTGGATTGAGGATCACGATTATCTCAAATGCCCAGAGTGCGGCGTGATGGTTAATTGGGATTTTACATTTTTCGATGATATTGGAGATTGGAATTATTGCCCCAACTGCGGCGCGAAGATGGACGGAGGGAATAGTTGATGGTTAAAGTGTTCTGTGATATGTGTGGGCGCGAGATTGACTATGAGGTTGACGGCGTGAATTTGGATTTCAACCACTATGGCGTTGTGAATTTTAAGACACCATTTTCTGCGGAGAAACAACTGTGCCTCACTTGTGCGGCCAGAGTTTGCAACTTTGTGGAGAACTCCGCGAATATGGACGGAGGTGTAGACGATGCCTGCTTGTAAAGTCTGTGGTGAGTGGTTTGCCAAAACCAATCCACACGAAGAACTTTGCTTCAAATGTGAGTGCGCATTGAGCCGACTATCCAGCTATGCTACCCGTGTGGTGCGCTGCAAGGACTGCAAGCACTATCGCAACTACCCAAACGGTTTGTGTTACCTACATACGGAGCCAAAGACAAATGCCCGCGGGTATTCCGGCGAGGCGGTGTGTGTAGAGCCGGACGACTTCTGCTCCTACGGCGAGAGTAAAGAGGGGGCGAAGTAATGTTCTGCTGGATATTCACCCGCGCTGCACAAATGGAGGACCACGAATTTACAGACGGCGTAGCATACTGCTTCTGCTGGACAAAGAAACAGGCTATTAAGAGGTTCGGCCAGCTGTATGACGATGTAAAGCCATTCGAGGTTGACAAGGTGGTGTTTGACCCATTCAGGCGGCTGCCGGTCGTGGTAACGGATTATTGAGGAGGTGATGGGGAGATGGATGAGATAAAGCGTGCCAAATGGGTATTCACCAAAAAGCACCTATGGTATAGGGACAGTCACGGCGAGATAGACGAGTGGAGGCTGGACTATGGGTACCACAACGGGCCGGAGTGCCAGATATGCGGGGAGGCATTCTGTGAACACTGTCACAAGGACTGGGCGGACAAGGAGTGCAGCATAGGGCACTACGAGTGCTCGGCGTGCAGCGAAGTGTCCAGAGATGGGCACGAGAGGTTCTGCCCCGGCTGCGGGGCGCGGATGGACGGAGAGGAGACACCACACATGATGGCATTTGACCCCGTGAAATGGGGAGACACGGAGCTGGAGAGGTGGAACGGCGTGGTAACGGCTATGCGAGTGAAGATGCACCAGTATATGGGCTGCGTGGGGACGACACGGTGCCCGGAGGAGTGCCGGTGCAAGCACCTGTGCGCGTGGACAAGGGACGTGCAGATCATGTGCGGAAAGGAGCTGAACAGGCGGCGTGGAGACCAAAAATAACTATGCGCCAAAGACGAAATTGTACGCGCCGTTTGAACTACTGAAAAAAATCCTGCCATCGCGGGAGAGCGTGGCACCGGAGGAACTGGAGGAATATGACCGCTTTGTGGGCAGCAAGGACGCACTGGGAAGCGAGTACGAGGAGTTCCTGAAAAAAGTGTACGGCTGCCGCCATGAGTGGGGCGAAACGGTGCAGGAGGACGCATGGCTCGATCTGCGGAAACGGAAGTGCCGGAAGTGCGGCATCATACACTGCCAGATAAGGGACGGAGAACTGGTGCTGGCAGAATACTACGAAGAGGAACCGGAAAAGGAGAGATAGGACATGAAGATCATCAACAGCTATGAGGCATACGCCATAAAGGCGCTGCGGACGATGGGCGTGAGGGAGGACCTGGCGGGCTTCGACTACACGGTGGAGGCGGTACGGCTGGTGCTGGAGGGCGCCGTGGAAAGACCGATACAGTGGACGAAGAAGGGCGGCGTGTACGAAAAGGTGGCGGAGAAGTTCGGCATGAGCGACTGGCACGGCGTGGAGAGGTGCATACGCTACACCATAGATATGCTGAAAAAAGAGGGAGACCCGAAGCACTACCGGAAGGTGCTGGACGTGGCCGCGGAAAGCAGCATGAACGTGGGCGCGTACACCAGCGCGGTGGCTAACTATGTAAGGCTGCAAGCCTATGAGGAGAGCCGGATGGTGGACCTGTCGCCGGCCATCGGGTACGCGCAGAAGGGCATGGCGCAGGTGCTTGTGACAGGACGGGACCTGGATGTGCAGCTGCTGACGCAGAAGGCAGACCTGGGCGTGATCGTGCCGGAGGACAAGGCGGAGATGATGAAGCTGAAACCGGAGAACATAGCGGACGACGGGTCGGCGGTGTGCAAGGAGACAGGGGCATTTATCGTGCCGGAGGGATGGAATGAGGGCAGCATTGAAATGGACTGAAAGACTAAGGCGGAAGCTGATACATACGCTGGGCGGCGTGGCCATAGACGAGGTGCAGCCCCGGCCCGTGGCCGCGGCGGAAAGCTACGCCACAGAGAAACTGACGTGCAGCTATTGGAAGTTCGCCGGTGGACAAGAGAATGAGCGCTTCAAAATGGACAACCTTACGCTTGTGGGCTGTGCGGCGGATAAGGCGGGGTTGATAGAGTGGAAAGAAGTGTCACGAGAGGAGGAACCGACGTTGTATAAAGCGGTGGAGGGGATACCGGGCGCGGAGAACGCGACGCTGATGCGCGGGACACTGCGGGTGCTGCGAAAGGCAGGAGGAGTGAGCGCATGAGGGACAAGAGAGCAAAATACCGCCGGTGGGCGGTGGTGTACATACTGCTGGCGCTGCTGCTGCAGGCGGTGCTGGTGCTGCTGATGGTGGCGGGCGTATATAAAACACTCGTGGGCGTATTGTGCATGGTGGTGGTGGCAGCGGATATGGCGTTTTTGGTCGCG
>ERZ1026874.357-NODE-357-length-29823-cov-27.681907_pt1 | contig 29823 bp, 25 predicted proteins | sample MGYA00380167_ERZ1026874 | MGnify/ENA primary metagenome ERZ1026874 (study PRJEB33269, sample SAMEA4719803) | human gut metagenome | biome: human-associated habitat; feature: organic feature; material: feces | place: Cameroon | collected 2013-10 ...
GAGCAGCTGATTTGTAATCAGCAGGTTATCGGTTCGAGTCCGATCATCGGCTTTTCTCTTTTGAGAAATTAATTTAATATCGCGGGATGGAGCAGTCTGGAAGCTCGTCGGGCTCATAACCCGAAGGTCGCAGGTTCAAATCCTGCTCCCGCAACTCAGACTTTTATAGTCTATGCCCAGATAGCTCAGTTGGTAGAGCAGAGGACTGAAAATCCTCGTGTCACTGGTTCGATTCCGGTTCTGGGCATTTTTATTTTATGTAAACGGAAAGACTGCGTATACCGCAGTCTTTTTTCTATATTTTATTATTAGAGAAAGAACTCTAATGCAGAAGAGTAACTGTAGATTTATGATTTGATGATAGGGAGAGATTGATTTGGCAAGCATTGGAGATGTAGCAAAATTAGCTGGAGTATCAAGAAGCACTGTTTCACTTGTTTGTAATAATAAAGGATATGTATCTGACGAAACCAGGAAAAAAATTGAAAAAGCAATGAAGGAATTAAATTATATTCCAAGCGAGCTTGGCCGTAATCTGAAGATGCAAAAATCAGGAATTGTAGGAATTATTGTTCCAGATATCGCACATCCCTTTTTCAGTACGTTTATTAAATACGCAGAGAAAGAACTGTATTCCAGAGGGTATAAGGCACTGGTTTGTGGAACAGCTGGGCGTGAAGATGTAGAAGAAGCTTACCTTCAGATGCTGGATCGTAGAACTATGGATGGCGTGATTATGGGAGCTCATTCACTGAAGAAGGAGAGATATCTTAAGATTGACAGACCAATCGTAACAATTGATTGTTATTTGGCAGATTATATTCCGACTGTTCATGTAGACAAGAGACAGGTTGCAGAGAAAGCAGCGTCGCTTTTTCTGGAGAAGAACAGAAAGAAAGTCGTACAGCTTGTAAGTTCTCATACGATTAAGAACTATGAGGATGAAAAGGAGAAGGTATTCCGCGAAATACTTCAGAAAAAAGGTTGTGAAGTTGTAGATATTTCTGTGGGATATAATACATTTACTACTGAAAAGTATCAGGATGCTGCAGCTCGTGCATTTGAGACATGTAATGATATGGATGGAATTCTTGGTGTTGATATGGCTGCAGCTGCCTGTATGAGAGAAGCGCAGTTACGAGGAAGAAAAGTTCCAGAGGATCTCAGCATAGTTGCGATTGATGGAACGTATATTACAAAAATCGGACCAGAAATTCTGACTGCGATTGTTCAGCCAATTGAAGAAATGGCTCAAAAATTAGTGTCCATGATCATCTCGCAAATTGAAGGGAAAAAAATTGAAGAAGTTGAATCTATTTTTGGCGTGACAGTCCAAAGTGGTGAAACATGTTAAATTACATGTTACTTTTTACCAAATATCACGACTTTAATTTGTTGAAAAATACAGAAAACAAAAAGAATTGATTAAATTCATTGACAGCGAAATGGTAATGATCTATTATAATCAACAGATGTCGAAACGATTCGATAAACAAAAATAACAGTGGCCGATAGGAAATATTCCAAGGCCACTATAAAAAACAAACATATCGAATCGATTTGATAAAAACGATATATGTTATAATAGCACAAATAGGAGGTAATGAGAGATGAAAAAAGATCCTGTAAAGACAGCGCAGGAAATTCTGAAAGCATTTGGCGGAAAAGAAAATGTAATCAGTGCGACACATTGTGCAACCAGGCTTCGCGTGGAAGTAAAGGATGCATCTGTTATTGATGAAGAGGGGATGAAAGAGATTCAGGGAGTAGCAGGTTATTTCTCAAAGAGTGGCCAGCATCAGGTGATTCTTGGAACTGGATTTGTGAATAAAGTTTGTGCTGAGTTTCAGAAACTGGCAGGAGTGACAGTTGGAGATGCTGAAGTAACAGAAAATGGGGAGAAGGAAAAATTATCTTTCCAGAGTACAACAAAGATGATTTCTGATATTTTTATTCCTATCATTCCGGTACTTCTTGCAACAGGTATTCTGATGGGAGTAAGAAGTCTTCTTGTAAATGGATTTGGAATTGAGTTATCACCATCTTTTGATACAGTATTTTCTGTATTAACAGACACAGCATACACATTTATCCCAGTATTAGTTGCATGGTCTGCATGCAAGAAGTTCGGTGGCTCACCGATCCTCGGTATTGTACTTGGGCTGATGCTTGTATCACCAACTCTTCCAAATAAATGGGATGTGGTAAATGGAGTTGCTGATCCGTTAAGTTTTGTCTTTGGACCGTTGCATTTAAATATTACAGGTTATCAGAGTTCTGTAATTCCTGCATTATTCATGGGATTCTTTGCAGCAAAACTGGAGAAGAAGTTACATCAGGTGATTCCGGATATCTTAGACATGCTGCTTGTACCATTCCTTACTTTACTTGTTTCACTTTTGGCAGGACTCTTTGTTGTAGGACCGGTTCTTTCAGGAATTGAAAAAGGAATGACAGATCTGATCCTTATGATGCTGAAACTTCCATTTGGAATTGGAGGAATCGCTTATGGAGGACTGATTCAGATTCTCTGTTCTGTAGGTATGCATCATACAGTAACACCGATTATTGTAAGTATTTTTACAGAGACTGGTGTAGATTATATTAACCCAATGGGATCTGCAGCAATCGCAGGACAGCTTGGAGCAGGACTTGCAATTGTCATGATGCAGAAGAATAAGCAGAAGAGAGCTAATATGATTCCAGCTCTGATCCCGGCATTATTCGGAATTTCCGAACCTGTTATGTATGGTCTTACATTCCCAAGACTTAAGCCATTCTTCATGGGATGTCTTGGAGGTGCTGTAGGTGGTGGATTCGCAGCAATCGTTGGTTTGTGTGCAAAGGGAACCGGAGCGTCTATGATCCCTGGTATGCTGCTTTACCTTCAGGGAGGAATGATTGAGTATATTATTGTATTACTGCTTTCTGTAGGAGTTGCATTTGCAGGCACATGGCTGATTATGAAGAAGAATCCAGAAGCAGTATAAAGGAGTAAATTTATGTTTCAGTATGATTTTTCAAATCATCAGAACCGGCATATTCGGATTACGGATATGCCGGCTGAATATTTTCAACGGATACAGGAGACAACCAGGAAAGATCCGTATTATCCGGTATGGCACATTGCACCGAAATGCGGTCTGATGAATGATCCGAATGGGCTGTGTGAGATTAATGGGATACACCATATTTTTTACCAATGGTTTCCGGCTGGACCGGTACATGGGTTGAAACACTGGTATCATTTGACAACAAAAGATTTTATTCATTATGAAGATCATGGTGTGGCAATGTACCCGGATACAGAATCAGACTCTTACGGGTGTTATACAGGAATGGCATTAAAAGAGGGAGAAAAAGTACATGTTTTCTATACAGGAATTGAAAATGAAGAGATGATCCCATGTACCTGTTATGCCAGATTTGATGGTGAGAAACTGACAGACCGGAAAAAGATTGTAGAAATGGATCCGGATCAGACGACAATGAATTACCGTGATCCATATGTCTGGAAAAGGGACAGTGAATACTGGATGCTGACAGGAGCAGAAAGTAAAGAACATGAAGGAATTCTGATGTTGTACAGAGGTAAGCAGGCAGATTCATATGAGTACGCCGGAAGAGTGAGATTACTTCAGAATGGACAGGAAGCAATGTTAGGTTACATGTTGGAATGTCCAAATTATTATGAAGAGAATCAAAAAGGAGTGCTGTTTTGTTCTCCGATGGGAATTTCAAGTGAGAATAAATATGATTATAAAAATGTGTTCTCCGTAGTTTACATGATAGGAAAACCATTGGATACAGAACGAAAAGAATTTCATTTTTCAGAAATGTATGAACTTGATAAGGGATTTGATTTCTATGCGCCTCAATCGTATGAGGATGAAAAACATCGAAGAATCTTATTTGGATGGCTTGGAAATTCAAAGAGCGAGTATCCAACAGATAAGAATAATTGGGCTCACATGTTAACACTCCCGAGAGAAATTCGGATCGAGGAAGAAAGGTTGATCCAACAGCCGGTAGAAGAGCTAAAGCAACTTCGTGCAAATGAAAAAAGTATTACAGAGTATACAAAGATTGAAGAATGTTCCTTTGAGCTTGAAGGAAATACAGAAGGTGCATTTTCTATAGAGATAGGAAATAAAGACGGTAACAGTTTGACTTTCAGTGCAGATGGGGAAGAATATTGTCTGAACAGAAGTGATATGACCGAAGTGTATGCGGAGAAGTTTGGAACGATCCGTTATGCAAAACAGTTAGAGAAGAAACAGACTGTCCGGGTTATGGTAGATCGTTCTAGCATCGAAATTTTCTGTGATCATGGAAAAACGGTATTCACTTCGAGAATGTTTATAGATCATGTTTGTTATGTAAAGGTGAAAAATCTGAGTGGAAAGTTCTATGATTTGAGAAAATAAGATTGTGTCTCGCCATTTAGAATCGCCTGTAGCGATGTGGCGAGATGCATTTAAATATTAAATTTAAAATCTGAAAAAAGTGCTTGCATTTATATAAGACTTATGATATTATAACTTCTGCGAGTGTTTAAGGGCGTGTAGCTCAGGTGGTAGAGCACTTGACTTTTAATCAAGTTGTCCGGGGTTCGAATCCCCGCACGCTCACTGAAAGAAAGCAGTAATCTATTATGATTACTGCTTTTAACTTTATATAAATAAAATATGGCATCAGGAGAATCTATCATTATTCAGATAGGTTCTTTTTACAAATAAGAGGTTATTATGGAATATTTATATGAAAAATTAACTGCATATGGAAATTCAGATTATTATGCATTTCATATGCCTGGACATAAGCGTAACATGGAGCTCATGAGAGCCAGGTTACCATATAATATTGATATAACAGAGATAGATGGATTTGATGATCTTCATCATGCAGAAGGATTATTGAAAGAATTACAGGAGAATGCAGCCAGAGTATTTCATGCGGAAGAGACGCATTATCTGGTTAATGGGAGTACAGTTGGACTTTTGAGTGCAGTGATGGGATGTACGGAGCGTGGTGGTAGAATCTTGATGGCAAGAAATTGTCATAAATCGGTATACAATGCGGTATATATAAATGAATTACGCCCGGTATATATTTATCCGGAGTTTTCGGAAGAGACAGATCTTAATGGTGAGATCCATGTAGACCAGATAAAGAAGTTACTTGAAGAATATGAAGATATTCAGGCAGTTGTCATTGTTTCACCGACTTATGAAGGAGTTGTGTCGGATATTGAAGCAATTGCGGAAATCGTGCATGAATATAAGATTCCGCTGATCGTCGATGAAGCGCATGGTGCACATTTTGGATTTCATTCATATTTTCCGCAAAATGCGAATACACGGGGGGCTGATGTGGTGATCCACAGTCTTCACAAGACACTTCCGTCTTTAACTCAGACAGCATTGCTTCATATAAATGGGAGATATGCTGATCGTGAAAGGATAAGAAATTATTTGCATATGCTTCAATCTAGCAGTCCTTCTTATATTTTAATGGCATCCATTGATGAGTGTGTCCGGGCAATGGATGAGCGCAGGGAAGAAATCATGGATACTTATGTTGAGCGTTTGCAGCATACAAGAGAGAGACTGAAGCAGTTAAAGAATATAAAATTAATTGAGACAGAACATTTTGACCGGTCAAAGATAGTATTATCTGTAAAAAATCTTAAGAATACAGATGGGGAAGTTTTGAATGGAAAACGATTTCAGGAAATGCTGAGATCTTATCATTTGGAGATGGAGATGGCTTCCGGGTCTTATGTGATTGCTATGACAGGACCGGGAGATACACAAGAAGGAATGGACAGATTGGTTCAGGTAGTGATGGAGATTGATAAAAATATTCTGTGCGAAGAGCTTTCAGGGAATGATGAGGATCATACTATAAAAAATATTTCTTATGAAATGGTTCCATTAGAACAAGCATATTCTTCCTTTGAAGCGGGGAGAATGGAAGGCGAGAGTGTGAAATGGAATGAGGCATCAGGAAGAATCTCATTGGAATATGTCTATCTTTATCCACCGGGAATCCCAATGATTGTTCCCGGAGAGAGAATTACTTCTACTATTGTGCAAAAGATGGTAAAATATAAAGAGATGGGTTTTTCCATTGAAGGGCTAAGCCAGGAGAATTGTTTATTAGTTGCGGGGAATCCAGAATAAAGAACCGACAGGCTGGAAGTTGAGAATACGAATCCAGATGCATGTTTAAGAGCAGGAGAAAAAGTATGGGTAAAATATTTTATATTATGGGAAAAAGTGCTTCCGGGAAGGATACGATTTACAAAGAATTGATAGAAAAGATGCCCAAATTTCATTCAATCGTTCCATATACAACACGTCCAATGCGTGAGGGTGAGAAGGACGGAGTGGAATATTTCTTTGTCGATCAGGAACGATTTGATGAGATGATGGACGAGGAGAAAATCATCGAGTTTCGTTCTTACAATACAAAGTGTGGAATCTGGACTTATTTTACAGCAGATGATGGACAGATTGAATTGTGGCAGTATGATTATCTTGTGATTGGAACAATTGAGTCATATTATGCATTGAAAGAATATTTTGGTGATGATGTTATGGTTCCATTATATATAGAAGTAGAAGATGGATTAAGACTGTCGAGGGCGTTAGAAAGAGAACGGGCACAGACGAAACCGCAGTATGCAGAACTGTGCAGAAGATTTCTTGCAGATGCAGAAGATTTCTCGGAGGAGAATCTGGAAAGGGCGGGAATCAAGCGGAGATTTCAAAATATTGATAAGGAAACTTGTATGGAAGAAATTTTGCGAGAAATAAACGTGAATTTATGATATACTTAAATGGTAGTTCATAGTTTTGTAAGAAAATGATGTTAAAATTATGAATATACTATTGTTAGGTGGATAATTGTGAGAATATTATCCGCTAAAGATGAAATAAGATACACGGCAGGTGATAGAAATGAGTAGTTTTAAAGATGTAGTAGGGCACAAAAACATAATCAAGTATATTTCGAGCGCAGTTCAGGCTGATGCAGTATCGCATGCATATATTCTGAATGGTGAAAGAGGATCTGGAAAGCGGCTTCTTGCGAATCTTTTTGCTATGAGCCTGCAGTGCCAGAATCGTGAGGAAGACGGAGAGGCATGTGGAAAATGTCAGTCCTGTAAACAGGCACAGAGCGGCAATCAGCCGGATATTATTAAGGTGACACATGAGAAACCGAATACGATCAGTGTTGATGATATTCGTACACAGGTTAATAATGATATCGTGATCAAGCCGTACAGCAGCAAGTATAAGATTTATATTATTCCAGAGGCAGACTTAATGAGTGCCCAGGCACAGAATGCATTGCTTAAGACAATTGAGGAGCCACCGGAATATGCGGTGATCATGCTTCTGACAGAGAATGCAGAGGCTTTACTGCCAACGATTCGTTCCAGATGCGTTATGATGAAACTTCGTAATATTAAAGATCAGCTCGTAAAGAAATATCTGATGGAGCAGATGGAGATTCCTGATTATAAAGCAGATGTCTGTGTAGCATTTGCCCAGGGAAATATGGGAAAAGCGATTATGCTTGCGACGTCAGAATATTTCAATGAGATTAAGGAAGAAGTTGTACATTTACTTAGAAATATTGATGAGATGAATGTTTCAGAACTGATGGATGCAGTGAAAAAATGTATGACATATAAGATGGAGATTAACGACTATCTGGATATGATCGCAATCTGGTACAGAGATGTATTAATTTATAAGGCAACTAAGAATGTAGACAGAGTAGTATTTTCTGATCAGCTGAGATATATCAAGGCGCGTGCAAGTAAGAGCTCTTATGAAGGAATTGAGAATATTTTGGACGCAATTGAAAAGGCGAAAGCCAGACTGAAAGCAAATGTTAATTTTGAACTGACAATGGAACTGCTCTTGCTTACAATAAAGGAGAACTAGATACATGACAAAAGTAATAGGAGTAAGATTCCGAACAGCGGGAAAGATTTATTTCTTTTCCCCGGGAGAGTTTGAAATCAAACAGGGGGATCACGTAATCGTGGAGACAGCACGGGGAATAGAGTACGGACGTGTTGTCAGTGCACCAAAAGAGGTGGACGATGATTCAGTGGTTCAGCCTTTGAAGTCTGTGATTCGTATTGCAACAGAGCAGGACGAGAAGACGGTAGAGAAGAATCGTCAGAAAGAGAAAGAGGCTTTTAAGATTTGTCAGGAGAAGATCCGCAAGCATGGACTGGATATGAAACTGATTGAAGCAGAATATACTTTTGATAATAATAAAGTCCTGTTTTATTTTACAGCGGACGGACGTATTGATTTTCGTGAACTTGTAAAGGATCTGGCAGCTGTGTTCAGAACAAGAATTGAGCTTCGTCAGATTGGAGTCAGAGATGAGACGAAGATCCGCGGAGGAATTGGTATCTGTGGACGTCCATTATGCTGCAGCACATATCTGACAGAGTTTGCAGCGGTATCAATCAAGATGGCAAAGGAACAGAATCTGTCCCTGAATCCGACAAAGATTTCAGGGGTCTGCGGAAGATTGATGTGTTGCCTGACGAATGAGGAAGAGACTTATGAAGTGCTTAACAGTCAGTTACCTTCTGTTGGAGATAATGTGACAACAAGTGATGGATTGACCGGAACAGTACATTCTTTGAGTGTACTTCGCAGACTTGTGAAAGTTATTGTTAATCTGGAGAATGACGAGAAAGAGATTCGCGAGTATAAAGCGGATGATCTGAAATTCCGTCCGAGAAGAAAGAAACAGAAAGTATCGAAAGAAGAGCAGAAGAAACTTGTTGCACTTGAGCGGATGGAGAAGAAAGAGGGAGCTTCGAAGTTAGATGACAAATAATCTGAGACCAGGCGAACGTCTGGATGATCTGCAGCTTGGAGGATTAGAATTGATCCAGAATCCTTCAAAATTCTGTTTTGGAGTGGATGCAGTATTTCTCTCTGATTTTGCAAAAGTAAAGCCGGGAGAGACCGTGCTTGATATGGGAACCGGGAATGGAATCATCCCGGTTCTACTTGCAGGAAAGACGAAAGGAAAGCATTTTACAGGGCTTGAGATACAGGCTGAGACTGCAGAAATGGCAAGACGCAGTGTTTCACATAACCATCTGGAAGACAGAATTAGCATTGTAACCGGAGATATTAAAGAGGCGGCAGAACGATTTAAGCCGGCCTTTTTTGATGTGATCACAACGAATCCGCCTTATATGTTAGCGGATCATGGACTTCGGAATCCAGATGACAGTAAGGCAATTGCACGGCATGAGGTGTTGTGTACATTAGATGATATTTTAAGAGAAAGTATGCGGCTTCTTCAGGATAAAGGCAGATTTTATATGATCCACAGACCGTTCCGGCTGACAGAGATTTTGACGAAGATGCATGAATATAAGATTGAACCGAAACGGATTCAATTTATTCATCCGTATATAGATAAAGAACCGACAATGGTTCTGGTGGAAGGAATGCGTGGGGCAAAACCAAGAGTGACGATAGAGCCACCAATCATTATGTATGCGAAGGATGGGACTTTACTGCAGAAGAACGGAAATAATTCTGAAAAACAAAGGTAACTGAACAGTTACAAAGTCATGGGAGATGAAGATGGCAGGAACATTATATTTGGTAGCAACACCGATTGGAAATCTGGAAGATATGACATTTCGTGCGATCAGAACATTGAAAGAGGTAGATCTGATTGCAGCAGAAGATACAAGAAACAGTATTAAGCTGTTAAATCATTTCGAAATACAGACGCCAATGACAAGTTATCATGAATATAACAAGTTTGATAAAGGTCGTAAATTGGTGGAGAAGCTGGAAGAAGGACTGGATATTGCGGTGATCACAGATGCAGGTACACCTGGGATCTCTGATCCGGGAGAAGAACTGGTGAAAATGTGTTATGAAACAGGGATTCGAGTAACTTCTGTTCCGGGACCGGCGGCATGTATTACAGCGCTTATAATGTCAGGACTTCCGACAAGAAGATTTGCATTTGAGGCATTTCTTCCGACAGATAAGAAAGAGCGGGAAGAAGTTTTAAAGGAGATGGCTGCTGAGACAAGAACGATCGTAATGTATGAAGCACCGCATCGTCTGGTAAAGACTTTGAAACTTCTTTCAGAGCGTCTGGGAGATCGAAAAGTAACGGTTTGCAGAGAACTGACCAAAAGGCATGAGACAGCATTTCAATCAACACTTGAAGGAGCAGTAGCTTATTATGAGGCGAATGATCCGAAGGGAGAGTGCGTAATTGTAATTGCAGGGAGAAGCCGGGAAGAAATCCGTCAGGAAGAAAAAGCGCGCTGGGAAGATATGAGCATTGAAGATCATATGGAGCATTATATTTCTCAGGGGCTCGATCGCAAAGAAGCAATGAAAAAGGTCGCGAAAGACCGCGGCGTTCAGAAGCGAGAAATTTATAATTACCTGGAGAAGGAAAAATCATAAGAAGCATGTTTTGAGAGTTGCCTGGGTAAAAAAGGAGAGGACAGCTTAAATGCTGTCCTCAATTACTTTTCCGTCTTTCATAAAAATGACACGAGAATTCAGGGAAACGGCTTCTTCGTAGTTATTTGTGACATAAAGAACCGTAATTCCAAGTTCTTTGTTAATCTTGAGAATATCATGGATCATATCTTTCCGAAGATCATCATCCTGATGGGCAAAATCTTCATCTACAAGCAGAACTTTTGGATGGCAGACAATAGCCCGACCGAGTGCAACACGCTGGCGTTCAGAATCAGAAATAGAACGAATTTTTTTCGTAAGAATGTCTGAAATTCCAAGAAAAGCGGCAGCAGTCTTTACGCGGGTATTGATAACTGTACGCGGAAGATCACGAAGCTTCAGTCCAAGTGCCATATTATCATATACATTCATGTACTTGTAGAGAGCGTAATTCTGAAATGCCATGGCAAGCTTCCGGTCGCGTGGAAGAATGTCATTTAAAAAGGTATTATCAAGATAGATCTTTCCGGAAGTAATATCTTCCAGGCCGCCAATCATACGTAAAATTGTAGATTTTCCGCATCCGCTTGGCCCGTGGAATACAACAAATTCACCGTCCTCGATCGAGAGGCTGACATCGTCTACAGATACGAATCCGTTCGGATATACTTTTTTCAAATGTTCAAATATTAAGCTGGCCATACACAACGCCTCCTGTATCTTATATAGTTGTATTTTATCACAAATAAAGAGGGGATGCATTACTGTTTGGAAACAAATTTCAGCGATGTATAAATAAGGAAGCCAATGCATAAAATTAGAGAAATAACTGTCGGAGTCTGCTATGTTGATTCAATTTTGGAAAAGGCGGAAGAAGCAGTGTGTAAGTATTGTATGTAGTATCAGTATTCTTTTCAGTTCTATTTTCTTTTTAAACGGTTGTGAAGCAACATTTTTAGAAGAAAAAAAGAGCAGTAAAGAATCGGAGAATGAAAGATTTACATCGTTTACAGAAAAATTGTTTTGCAAAGAGGTGGCTGCAAGCCAGATCAGTCTGCACTATACATTAAAAGAGCCAGAAGCGTATGGGATTGATAAAGCGGATACAGCATATGGAACGATACAGACAGACAGTACTCAGATTAAGACAGCAGCGGAGAATATACAGCAGGCATTGTATGCATTTTCTTATGAAAAACTGAATGTAAAAAATAGAATTACATACGATCTGTTAAAGCAATATCTGAGAAGTTTGAGAGAAGAAGCGGATTATCTGTATTATGAAGAACCGTTAAATACAGTCAATGGAGTACAGACGCAGATTCCAATTGTATTATCTGAATATCAGTTTTATGACAGGACAGATGTGGAAGAGTATCTGGATGTTTTAAGTGAGACAAGGGATTATTTTCAACAGATCATTGCATTTGAAAGAGAAAAAGCAGACAAAGGATTGTTTTTGTCAGATGAAATGGCAGATCAGGTGTTAGAACAATGTAATGCATTTCTTGCAATGGGAAATGGAAATTATCTGTACTCGACATTTGTGTCCAGAATAGGTGAATTACAGGAACTGTCTGAAAAAGAAAAGAGCGATTATATTCAGCAGAACGCCAGGCAGATGGAAGAGCAGGTTTGTCCGGCGTATGAGGATTTGATACAGGCGGTTAAGGAATTGAAAGGGAAGGGAACGAATGAAAAGGGATTGTGTTATTTTCCGGAAGGGAGAAAATACTACGAATGGTATATACAGCAGAGTGTAGGAGTGACAGACACGATTCAAGAGCTTGAGCAACTAACACGCAGACAAATTTCAGAAGATATTACCGGTATGGAAGAAGCAGTCAATGAAGCGAAGCAGGCAGCAGCAATATTGGAAGATGGGAAAGCAGAAAGAATTTTAGAAAAGTTAAAAAAAGGGATAGGGACTGCATTTCCTGAGATTCCAAAAACTTCTCTGCGGATAAAATATGTACCGGAGGAAATGCAGGAACATTTAAGTCCCGCATTTTATATGATACCGGCAATTGACTATACAGAAGAAAATGTAATTTATGTAAACCAAATACAGATGCGAGATGATTTGGCACTGTTTACAACGTTGGCACATGAGGGGTATCCGGGACATCTGTACCAGACAATCTTTTTTGAAAGCACGGATCCTGATCCCATCAGGAGTATTTTGAATTATGGCGGATATGTAGAAGGCTGGGCAACTTATGCGGAGATGTGCAGCTATTATCTGATGCCGTTATCTAAGACTCAGGCAGCAATTCTTCAGAAGAACAGTTCAGTGATTCTTGCACTTTATGCATTAGCAGATATGGGAATCCATTACGAAGGATGGAGCAGAATGGATACGGTAGAATTTTATGCGAGATATGGAATTAAAGATGCCGAAACGGTTGATAAAATCTATAATCTGATTCTGGGATCGCCGGGAAATTATTTGAAATATTATATCGGATATATAAAATTTCTGGAGCTGAAAAAGGAATGGGTAAAATCTGGAAATCAATCCCAGAAAGAATTCCATAAAGCTGTGCTGAGTGTGGGTCCGGCGCCTTTTGAAATTGTAGGAAAATATTTTTCTCTGTGATTCATTCTGTGTTATAATATCCACAGACACAAAATAATAAGAGGCGGTGTCTCAAGAAAAGAGTCACTGCTTTTTTCATTTATTATAGAGAAACTATTTAGAAAGACAGGAGGACGTGAAAAATGAAATTAGTGATTGCATCTGACATCCATGGCTCAGCATTTTATTGTGAACAGATGATTGAGGCTTATAAAAGAGAAGGCGCAGACAAATTATTATTATTAGGAGATATTCTTTATCATGGACCGAGAAATGATCTGCCGGAAGGATATGCACCGAAGGAAGTGATTGCAATGCTTAATCCAATAAAGAAAGAACTTCTTTGTGTGAGAGGAAATTGTGATACAGAAGTGGATCAGATGGTATTGGAGTTCCCAATTCTGGCAGATTATTGTTATCTGAATCTGGCAGGAGATCCGGAAGAAAAGAACAGTGATGTTACAATATTTGCAACACACGGACATGTGTATAATCCGCATAAGCTTCCAATGTTAAAAGATGGGGACATTCTATTGAACGGACATACGCATATTCCGGCATGTGAGGAAATCCTTGATATGAACGGTGGAAAATATCAGTACTTAAATCCAGGTTCTGTTTCGATTCCGAAAGAAGGATCCGAGCACAGTTATATGATTTATGAAAACGGTGTATTTACATGGAAGAATCTTGCAGGAGAGGAGTATCAGACATGGAAGACCGTTTCGCACTCTTAATCGATGCGGATAATGTATCTGCAAAATATATTAAGCCAATCCTGGATGAATTATCTAAATATGGAAACGTGACTTACAAACGAATTTACGGAGACTGGACAAAGTCAAACAGTGCGAGTTGGAAGGAAGAACTTCTTCAAAATTCTATTACGCCGATTCAGCAGTTCAGTTATACACAGGGAAAGAATTCTACAGATTCTGCCATGATCATTGATGCAATGGACATGCTCTATACAAGTGAATTGGAGGGGTTCTGTCTGGTATCAAGTGACAGTGATTTTACAAAGCTTGCAAGCCGGCTTCGTGAAAGTGGAAAGATGGTAATCGGAATGGGCGAGGACAAGACACCGCTTCCGTTCCGTAAAGCCTGTGATATCTTCACCGTATTAGAGGTGCTTCTGGAAGACAACACGATAGAGAAGGAAGAGAGCGAAGGAAAGTCTTATCATCCGCATGTGTTTGGAAGGGGACAGAAGAAAATTTCCGGTGCTTCATTATCATCGTCGAATGGAAGAGGTTCAAAAGAAAAGATTGAAAAGGTATCAAAGGAAAAAATAGAAGAAATCGTGGTTAAGATCATTACGGAAAACCAGAATAACGACAGGGAAACCGGGCTTGGTGAAGTTGGAAGCCGGCTGGTCAAAGTATATCCGGACTTTGATGTTCGACGTTATGGTTACAGTTTGTTATCCAAGTTCCTTGAAACTTTACCGAAATTAAAGCTGATCCAGGAAGGAACGAAAGTTTCGGTTACTCTGTATGAAGATAAGAGTAAGAAAGATATGCTTGAAGAGTATATTATCCGACAGATCCAGATGACAGGGGATCAGGGAATCTCTCTTGGAACACTGGGGAATCGAATTCGTATTCAGTTTGGTGATTTTAAAGTACGGGATTATGGATACTCACAATTTAAGCAGTATATACAAAGTTTTCCAAAGGTAGAATTGATCGAAGATGGAGAGCGTACCCGCGCTGTTTATGTGGAAGATTAAAAGTAGAGAGAATAAGATACAGAAGGGGTGCTGATTAATGATAAAGAAATGGAACGCAGTATGTTCCTGGATGCTTACGTTATTCTTACTTGGACATATGCTTACCATGTCCATTCCTATGTTGACAGGTGGACAGGATTATTCTGATTGTCAGATACTCGCAGGAGGGATTGTGGCGACAGTTTTGATTCATGTAGTTCTTTGTATTGTAAGTTATTATCCAAGACGTGGAATACTTAATTTTCACAGATACAGGAAAGAGAATTGGAGATTAATTACGCAGAGAATCAGTGGAATTGTTATACTGATTTTATTGTATCCACACATGAGAGTACTTCATCTTATAATAAGTGGAGCATCATTTTCTAGTGGAGCAAAGTTTCTTGTATTAGTGACGGAGATTCTCTTTGCAGGTGCGGCATTTTTGCATCTGAGTGTATCGTTCAGCCGTTCTATGCTGACGCTTGGTTTGTTGAAGAACGATAGGATGGAGAAGCTTGTGGATTATGTAACATGGATCATCTGTGGATTATTAATGGTTCTTACGGTGGCTGCGCGGATAAGATTGTAGGAACAGGTGAGATTTTTAGGAAAGAGAAGATGACAAATGAAGGTATTGATTATAGGAAATGGAATTGCCGGGATGTCTGCTGCAATAGAAGCAGCAGAACTTGATGATGAGGTAATTCTTGTATCACCGGTTCAGTCAGAACGTACACAGTCAGTTATGGCAGCAGAAGGAATCAATGCAGTAGTTGATACCGCAGAGGAGGATTCTGTAGTGTGGCATGCGAATGATACGCTGGAGAGTGGGTGTTTTCTTGAAAAAGAAGAGGATGTGAGAAATCTCTGTGAGAAAGCACCGGAACATCTGAAATGGCTGGATGAGATGGGAGTTCTTTTTGATCGAAATGAAGATGATACATGGAAAGTAAAAGCTTCCGGAGGACAGAGTAGAAAAAGAACTGTTTATTCAGGTAATTCCATTGGAAAACAGATTGTTACGGCAATGACACAGAAATGCCTGGAGTATGAGATTAAAGGTAAAATAGAAAAGAAAATCGGATTGTATTTTTATTCCGCTCTTATTCGGGATGAAAAGTGTTATGGAGCGTTATTTTATAATCCAGAATCTAAAATGTTGATTCCGGTTTATGCGGATGCAGTAATCTGTGCTACCGGTGGAATGAACAAACTATATGGAAAAACCACTGGATCTGAATTAAATGATGGTTATGTGACAGGAAAGCTTTTTTTACAGGGAGTGCAGCTGAGAAATCTCGAATTTATCCAGTATTATCCGACTACGGTTCAGAGAGGAAATAAGAGGGTTATAATCCCGGAATCTGTCAGAAGTGAAGGTTGGAGACTTTATTATAAGAATAGAAGTCACAGTGTTTATTTCATGGAAGATAAGTATGGTACGGAAGGCAATCTGATGTCAAGAGATCTTGTCGCAAGAGAAATTGCAATGTGTCCCGGACAGGTTTATCTGGAGAATGCAAAAGAATCGATCCCTGTAACGCCGGCAATCCATTTCTTTATGGGTGGTATTAAAGTGGACGGAATGCATCAGACGAATATTGCAGGATTGTATGCTGTGGGAGAAGCTGCGTCAAAATATCATGGTGCAAATTGCCTTGGTGGAAATTCATTGATGACAGCAGTTCATTCGGGAAGAACAGCAGCGCATGCGGTGCATGAGGGACAGGGTCAGCCGATGTGCGAAGAATTGTTTGTTCCTTATATTGAGCATGAGCAGGAGAAAATTGATCGTATGGAACAGATGTCAGAGTATCGGGGCAAGTATTCAGCGACAGCAACACTGCGTAAATTAATGAAGATCATGAGTTATGGTATGGATTTGATCCGTGATGGAGAAGTTCTTCAGGATAGTATTTACGCATTGGATTCCAGCCTGAATGAGCTGAGGACATTTCCGATTGATCCAATGGTATCTGTTTATGAAAATTACAGATTATATCCGATGGCTGTTCTTGGAAAAGCGACACTTATGAGTGCTGTGGAAAGACGTGAATCAAGAGGAGCTCATTTCCGAAAAGATTTTCCAGGTGAAAAATCAGAATTCATGAAATGTTCCGTTGCAGAGTTTAAAGACGAAAGAATCAGGATTTATTTTGAACAGGAGTCAGGAGAAAAGGGAGGCGCTGTGAGATGAAAGTAAGAATCAAAAGACAGGATGACCGAAGATCAGCGCCGTATTGGAAAGTTTTTCATTTCAGAGGAGAGGGAAGAATTACAGTAGCCGCGATTCTTGAGAAGTTAAATGAACGTGACCAGCTGGAAGATATCAAAGGAAAACAATGTAGAAAAATCCGCTGGGAATGTGGTTGTATGCAGAAAATGTGCGGAGGTTGTGCAATGGTGATCAACGGGCATCCGGCATTGGCATGTGGAGTGTTCATTAATACAGATGATACAGAGATTTTAAGGCTGGAACCACTTACAAAATTTCCGGTTGTGGAAGATCTGATTGTTGACAGATCTGTAATATGGGAACGCCAGAAGGAAGCACTGATGTACCTTGGAATTCGGAAACATCCAGATCCGAAAGAGCATGAGCATCAGTATTCGGCAGCAAAGTGTCTGAAATGCGGACTCTGTCTGGAAGTATGTCCGAGTTATCTTGGGGCAAAAGATGATTTCTATGGCGCAGAGTTTGCAAATAATGCGTATCTTCTGCATTCTTCCAGTCTGAATCGAAAGCGGGCATTGGAGAAACAGTATGAAGAACATTTTGCGAAGCAATGTTCGAAATCACTGGCATGCAGAGATATCTGTCCGGCGCACCTGCAGACGTTGTCATCGATTTCTTATATGAATAGAAGATAGAAATGAGTCAGGTATTATTCGCTGGATGCAGTTCCTCAGTGGGAAATGCAAGGAGGACTTAAAGAAAATGGCAGAGTTGTCAAGCAAAGTTAATGAGGTTGATTCTGCAACATCACATCAACAACGAAATACGAAGATTCCATTTGCACATTTTTGATTCCGTTATATTTTTTTACAATGGAATCAATGATACGCAGACCGAATCCATGATTGCGGCTGTCTGGCTTGGTGGTATGAAGCAGAGGATTCGTTTTAAAAATGTCAGAGGAGCATTTGTTTTTTACTTCAATTTCAAGATAATTTTTTACCTGTCGGATGGAGATATGAATATCTCCATCCTTTTCTTTTTTACTGGCATCAATAGCATTGTCCAGAAGATTCAAAAGTAGTCCGCATAGGTCGTTCTCTTCAATGAAAAGAGCCGATGGAAGGAGCACATTTGTCATAACATGAATCTGATATTCTCTTGCCTCACTGACTTTTTGGGTAAGAAGAAAATCGAGAATTTCATTTCCGGTACGGAACTCTTCATAGGCATCGAACCGGTGCACCAGTTTTTCATCAACAAATTCTTCCAATTCATCGATCTGTCCGGATTTGAGTAGTGACTGAATATAGAAATATACATTTTTCATTTCATGTTTATCCCGGCGGATTTGCTCGACCATTCCGATGGAGCGTTCCATGTGGTTCAACTGTAGCTCAAGTTTCTGGTTCATGATGCGAGACTCTGTCAAAGTATCATTAGTTGAGGTGATGATATAAGACAGATAGTAGGAGAGCATGCTGGCAAGAAGCAGATGTAAAAAGACGAGTGCTGTAAAGGTATTATTTTGAGAATCGTTATCCTGGCACATAATATAAAAATTGGTTGTAATTGCGATCAATGTCGGAGTCAGAATCATGCACATCCAGTATTTCCAAGGGAAAATATCTGGAATATGGAGCGGATGATCCTGAATAAACAGAGAACAAAAAAGCATAAGAATACAAAACAGAAGATAAAACAAAAAGTATTCAATTCTGCCTTCAGGATCAAACGAAAAAATCTTAAAACATACAGAAAGCAGACTTTTTCCCATTGTAATCCAGGAGAGATAGGTCATGCAGACTGTGAATTTAACAATCATGCGCTCCTCCGTGAAAAAGAAGGTATAAATCATTCCGAAGATGAGCATAGAAAACCAGTAGAGCCAGAAATCACCTTCAGCAGGTTCCAATGGTTTGTAAATAAGCGTAAAAAGCAAAATGCTGATCAGCAGAGAAATTGGCCTTGAGATTTTCTTGTGGTGATAAGTTAATGATCTGGACAACGTCAGAATCAAAAAGAAAAAAGTGACAACTGCTTCTGTCCAGTATAATAAATCACGCATTAGATTTCCCTCCTCATAAAGTCCATAAATTGCTCTTTCGTTTCTTTCGCCCGTTTTCTAGATAATGGAATCCGGGTCTGATCATCCAGTATGAGTTCTGTGTTTTCAATGCTGAAAACGTAGCGATAATTCACCAGATAACTGCGATGCGGCTGAAGAAAACCATATTCCGCAAGCTGGCCAGCAAGATCACTTAGTTTGTAACGGATGGTCAGCGCCTGGCTGACAGTTGTTATCTCGCAATACTTTCCGACAACTTCGATATACAAAATCTCATTGATATTGATGGAATAAACGGCATTGCTGTGTTCTTCCTGAATCGTCAGCATAATTCCTTTCCTGCGGGCCAGAGCCTTCTGAATGCCATCTGTTAAAGCCAATAACTCCTCCATGAAATGGTTTTTGCGAATGAAGCGGAACGGCTGTACTTCGAATGTCTGGAAGACCATTTCTTCTTTGTTAGATATAAAGATAACAAGGCTGTCTTCATCCTTGGAACGAATCTTGCGGCATACATCAATTCCGTTGATTCCGGGCATTTCAATATCAAGGAAATAGAGCTGGTAATCTGTTCCGGAATTGATTTTCTGAAGTAAATCTTCTCCTTGCGTGAAGCAGTCAAAGTGATATTCATTTCCGTCAGACTGTAAGCTGTTTCCCAGCTGTTTGCAGAGATAATCCAGTACGGCAGGTTCGTCTTCGCAGATTGCAGCTGTAATTACAGACATGAAAATCCCCCTTTTCTTTTGTTTTCATAAACTTTCTTATGTTTATTATGCAATGAGATGGAAGATGTGTCAACGAGTGAAAAAGACATTTCAAGCCATATATGTGCACCCCGTGCCCATCCTATAGAAATGGGAAAATAAATGTGGTAAATATGTAATACACACAGCAAAACCGGAAATTCAGACGGTCAGCTGGAAAGAAAAACAGGAGGGTAACTATGGAGGAGAAGAAAAACAATGGAAACAAATGGTTAAAGCCATTGCTTATTGTAGCTATCATTGCAGTGATTGCATTTGTAATTTATAAACAGGTTACAAACATGCTTTTCGGTGGTGCGGTTGCAGTGTCAATGGAAGATGTGTACAGCACGATTAAGGCATGTGCACCAGCTTTAATTTTGGCGGGAGTCGTAATTGTTGCAGCAATTGTAGTAAGCGTAGCTGTAATGAAAAAAGCAACGAAAACCAAAAAACTGATTCACTGGGAATCTGTAATTGCAGTTATTCTTGCAGTTGTAGTAGCAGCAAACTGGATTTGCCTGGATATTCAGTATTCATTGCTGAATAAGGTGCTGACAGGGTCTAAGGGATTGAGTGAAGAGACAAGACAGGCATCGTTAGATCTTGGAGAAGAAATCACAGGTGAAGGAATTGTACTTCTGAAGAATGAAGGAAATGCACTTCCGCTTAGTACAGATACAAAACTGAACGTCTTCGGATGGGGAAGTACACAGCCAACCTATGGAGGAACCGGTTCAGGAAGCGTCAACGAGGAATCAGCAGTATCCTTACTAGATGGACTGAAAAATGCAGGTTTTGAACTGAATGATGAGTTGTCAAAGTTCTATACAGATTACCGTGCAGACCGTCCGGTCGTAGGAATGGGCGAAGTGGACTGGACCGTTCCGCAGCCGACAATGGCAGAATATGATGAGAAAAACATTTTTGAAAATGCAGAAGAATTTTCGGATACAGCACTTGTTGTACTGACACGTTCCGGTGGAGAAGGAATGGATCTTCCGGACAAATATTCTACCGATTGTAATTATAACAAGACTCAGCAGGGTGGAGATGTCATTTATTCAACAAATGAAGATGATATCGATACAAATAAGAATTATCTGGAGCTTACAAATCGCGAGCAAGAAATGGTTGATCGTGTAACAAGTGAATTCAAAAACGTATATGTTGTTGTTAATTCTGCAAACCCAATGGAACTTGGATGGCTGGATGACTATGAAAATATTAAAGCAGCTGTTTGGTGCGGTGGTGCAGGTGAGACAGGATTTAACGCACTTGGAAAAGTATTAAGCGGAGAAATCAATCCATCAGGACGTTTGGTAGATACCTATGTATATGATTTATCAGCAACACCAACAAGCAACAATTATGGAAACTTTACTTATGCGAACTCTGAGAAAATTACAGGATCAGAAGAAAATGTTGCAAAATTTGTAAACTATGTTGAAGGAATCTATGTAGGATATAAATTTTATGAAACAGCAGCAGTAGAAGGTCTGATAGATTATGATTCAACAGTTCAGTATCCATTCGGATATGGATTATCTTATACAACATTTGATGAGTCCATTACAGATATAGAGGATGACGGAACAAATATTACTCTGGAAGTTACGGTTACAAATACAGGTGATGTAGCAGGTAAAGATGTAGCAGAAGTTTACTATACACCTCCGTACTATAATGGCGGAATTGAAAAGGCAAGTACAAATCTGGTAGAGTTTGCAAAGACAGATATTCTTGAGCCGGGAGAATCACAGACATTAGAGATTTCTTTTGCATATGAAGATATGGCATCTTATGATGATCAGGTGAATAAGAGCTATGTTCTTGAACACGGTGATTATGAGATTACATTGAATACAGATGCTCATACAGTTGTTGATTCAAAGACAGTAACTGTTGAAAAAGACGTCATTTACAATGATGAAAATGACGGAAAACGTTCTACTGACGAAGTGACAGCAACGAATCAGTTTGATGATGCAAGAGGAGAGGTTACTTACTTAAGCAGAATAGACGGATTTGCTAATTATGCTGAGGCAACAAAGGCACCGGAAAATGTTGAAATGACAGAAGATGAAATGAAAGTATATACTGCAAAGAGTACATACAATGCGGCAGATTATGATGACGCAGATGCAGAGATGCCGACAACAGGTGCTGACAATGGACTTACTATTCAGGATATGACAGGACTGGATTATGATGATGCAAAATGGGATGATCTGCTGGATCAGTTGACTGTAGAAGAGATGTCCCAAATGGTAGCAGACGGTGGATTCCATATGGTTGCAACAAAATCTGTAGATGCTCCGGAAACAACAGACTGTGACGGACCGGCCGGAATCAGCAGTAACTTTAATTCCAGTATAAGTGGATCTGCATTCCCGTCAGCCGTTGTGATCGCATCTACATGGAATAAGGATCTTGCAAAAGCACGTGGAGCACAGGTAGGAAAAGAGTGTAATGAACTTGGCGTAACAGGCTGGTACGGACCGGCGATGAACATTCACCGTTCTGCATTCAGTGGAAGAAACTTTGAGTACTATTCCGAAGATGGAACACTTTCCGGATTCATTGGTGGAAATGAAGTTGCAGGTGCAACGGAGCAGGGTGTTATGACTTATGTAAAACATTTTGCAATGAATGATCAGGAGACAAACCGTACCAATGGAATCTGTACCTGGGCAACCGAGCAGTCCATCCGTGAGATTTACCTGAAAGGCTTTGAGAGAGCATTCAAGGATGGAAAGAGCCTTGCAGTGATGACATCTTTCAACAGCATTGGTGCAAGATGGGCAGGAAGCAATTCTTCCCTGCTTCAGAGTGTACTTCGTGACGAGTGGGGATTCCACGGTGCAGTTGATACAGATGCCATGGATCCACTGGCAGACTTTTACATGGACCTGAACCGTGGTATCCGTACAGGACTAACACACGGACTTTCAATGACAGGTGGAGATGGACTGATCGAGAATACAGATCAGGCAGGAACCGTTATCGCTCTTAGAGAAGCAGCACATGAAAATCTCTATGCAATTGCAAACTCCAATGCAATGGATAAAGAAACAGGAACACCTGAATGGGTGAAGATCTTCATCGGAGCTGATGTGGCAGTACTTCTGCTTCTTGCAATCGGTGAGTATCTGGTAATCAGAAACTACAGAAAAGAAAATTAAAATAGAAGCATAAAAAGCGGAAAAGAATAGAAAAACAGAAAAGAGCTTTGCTCCGTCGATTTGATCTTCTGATCAATTTTCGACGGTGGTAAGGCTCTTTTTTCAAATAATAAGAAGGTTATCGAAAAAGCATCTAGTAATTCTTCAAATATTTAATAACTTTCTCGGTTACAGCGTTCTGATACTTTCCTTTTCTCCAGATAACACCAATGCGCTGTTCGATTGCAGGAAAGACAGGTATTCCGACAAGTTCAGGATACATATCCACCATAGACTTATACAAAAAACAGCCAATATGATTAGTCTTTACCATATTGATTAGCGTTGTGATCTGACTGGTGTTCAGAACAATGTGTGGGTTTACTCCTGCGGCCTTGAACTGACGGGTCAGTGTCATGACCTGGACAGAATCGGTGTTAAAAAGAACTAATGGCTCGTCAGTCAGCATATTTAAAAGAAGCGTGGATTGTTCTGCAAGTGGATGCTCCTTTGATACGCAGAAGAGCAGATCTTCATTATCAATAATATGAAGGTTGCATTTATCAATCGCAGACTGTTCTGCATTGACAATCGCGAGGTCAAGTTTCTCCTCCAGAACAAGTTCACAGGCTTTGATCGATCCATATTCATATAGGCGGAAATCCACGTCAGGGAATTCTTCCTTCAAAGAAAGATACATATCCGGCAGGTAAATGGTTCCAAGCATTGGCGGGATTCCGATGCGGACAGGTGTAATCTGCTTACGGAGTTCGTGCAGTTCAGATCTGACAGCATCCGCATGAGCCAAAAGTTCTTCGGCATTTTGATAGAACTTTTCACCTTCCGGCGTCAGAGTCAGTTTATTATTGTTTCTATAGAAAAGATTCACGCCGAATTCTTCTTCCAAAGCTTTGATCGCGTTAGATACCGAAGGCTGGGTAACAAAAAGCTCTTTGGATGCGCGTGTGATATTGTGGTATCTTGCAGCAACACAGAAATATTCGAGTTGTGTCAGTTTCATTTGTAAAAACCTCCTATATCTAAATTATTGCGTATTAAAGGTTTCCATAGTTTTTTCTTATAGTACCATATTTTTTTCAGAATGTACATTTTCGATTGTATTTTCTATAATACAACCATAGCAGAGAGGTAATCGAAACGGCCGGAAATTACTTAAAGCGAAGCTAAAAATAATAGTTGAAAAAGACTTGAAAAAGTCAGGAAGTAAAAGAAAAACAGAAACAAAGGAATGGAGGAAAACATATGAGTCCATCAACAATAACTCTTCTGTTTCTCCTGTTTGCGGTAATCATGTTTGTATTAGAAAAGATACCGCTTGGAGTAACATCCATGATTGTCTGTATCGGCCTTGTAGTGACTGGGGTTTTAGACGTGAAAACAGCCTTTGCAGGATTCATTGACAGTAACGTAATCCTATTTGTAGCGATGTTTATCGTAGGAGGTGCGTTATTTGAAACCGGTATGGCGAATAAAATCGGAGGAATTGTTACGAAATTCGCCAAGACAGAAAGAATGCTGATCATTGCGATCATGATAATCGTAGGACTGATGAGCGGAATTCTGTCAAACACAGGAACGGCAGCAGTGCTGATTCCGGTAGTTATCGGAATTGCTGCGAAATCAGGATATAAGAGATCCAGACTTCTGATGCCGCTTGTATTTGCAGCAGCTATGGGAGGAAATCTTTCCCTGATCGGTGCACCTGGAAACCTGATCGCACAGAGTGCACTCAGCGAGATTGGATTAAAATTTGGATTTTTTGAGTATGCAGTTGTCGGTATGCCGATTCTGATTGTAGGAATTCTTTTTTATGCAACAATCGGTTACAGACTGCTTCCAAGTCACGATGTGAAGGATGACGGAGCTTTTGATACAACAAAGAATTTCGATAATGTGCCGAAATGGAAACAGTGGTTATCACTGATTATCCTGGTATTTACATTGCTGGCGATGATCTTTGAAGATAAAATCGGTATCAAGCTTTGTATCTCCGGTGGAATCGGAGCACTGCTTCTGATCCTCACAGGAGTTATCTCAGAGAAGGATGCGCTTAAGTCAATCGATCTTAAGACAATCTTCCTGTTCGGTGGTACACTTTCCCTCGCATCTGCTCTTCAGGAGACAGGAGCCGGAGAAGTGATCGCTAATAAAGTAATTGGAGCGTTGGGTGCGAACCCATCTCCATATATCCTGACACTTGTTGTATTCCTGCTGTGTTGTATCATGACAAACTTCATGTCAAATACAGCAACAACAGCGCTGATGGTTCCAATCTGTCTTTCAATCGCACAGGGGATGGGAGCGGATCCAAGAGCGGTACTGATGGCATGTGTAATCGGTGGTTCCTGCGCATATGCAACACCAATCGGAATGCCTGCGAACACAATGGTAGTCGGAGCCGGTGGATATAAGTTTATGGACTATGTAAAAGCAGGATTCCCATTGATCATCATTGCAACAGTTGTAAGTATGATTATCCTTCCAATCGCATTTCCATTCTTCCCGTAAGAAGACATGTTGTTGGAGTGAGATATAAAAGAAACTATAAAACAATGAACTAACCTAATCATCAAAGTTACTGGAAATTGCAGCAGTAATGAAAGGAGACCTAAAAATGGATAAAAAAGCACAGGTAGAGCAGCTTACTACTTATATGGCGAACTTTGTTTCCTATATTGGTAAAGTACTGCCGGATGACATCAAAGCAAAGATTGACGAGCTTGCAGAAAAAGAAGACAGCCCGCTTTCAAAGGTTATTTATCAGACAATGCAGAAGAACCAGGTTCTTGCAAAAGAGCTGAACAGACCAAGCTGTCAGGACACAGGAGTATTACAGTTCTGGGTAAAATGCGGAACAAACTTCCCACTCATTGGAGAACTGGAAGCACTCTTAAAGGAAGCAGTTGTAAAGGCTACATTTGAAGCACCGCTTCGTCATAACAGTGTTGAGACATTTGATGAGTACAACACAGGAAAGAATGTAGGAAAAGGAACACCGACAGTATTCTGGGATATCGTACCGGATAGTGATCAGTGCGAAATCTATACATACATGGCAGGTGGCGGATGTACACTGCCAGGAAAAGCTATGGTTCTTATGCCGGGCGAAGGATACGAAGGAGTTACAAAATTTGTCCTTGATGTTATGACATCTTACGGACTGAATGCATGTCCTCCGCTGCTTGTCGGAGTCGGTGTTGCTACATCTGTTGAGACAGCAGCATTACTTTCCAAGAAAGCTCTTATGAGACCACTTGGAAGCCACAATGAAAACGAACGTGCAGCATCTATGGAGAAGCTGCTTGAGGATGGAATTAATGCGATTGGCCTTGGACCACAGGGAATGGGCGGAAAGTATTCTGTTATGGGAGTTCACATTGAGAATACAGCAAGACATCCATCCACAATTGGAGTTGCTGTTAATGTTGGATGCTGGTCACACAGACGTGGACACATTGTATTTGATAAGGACCTTAACTACACAATCACAACACATTCGGGGGTGACATTATAATGCTGGAAATAAAAGATGGAAAAAAGATTTTAACAACACCAGTCTCAGCTGAGGATCTCAAAGATATTCATGCAGGAGATATCATTTATCTGAACGGAAGCATGACAACTTGCCGTGACGTTGCACACAGAAGACTCGTTGAAGAAGGACGTGAGCTTCCGGTTGATGTAAAAGATGCAGCAATCTTCCACGCAGGCCCGATCATCAGACCACTTGAAAATGATAAATTTGAAATGGTTTCTGTAGGACCGACAACAAGTATGCGTATGGAAAAATTTGAGTATGAATTTGTAAAAGAGTCCGGAGTTCGTGTGATCATCGGAAAAGGTGGAATGAAAGAAAACACAGAGCGTGCATGTAAAGAATTCGGAGCAATCCACTGCGTATTCCCAGCAGGAAATGCTGTTGTTGCAGCAACAGAAGTTGAGGAAATCGTTGATGCTCAGTGGAGAGACCTCGGAATGCCTGAGACACTGTGGCACTGCCGCGTAAAAGAGTTCGGACCACTGATCGTATCTATTGATACAGAGGGACGCAACCTGTTTGAAGAGAACAAAGTAGTCTTCAATGAGAGAAAAGAAAAAGCGATCGAAGAGATCTGCAAACATGTAAGTTTTATTAAATAAGAATTTAAACCAAATTTACTGCCATGTAAAAATATACCATAAAATATAAGCCAAATGATCTGTTCGGCCAGGGACAGATAAAAAAGATATCGGAGCACACGAAAAATGTAAGTGTGTTTCGATATCTTTTTTGTTTTGCAAAATCTATTTATTTTGTTCCGAAAATGCGATCCCCGGCATCCCCAAGTCCCGGACAGATGTAAGCATCTTTGTTCAGCTCTCTGTCAATATGTCCTACGTACAGCTGAATATCCGGATGTGCTTCCATCAGACGTTCTACGCCCTCCGGAGCAGCAATGATAGCCATGAATTTGATCTTCTTTCCGCCATGTTGTTTGATAAAATCAACAGCAGCAACAGCAGAACCACCTGTAGCAAGCATAGGATCTGTAACAACGATCAGACGTTCAGAGATTGGACTTGGCAGTTTGCAGTAGTATTCGTGTGGCTCATGTGTCTCCTCATCACGATACAGACCAATATGACCAATCTTTGCAGTCGGGACTAAAGCCTGAAGACCGCTTACCATTCCAAGACCGGCACGTAAGATTGGTACAATAGCAAAGTTCTTGCCTGCAATCTGTGGTGTCATACATTTTTCAATCGGTGTTTCGACTTCCACATCTTCTAATGGAAGGTCTTTTAAAGCCTCATATCCCATTAACATAGCAATTTCTTCTACCAGCGCACGGAATTCAGCAGTTCCTGTATTTTTGTCTCTTAATCGGGAAATCTTATGCTGAATCAGTGGGTGCTTCATCTCAATTACATTATTCATTTTGAATTCCTCCATCCATTTTCTGCCCCCTATTATAACGAGTTTCTTGTTTTGAGACTACCCCTTTTTTTAATAAAAGGGACTTTCGAACAAGATTATTGAAAGTTTGTCGAGTTTTATTTCATGCAATGAATAGGTAGCTTGAGTTTTATAAGATATTAGAGTAAAGTAATATTAAAAGAAGTCGAGAATTTCTACAGGCACTGTTCAAGGTAGTTGTGCCCTCAATGGCATAAGATATGAAGTGGTAGAGAGGTGAAAAAATTATGAAAAATTATTCAGAAGATCCGAGCAGACAATACCATATTCAGGTAGCAAAAGGAGAAGTTGGACGTTATGTGATCATGCCGGGAGATCCAAAACGCTGCGTTAAGATCGCACAGCATTTTGATGATCCGGTTTTGGTAGCAGATAACAGGGAGTATATTACTTATACAGGAACATTGGACGGAGTAAAGGTAAGCGTTACATCTACAGGTATTGGTGGCCCGTCTGCATCAATCGCTATGGAAGAGCTGTATAAATGTGGAGCAGATACTTTTGTAAGAATTGGAACATGTGGCGGAATGCAGACAGAGATTAAAAGTGGTGACGTTGTAATCGCAACAGGTGCGATCCGTATGGAAGGAACATCCAAAGAATACGCACCGATCGAGTATCCTGCAGTAGCAGATCTTGATGTTACAAATGCATTGGTTGCAGCAGCAAAAGAGAAAAACTTCACACATTATACAGGTGTTGTTCAGTCTAAAGACGCATTTTACGGACAGCATGAGCCAGAGAAAATGCCGGTAGGATATGAACTTATCAATAAATGGGAAGCATGGAAGATGATGGGATGCCTTGCATCTGAGATGGAATCAGCAGCAATGTTTATCTGTGCATCTAAATTAAGAGCAAGAGCAGGTTCTTGTTTTCTTGTTGTTGCAAATCAGGAAAGAGAGAAACTTGGTCTTGCGAATCCAGTTGTTCATGATACAGATATGGCAATCCAGGTAGCCGTTGAAGCAATTCGCAAATTGATCAAAGCAGACCAGGAAAACAAATAAGAAAACAGGTAGTAGCATATGAAAGAAAAGAGGAGGCTGTGATGGAACAGGTTATGGTTGAGAAATTGATCGATACAGCGATTGAGCAACTTAAGTTTTCCTATACACCATATTCGAATTTCAAAGTTGGAGCGGCACTTCTTGCGAAAAACGGAGAGATTTTTACAGGATGCAATATAGAAAATGCATCCTATACACCGACTAACTGTGCAGAGCGGACTGCTTTTTTCAAGGCAGTGAGCGAGGGAGTCAGAGAGTTCCGGGCAATCTGCATTGTGGGAGGTAAAGATGGAAAACTGACAGAATACACTGCACCTTGCGGTGTGTGTCGTCAGGTTATGATGGAATTTTGTGATCCGAAGACATTTCAGATCATTCTTGCAGTGGATAAAGAACGATATGAAATTTATACTTTAGAAGAGCTGATGCCTCTTGGGTTTGGACCATTAAATTTGGTATAATATGAAGAAAAGAATATATCAGCTGGGAGTCAATCCCCTAGCTGATATAGCCTCCGGCAGGATTGCAGAGGTGCGCAGTAGAAGTATGTCATGCAATTGCATGACGCGCACCTCGCAGCAAGAATGCCGAGGCATTCTTGATTATACGAATTAAAAGCTGACAGAGGAAGGGGATTTAACAATGACAAGGGAAGATATTATAAAATTGCCGAAGGTGGAATTGCACTGTCATCTGGACGGATCACTGAGTCGGGAATTTGTGGAAAAGAGACTGGGCAGACCGGTAGGAAAAGCAGAACTGAGCGTGTCAGATGACTGTACAAGTCTTGCAGAATATCTGGAAAAGTTTGATCTGCCGGGACAATGTTTAAGAGACGAAGAGGGTCTTGAGGAAGCCGGATATGATGTGCTCAGAAGCATGAAACAGGAGAATGT